>Ga0214919_10005064_pt1 | contig 18927 bp, 18 predicted proteins | sample LL1503_MetaG_FD_177994 | JGI IMG/M metagenome (GOLD analysis project Ga0214919, IMG submission 177994) | Freshwater microbial communities from Lake Lanier, Atlanta, Georgia, United States - LL-1503 | ecosystem: Environmental > Aquatic > Freshwater > Lake | place: USA: Georgia | collected...
GGCCATGGGCAAAATCGTACATAGGATAAATACACCATTTATCTCCCGTACGGTGATGATGCGCTTTTTTGATACGGTATAAAATAGGATCTCTCAAAAGCATATTAGGATTCGCTAAATCTATTTTAGCTCTTAGTACTTTTGCACCGTCTTCATATTTACCCGCCTTCATATTAGTAAATAATTCCAAATTTTCTGAAATGCTTCTGTTTCTATAGTCATTCCCTGTACCTGCAGCAGTAGGTGTCCCTTTTTGCAAAGCAATTTCTTCAGGACTGCTATCATCTACATAGGCCAATCCTTTTTCAATTAATTGCAAAGCGAAACTGTATAAGGTATCAAAATAATCGGATGCATAACATTCCTTCACCCAATCAAAACCTAACCATTTTAAATCGGCTTTAATGCTTTCCACATATTCTGTTTCCTCCGTAGTTGGATTGGTATCATCAAATCTTAAATTAGTGCCGCCACCAAAATCTTTGGCCAAACCAAAGTTCAAGCAAATACTCTTGGCATGACCAATGTGCAAATAGCCATTAGGCTCGGGCGGGAACCTCGTTAATATAGATTTATATTTCCCCGCCGCTAAATCTTGGGAAACAATTTCTTCAATAAAATTTAAACTTTTTTCTTCACTCATTGTAGATGTAACTATTCGGGTAAAGATACTATAATAGGGCTCAAAAACCTACCCTTTGTACCCGTATAATTTTTGTACTTCTAATACGATTTTTTCGATGTCTTTGTCATCACCTTTCGCATCGTATTGTTGCTTTAAATTGCTTCCAAAAACAAAGGCTACTGCTTGCCAAAAACCCGCGTTGAATCCACCTTTGAACTCCTTGATAATTTCATAGCAATTGTTTCCGGTTTCTCTATTAATTAATTTCATCAGCACCTTACCTTGATACACAGATAAATTGGTTACCTTATCTGCAAAATCTCTTTTCAAATCCTTTTCCCTTGATTTAATAATTAGTTTTCTTTGGCGCTCATCTGGCACATGGGTCAATTGTAAATTTACTTCTGAAATAATTTTACCCGCTGTTTTGGCATAAGGATAAGTAACATAGACAGCATTTCTTAAGCGAGTCCAGTTTTGCCAATAATTTTTCCAATGGGCCGTTTGAATTGCATTAACCTGGGCAGGTGGTAACCAGGATTGAGGGATGGTGTCTCCTTCGGGGGTAATGAAAGCCTCTACCCTCAAGGTATCGTAAGAACCAGTTTGTGCATGAATTTTGACAGAACCAACCATGGTCAAAACAAACACCAACAAATATATCAACCTCTTGTACATATGCATTGATCCACTAAATTAGAAAAAGTAACCTCAATTTTGAATTTAAATACCTAAAAATTAGGTTAAACTCATTGTTCCAATGTCCTTTATTTGCCTTTGAATTTTTTCACTCTATTAAAAGTAGCCAAGCCAAAACCAAAAACCATCACAATGACTCCTATCCATAATATATTAATAAATGGAAATTCGTAGGCCTTTAAAGTAATTAAATTGGTTAAGGACGCAGATTCCTTCATCCCTATTTCCAACAAACCTTTTTGCTGGTCCACCACTTTGTTAAAACTCAACACTAAATTTTGCGCTTTTACGGTGTCAAAATTTGCTTGCAAGCTCATACCTTCCAAAATAATACTCGGACTAGCTTGATACTTTAGCCCTTCTTTAGAAGTGACCGACAACTGTAAAACTAATTCATTGCTTCCAGCGGGTCTATTAGTATTTGGATTCACCAAAACCTTATCTAATTTGACATAGCCATTGCTGTAAAAAATAGAATCCCCTATAGCCAATTGATGTGGCAGAAAACTGCTGGTATCCTCCGTTGAATGATCTTGAAAAGAAGTCACATAAACGAAAATATCTTTGTTCCAATAATGTTTAGAAGAGGGATTGGCAGAAAAGCCTTCCATCCCTTTATTGTTTTTCAAAACATCTGGATACAAGAAAAATTCTTCCTCCGTTTTTTTCTCTTTGAATTTTAATACAAAGAATCTTTTGTCTAAAAGATCAAAACTATCTTGCACATAAGTGACCATGTACTTGCCCATGTCTGTGGCAATACCTTCAAATAAAGTAATGTTTTCTTTTGGATTGCCTGCAGGACTCTTTTTTGATTCCATACGAAGTGGGCTGATGCCTGTGGTATTCCAACTTAATATTGCTTTATTAGAAGAAGAGATTAAAATACCTACCAAGACGAGTCCAAAGCCAACGTGACCGATAGAAGCGCCGGCAGATTTTAATTTTCCTTTTTGAACCGAGAAGAAGTAAAATAAATTGGCAACCACTGTAAAGATAGAGGCAAATAAAGCTACGTAGATGGCACCTGTAAAACCAATGCCCTTCTCAGTAAACTTTACCCCAACAAAGAAATAAACCACAGCAGTCACAACTATCGTAATTAATAAGGGCAATTTTATTTTCTCTTTGAAATAATCTCCCGTAGTTCCTTTGAATTTTAAATATTGTCCAACCGCTGTCAATAAACCTATAATGATGGCTACAAATACTTGTACTTGATTGTGGGCAAAGGCTGCATCTTCAGGAGGTGCAATCTTGGTGCCAAACAATTTATTAAAAACCGGAATTGAAGTAATAGAAATAATCACCACTGCAGATAAAAATAAAATCAAGGACCCCACTAGCATCCAAAATTCCCTACTTTTAATTTCGTCTTCTTTTTGCGGCGCTTTCATATCCTTCATCCTTACCATAAATAAAGCAAAATAAGGAAGCACAAAAATTAACAAGAACACCAATAATTGTGTATTCATTCCAAGGTCAGTAAAAGCATGTACCGATGTATCTCCCAATATGCCACTTCTGGTTAAAAAAGTAGAATACAAAACAAGTAAGAAACTAATTCCAAAAAAGAAATAAGTGGTTTTTAAACTGCCTCCGGTTTTTCTGTAAATAATACAAGCATGGATGGCGGATACCAAGGTCATCCAAGGCACCAAGGATGCATTTTCTACTGGATCCCAGGCCCAATAACCTCCAAAGGTTAAACTCTCATAAGCCCAAGCTGCACCCATCATAATGCCTAAGCCCAAGATACCTGCTGAAAAAGTGGCCCAAGGCAAACAATGATCCATCCAGTCATGTTCTTTCTTAATTAAGCCCGTCACTGCAAAAGCAAATGGAATGGTGGTAGAAGCAAACCCTAAGAATAAAATAGGCGGATGAATCACCATCCAATAATTTTGTAATAAAGTATTTAAACCTGTACCATCTTTAATTAAATGTAAATAATCGGGACGTGAAAGTATGGGCCAACTCATTTCTTCTCTTAACAATAAAAATGGACTGCTGCCTAATTTAGCATCAAAAATAAACAAGCCCACCACCATGGTAGCCAATACAAATTGAACAAAGTTCAAAACCATCATCACCCCATTGATATTGTTGTTCCATCTTTTTAATCTAGCCAAAACCAATAAGCCTAATACACAATGCCAAAAGCTCCATAGTAAAAAACTTCCTTCCTGGCCTTCCCAAAAACAACTCAATAAATATTGATAAGGCAGGTTCTTGTCGCTATGCATATAAGCATACTTGTATTCAAACAAGTGATTAGAAATAATATAAAATAGTACAATGAAACATGAAAAAATACATAGCGCTTCTATGTAAAAAGCAATTTTAGCCAATTTGTTCCACTGCGCTTGTACCGAAAGCTCTTTTGAAAAAAAAGCTTTAGCAAAAGCAAAAGTGGCCAATAAAGCTGCCACTAAACTTAGTATCGTTAAAAAATATCCTATTTGTCCAGGCAGCAAATGCTCCCCAATAAACTTTGTTGTATTCATTGACCTAATTAAAATAATTAATTACTGATGGTTACCGGTTGTTCTTTCATGGCATTGGGATTGTCCTTGTATTTAGAAGGACATTTCATTACAATCGCTGAACATTCAAAATGATCCCCTTGCACTTTACCTTTTAACACCAATCTTTCAGATTTTTCCATATCCGTAGGCATGGTATTGTGGTATACCACTGCAATTTTACCACCTAAACTGTCTTGCACATTAAATTGCAATAAATTAGGATCTTTAACTGGATCGTATTGAACAGCTACCGACTTATCCATTTTAACAATCAAGTTGACAAATTTGCCTTCTTTTTGTTTGGCGGAGCCAATGGTTTCATAGCTACTTAAATCGCCAGTATAGCTGATCAGCACCACAATGGCTGCTGCAATTAATACCAATAAAATAAGATGTGTTTTCTTCATGGTGCAAAGTTAACCAAATGGGCTTAAATTGCACCAAATATTACTCCACTAGAAACTAAAATTTTATGCGTGTTTTTGACTATATCATTGTATGCAAAAGTTCCGATTTCAAAAATGTAGACCGGATCAGCCAATTCATGCTATTGATCTCTGTCGTGGCCATTTCCTATTCCCTCTATTTGGGCTTATTTCCTAAGCCAGCACTCATTTTTGCCATCATGACTTCCTTTGTAAGCTGGTGGATTTTCTGTGTTTTTCAAAGAAAAAGAGGCCAAATACCCTATTACAGATTAGGCTTAGTTTTGGCTTCCTGGGGCTGGTTTTTACAACCCAATGGCTTAATCATAGCAGGAATTTTTTTAATAGGAGCCCTCTTTGAAAGGCAAGTAAAATTCCCCTACGAATTGGCTTTTGACCCCACAGGAATAGTGATCAATACCTTCCCAAAAAAATATTATTCCTGGACCCTGATTCAAAATGCCTTAATCAAAGACGATTTTATTACCATTGATTTCAAAAACAATAAATTGATCCAAAAACAAATCAATGAGCCAGTAACTGCTACCATTACCGCAGAATTTAATGCTTTTTGTACCCAACAAATGGCCAATTCTAATTTAATTAAATCCTAATTGATACCTTTACCCAATGTCATTAAAAAGCTCCCCCTATATTTTATATTCTGACGGCAAAGGCCAAATATTTGAAGACACTAGTTTGTATGTAACAGGCCGTGCAGGTTGGGACGCTTATGAAGTGCCTGTGGAAGATTGGATGGAATTACCCAATGGAGGAAGCTTGTATGAATTACCTGAAAGAAGAGGGATTGGCATAGATGTGGAAACTGGCGAAATGCGCATTTGTGAAAAAGGTTGGGCCGTGGCTGCCTTTATTCCTCCGGCGCATACTGGTTTATATATTGCTGCTTACGAAACCTTAGCCAATGCCCCTACACTACCCTTGTTTTGTTATACCGCGGTGGGTTGGCAGGATGGAAAAAATTATGTGCCCGCAGTAAGAATTGAAAAAGATATTAGACAAGACAGCGAAGGTTATGATCAAAAAATAATTGAAACAGGTACGAGCAAATTGTTGGAGACCTATAGTCAAAATAGATTGGTGAAACATTTAATGGAAAATTGTTGCATGACTTACCATTGTCCTGCTGCAAGAAATTTTGCCATGGACAGATGGGAATGTCCTATTCCTATTTCCCCTGCTTGTAATGCCAATTGCATTGGATGTATTTCATTTCAACCAATTGAAGAAGAAATTTTTTCGAATCAAGAGCGATTGAGTTTTAAACCCACCGCCGCGGAAGTAGTAGAATATACGGTGCCCCATTTAATGACAGCCCCTTTCCCGATTGTAAGTTTTGGACAAGGCTGTGAAGGAGAACCCTTATTAATGTGGGAGACTATTAAAGAATCCATTATTGAAATTAGAAAACATACAGATAAAGGAAGTATCAATATAAATTCCAATGGCTCTGATCCAAAAGCTGTAAAAATTTTAGCAGCAGCGGGTTTAGATAGTTTAAGAGTAAGTACCAATTCAGTGAGACCAGAAATTTACAACCCTTACTACCGACCTAATAATTATACCTTTAATGATATCGTAGAAAGTTTAAAAGAAATGTCGGCTGCAGGTAAATGGACCAGTATTAATTATTTTGTTTTCCCAGGCATGACGGACAGTGTTGCAGAATATGAAGCCTTAAGAAAATTTATTAGAGACACCGATTTAAAAATGATTCAGTGGCGTAATTTTAATATTGACCCCGATTGGTATTTAGGCAAAATAGGTGTTACAGAAGTGGGAGAAATTATGGGTGTTAAACAAATGATGGATTTAATCAAAGAAGAATTTCCAAATTTACAATTTGGTTACTATAACCCTCCTATTGAAAGAATAAAAGGCAACTTTACTCAAAACTTTGCACACCATTGAGAAGACAAAATCAAATAGGTGCTGCGCTAGCCATTACTTCTAGTGTGATTTGGTCAGGAAATTTTATTGTCTCTCGCTATGCCATTCATTTATCAGGGCCCATCAGTTTGGCTTTTTTTAGATGGACGGTGGCCACTATTTGTATGTTCCCATTTGCTTATAAAAGTTTTAAAGCAGAAATTTCCATTTTCAAAGCCAACAAAGCTTATTTTTTTTGGATGGGTTTGATTGGATTTGCCATCTACAATACCTTAATCTATACAGCGGGCCATCATACCACCGCCATTAATATGGCCCTTTTTGGATCCACGGTGCATCCTATTATTGCGGCATTACTCGCTGCCTATTTTGTAAATGAAAAATTACATTGGAAAAATATTACAGGCATCGTGCTTGGCTTGGTGGGCACCCTGTATTTATTAACCAAGGGAGAAATTTCCAATATTGTTCACTTTCAAATCAGTGCTGGAGATTTATGGATGATTGGTGCAGGCATTTGTTTTGGCAGTTACAATGTTTTTGTGCGCAAAAAACCACAAGGTATTTCTAACAAAAGTTTTTTATTGGTCTTATTTGCCCTAGGTGCCCTTTTACTTTTTCCAGCGGCCATTTATGAAATGAATTATATTCAACCAGTAGTGTTGAATACGCATTTATTATGGATTGTCTTGTACATTGGCATTGGCAATTCAACTATCTCTTATTTAATTTGGAACAATGCCATTCAAAAAATTGGTGCAGGCAAGGCTGCGCTTTTTGGAACATTGATTCCGCTGCTTAGTTCCATCGAAGCTGTTTTGTTTTTAGGTGAAAGTTTTTCTACAGCGCAAGCCATCAGTGGATTGATTATCGTTACAGGTATTGTGATCAATACTTGGCCAAGCACCATCAAACCCATTGTTCATCCATCCTAATTATTGCAGATGAGTAGCACGGTCCTTATTTTATGTTTCATTGCATTTTTAGCAGGATTTGTGGATGCTATTGTGGGCGGAGGCGGACTCATTCAAACGCCAGCAGGCCTAATTTTATTTCCCAATGAACCAATATCAAGAGTCATTGGTTCTCTAAAAATTCCATCTTTTACAGGTACTTTTTTTGCTGCCAGACAATATTTAAAAAAAGTAAAAATTCCTTTCCCAAGATTATTGCTTTTTACCAGCATTGCATTCATTGCTGCTTTTACTGGCTCCTATTGTTTGACCCTAGTGAGCAATGCTTTTATGAAACCAGTTATTTTTATTGTTTTAGTGTTAATAGCTATTTATACTTATACCAATAAAAATTTAGGGCTTGAAATACAAAGCGCCCATTTTCAATTCAAATGGTACAAAGGGGCAGCTATCTGTTTAGTGATTGGTTTTTATGATGGATTCATTGGCCCTGGCGCAGGAAGTTTATTGGTACTGGCCTTTATTAGTGTGCTTGGATTTGATTTTCTTCAGTCCAATGCCCATGCGAAAATGGTCAACCTTGCCACCAATTTAGGCTCCATTGTATTGTTTGTATTAAAGGGTTCCATAATTTGGTCGCTAGCCTTGCCCATGGCCGCATGCAATGCATTGGGTGGATTTTTGGGTTCTAAAATGGCCATTGCAAAGGGCAATAAGTTCATCAGAAGGTTTTTTCTACTGGTGATTATTGCTACCCTTTGTAGATTGGGATATGATGTATTTTTACATTAATTTTATCACATGCAATTAAGTTTCGAACAAGCAAAAAATATTAAAGCGGGTGCGTACACTCTATTAATATGTATTATTTTGTCTTTATTGTTTGTAATCATGCATTGGCAACAAGCAGCCCCCACCATTGTCCCACCAGAAGCTTCCTACATGGAAGTGAATTTAGGCAATAGTAACACAGGCCTTGGCGATATCGCTCCAAAAAGTAAAGAAGCCCCAGCACCTGAACTCGGTGCAAGTAAAAGAGTAAAAGCTAGCGCAATTAATAAGTCGGTAAAAATAAATGCGCCATCCAACGATCCTAATGATGAAGCCATTCGTTCAGCAAAAGCGAAAACCAATATCAAAAATTTACCTCTACCCCCTGCGGCCAAACCAAAAGCGTTGATGGGAAAATATGCAGGCGGCAATGGTAAAGGGGGCAACAATCAAGACAGTTACAATGATGTCAAAGACCAAGGCATTGCAGGTGGTAATGGCGATCAAGGAGTGGCGAACGGCAGCATTAATGGAAAAAATTATTCAGGTAGCGCTGGCCCTTTTGTCACCAAAGGAGATAGAAAGGTAACTAAGGCCTATACATTTAATGGAGATGTAGAAGCGGCCACTATTTATGCAGAAATTGAAGTGAACCCTGCTGGTCAAAGAAAATTTGTACAAATTGTCAAAGGTTCATCTTCCAACGATTCTAAATATAAAAAAGCCATCGTCGAATACTTGACTAAAATTAATTTCAATAGCGCCGATCATAGTTCCATGGTCACAGTTAAGTTTAAATTCGAAGTTCAATAATAATCATGTCTTATCAAGCATCCATCGACTATTTGTACAGTCGCTTACCGCTGTTTAGTAGAATAGGTGCAGCGGCTATAAAAAATGATCTGCACAATACCCTGGAGATTTGTAATTTTTTAGGCCAGCCTCAACATAAAATTAAAACCATTCATGTGGCAGGCACCAATGGAAAAGGATCTACCAGCCATATGTTGGCAGCCATTTTCCAAGCTGCAGGTTATAAAACTGGCTTGTATACATCCCCCCATTTGTATGATTTTAGAGAACGCATTAGAGTGAATGGAGAAATGTGCACCCAAGAATTTGTGATTAATTTTACCAATAAAATTAAACCAGTCATTGAAAAAATTGAACCTTCTTTTTTTGAAATCACGGTGGGCATGGCTTTTGATTATTTTGTACAAGAAAAATGCGATATTGCCATTATTGAAACAGGCCTAGGTGGAAGATTGGATAGCACAAATGTGATTACCCCCATTTTAAGTATCATTACCAATATAGGATGGGACCATATGAATTTATTAGGCAATACTTTGGAATTAATTGCATCAGAGAAAGCAGGCATTATCAAAGAAAATATACCAGTAGTCATTAGCGAACGCATCCAAGCCACCACCCAGGTATTTGAACAAAAGGCCAATGCGATGCATGCCCCTATTTATTTTAGTGAGGACTTTTTAATTGATACTCATTTTGAAAATAATTGGCATTTAGCAAAGTTTTCATTTACTCAACCGCTGATGCATTTATTAAAGACCCCCTTATTTCAAGAAAACTTTAACATTGACTGCGATTTACCTGGAAAATATCAAGCAAAAAATTTAAAAGGTGTTTTAGTAGCCGCGCAATTATTGGCAGACATGGGTTGGAAACTCAATGCAGCAAATATTAGCACTGCCTTGACACAAATAAAAAATACTACTGGCCTCATGGGGCGTTGGGAATGCATCGCCACTAGTCCAAATATTGTTTTAGATGTCGCCCACAATGAACATGGCATAAAAGCCATGTTGGATCAGTTGGCCACTATGCATTATGCTCATTTGCACATCGTCACCGGTATGGTCAAAGACAAAGATGTTGCAGCTGTATTAAAATTATTACCAACTAAGGCCAATTACTATTATACCCAATCGCATATTCCTAGAGCCCTTGTTGCTACTGAACTTGCGGCACAAGGAAATGCCCTTGGTCTAAAAGGTATTTGCTATGAGGATGTCAACAAAGCCATTGTTGCGGCCAAAGAAAATGCCAGCCCTACCGATTTGATTTTAGTTATTGGTAGCGTTTACTTAGTAGCTGAAGTGGATAGAAATAGGATTCAATAATTACCAGCCTTTTTGTTCACACAAATTTTTAATGTGCGCAATATGGTGTTTGCCATGCCAAGAATAAATGGAAAGCATATCCCATAAACTTACTTCCGCATTTCGAACTGGATGAAATAATTTTCTTTCCCACTGTTCATCGGTCATTGAGTCTAATAAATTCGCCCAACGCTCGTGTAGTGCATGTAAGATGGTAGTAGAATAATTGATTGGAGTTAACAAAGCATCTGCAGTATTCACCCAGGCTTTTTCATCATAAGTTTTAATAGGTGGTACTTCTTCGGTTAATGCTAATTTAAAACGTATAAAAGCATTCATGTGACTGTCTGCCATATGATGAATTAATTGATGAACTGTCCAACCTCCCTCTCTATAAGGAGTATCCAATTGAGCCTTGTCTAAATGTTGTATGGTCAATTCTAAATTTCTAGGGGCTACTCTTATTTCATGTATCCAAGCTTTTTTAGTGGCTTGGGTAAAAGGCATGGCTTCAAATTTTCCAATGGGATAACGTGGGTCCTGTGTCATATTATTCGGTTTATATTTTAATAAATTAATTATTTAGATTCATAATTAGTCTTCTCTCCATGCCTTTCCAGTTTTATGGATAAACACATCTTCCAAATTGGCCTTTTTCACTTCTTTTACTTTCTCAAAACCAGAAGCCACCAATTCGTCAATCAATTCATTGGGCGTATTGATGACAATAATTTCTCCACTATCAATGATGGCCACTCTATCACATAAAACTTCCGCTTCATCCATATAATGTGTGGTAATAATTACCGTTGTACCGTTGTCTCTAATTTCTTTGATCAAATCCCATAAATTTCTGCGCGCTTGTGGATCCAAGCCAGTAGTAGGTTCATCTAAGAATATAATTTTGGGCTGATTGATTAAGGTGGTGGCTATAGAAAATCTTTGTTTCTGCCCCCCGCTTAATTCCTTGAATTTTGCCTTGGCCTTATCTTCTAAATTTACTTTTTTAAGCAAGGCGATTGGGTCCACCTTAGTTTGATACAAACCAATAAACAATTGCATTAGTTCGGTTAAATTTAAATTGGGATAAAACCCAGCTGTTTGTAACTGAACCCCGATAATTTTTTTGATGGACTCCGGGTATTCATCAATATTTAAGCCATTGACCCATACTTCCCCACTGGTTTTTTCTCTTAAAGTTTCTATGATTTCTAAAGTCGTAGATTTTCCTGCACCATTGGGGCCCAATAATCCAAAAATTTCCCCTTCAAACACCTCAAAGCTAATGCCTTTAACCGCTTGGAAGCTACCATAGGTTTTTACTAAATTTTTTACAGCGATAATGGGCAATGCAGACATTTTAGCTTAGTTGAATAACAAATTTAAATGCTTTTGGGCGCTATGCAAAATGAAAACTTGCCTAAGTCCCTTATCTTTGTTAAAAGTATCAAAATAATGAAAGTAGGCATATTAGGCGGAGGTCAATTGGGAAGAATGTTATTGCAAGCTGCGGCTAATTTTGATGTCACTACTTATGTATTAGAAAACGATGCCCAATGTCCTGCTGCGCATTTATGCCACCATTTTACCTTGGGTAATATTCAGGATTACGATGCCGTTTATAATTTTGGAAAAAACTTAGAGGCACTCACCATAGAAATTGAAGCCGTAAATGTGGATGCCTTGGAACAATTAGAAAAAGAAGGCGTTAAAGTGTACCCAACCCCATCGGCCATTCGTATCATCAAAAACAAAATATTACAAAAACAGTTTTATAAAGACAACGAAATTCCTACTGCTCCATTTTTTATTACCCAAACTGCTGCTGAGGTTTTAGCACATATCGATTTTTTACCCGCTGTACATAAAATGGGCGAAGGGGGCTATGATGGCAAAGGGGTACAAATCATTCAAAGCGATAAAGACCTTGCACTGGCTTTTAATGTGCCGGCTGTTTTAGAAAAAAAAGTAAAGATAGCCAGTGAAATTGCTTTGATTGTAGGCATGAATGCAAAAGGAGAAACCATCACTTATCCACCCGCCGAAATGATTTTTGATCCCGTTTATAATTTATTAGATTATCAATTAAGTCCAGCCAAGCTAGAAGAAAAACAATTATGGAAAGCACAGGCCATTGCAAGAAAAGTGGTGAAAGGATTGAATAGCCCAGGTTTATTTGCCATTGAATTATTTATTGATTCTGCAGGTGAAATTTGGGTAAATGAAACAGCCCCTCGTGTGCACAATAGCGGCCACCATACCATCGAAGCCAATTACTCCAGCCAATACGATATGCTGCTTAGAATTTTATTGGATTATCCATTAGGGAATACCGATGCTATTTTACCATCGGCCATTGTAAATATTGTGGGCAGTGAAGGTCATACAGGTCCTGTGCATTACGAAGGTTTAAACGAGGTTCTTAAAATGGACAATGTATTTGTACATATTTATGGTAAAAAACAAACCAAGCCCGGAAGAAAGATGGGCCATGTAACGATTATCAGTAGCGACTATCAAGATTTAACACATAAGGCCAACAAAATCAAACATACTTTAAAAGCCATCACTCAATAGCTTTTTATTGGCTTAGATTTTTGGCTTTAAGACTATTTTTTTCCCTTGTAAGTTTTTAAAGTAGCCCACTCCTATTATGCTTTTCAATTGTAAACCTGGGGAATTCTTATTGGGTCCAAAATTTTTAATCTTATCGTCATAAATTAAATCCAAACTATAATTAGCAGAAAAGTTTTTATTAATTTTAAAAGTAAACATGTTGGTCATGTATAAATTTATATTTTCAGGCTTATCATAATAGTTGGAGAAAAAATCGGCACGACCTTTATAGGTAATATTAGGCGCAATTATATTGTTGTAATTCACCGTCACAAACAAACCAGTTTCTTTGTACACTTTTTCTCCCTTGGGTACTCCATAACTACCCAAATCCGAAAGTTTGGTATTTAACAACAATGTAGTTCTTGAAGTAAAGGGAGAAAAGAAAACTGAAAAGATTTTATTGGGTTTAAAATCTAAACCCGCAGATAAGATAATATAAGCAGGTGCAAAAAAGGAAGAGGTAAAAGTAGAATTGGTTCCACTAAAACTATAGCCATCAAAAAATTGAGAACGAAAATTAAATAAAGCAGATAAATACCATACCCCAGTGGTGTCAATCCTATAACCGTACTTACTTAACAAATCTACCCGATCGTCATTTTTTCTACTACCTATGCTGGTGGATTGAACAAATCCAAGATTGACATCAAAATTATTGTCCCAACTTTGTCTTGGTTTTTGGTAATAAGCGAAATAATTAAAATAGGTATTGATGGACATATTAAAATTGTCCCCTCCTGCGGCCCAATTGCTCAATGAACTTTCGGATAAATTAAAATTATACATGCCCCCCTGCTTCCAATTAAAATAGCCGGTATCTGTAACTTTTGTAACAGTTCGTGAAGTTTCTGATCTTAATTTAGTCACAGCTATATTTTGGGCCCTTGACCAATGAAAAAGACAAAGAAATAGTAAAATGGAAAACCCCTTTAGCATGGCCCTTATTTTACTCAAATATAAGCAGGGATCACTAAATCATTGATTGTTAATTATATATAAATAATTAGCAACTGTTTCCCCATTTCCTGAATAAGGGTTTCATTATCAAATAATTAGAAGAATTGGCTGACAAGTTGACACATTCTATTTTTTTAACTAAATTTGCGTTTCAAAACCAGACGGAATGGAATTATTTACAACGGCCACCAAGGAGCATGATGAATTGAGACAAGGGGAAGCCTATGTATCTAATCAAAGCAAAGCTTCTTTTACCAAGTTCTTTATGATCGAAAGTTATGGCTGTGCCATGAACTTTGCGGACAGCGAAGTAGTGGCTTCTATTTTAGAAAAAAACGGATTTGGTAGCACAAAAAATATCGAACAAGCCGATTTAATCCTCATCAATACTTGCTCTATTCGAGAGAAGGCAGAACTCACGGTTCGCAAAAGACTCACTGAGTTTAGAAAATACAAAGAACAAAAGCCAGGAATGTTGGTGGGTGTTTTAGGATGCATGGCAGAAAGATTAAAATCAAAATTATTAGAAGAAGAAAAATTGGTGGACTTAGTCGTTGGCCCAGATGCTTATCGCACCCTCCCCGATCTAATTATAGAAGCAGGTACTGGCCAAAAAGCAGTGAATGTTTTATTAAGCAGAGACGAAACCTATGCCGATATCTCTCCTGTTCGATTAGATAGCAATGGCATTAGTGGATTTGTTTCCATCATGCGCGGATGTAATAATATGTGTAGTTTTTGTGTAGTGCCTTTTACTAGAGGAAGAGAAAGAAGCAGGGATGCATTTTCGATAGTGGCAGAATGTAAAGATTTATTTGACAAAGGCTACAAAGAAGTGACCTTGCTTGGTCAAAATGTAGACAGTTATTACTGGAACAATCCAGAAACCAATACCCAAGTAACTTTCGCGCAATTATTAGAAAGCGTTGCCTTGATTAGTCCAATACTTAGGGTTCGCTTTAGCACTTCACATCCTAAAGACATTACAGATGAAGTTTTGTTTACCATGATGAAGTACCATAATATTTGTAAATACATTCACTTGCCTGTGCAAAGCGGTAGTACTAGGGTTTTACAATTGATGAACCGCACTTACACCCGCGAATGGTATTTAGCTAAAGTGGCGCGCATCAAAGAACTCATGCCGCAGTGTAGCATTTCCGCAGACATCATTGCCGGCTTTTGTACCGAAACAGAAGAAGATCATCAGGACACCATGAGTATCATGCAATTGGCGCAGTATGATTATGCTTATATGTATTTTTATTCTGAACGACCAGGTACCCTTGCAGAAAAAAGATATGAAGACGATGTTCCTTTGGATATTAAAAAAAGAAGATTACAAGAAATAGTAGATGTGCAATGGCATTTATCTAACGAAAGCAATAAAAAAGAATTGGGAAAATCTTACGAAGTATTGATTGAGGGCAATAGTAAAAAAAGCGATGCAGAATGGATGGGTCGAACCAGCCAAAACAAAGTAGTCGTTTTTCCTAAAGCCAACAATGGCATCATCTCTACTTTTAAAAAAGGAGATTATGTGCAAATCCTGATTACCCATTATACGAAAGGCACTTTAATCGGCGCCATAAAAAATAATTAAAATGGATTTACAAGCATTAAAAAATAGATTCAGCATCATTGGCAACACCCCTGCCATCAATCATGCATTGAATACCGCGGAGCAAGTAGCAGGAACCGATTTAACGGTGCTTATTGTGGGAGAAAGCGGTGTGGGTAAAGAAGTTTTTTCACAAATCATTCATAGTTTGTCTGCAAGAAAACACAATCCCTTTATTGCAGTCAACTGTGGCGCTATTCCAGAAGGTACTATTGATTCTGAATTGTTTGGCCATGAGAAAGGATCTTTTACTGGCGCGGTAGATAGTAGAAAAGGTTATTTTGAAACCGTTAGTGGCGGTACTATTTTTTTAGATGAAATTGGGGAATTGCCCTTAGGTACACAAGCCAGATTATTGCGCGTATTAGAGACTGGAGAATTTATACGCGTAGGATCTTCCAAGGTACAAAAATCAGACGTGCGCGTAGTTGCAGCTACCAATAGAGAATTATTAGAGTTTACCCAAAAAGGAAAGTTTAGAGAAGACTTATACTACCGATTGAATACCGTGCCCATCAGAGTACCTTCTTTAAGAGACCGCAAAGAAGATATTCCTTTGTTGTTTAGAAAGTTCGTGGTGGATTTTGCAGAAAAATATAAAACCAAACCCATCTTCTTAGACGAGGAAGCGCGTCAGTTATTAACGCAATATCCATGGCCGGGCAATGTGAGAGAATTGAAAAACATAGCGGAACAAATTTCTGTATTAAGCAAAGAGGAGCATATCAATGCAGAGGTATTGACAGGCTTCTTACCCGTTCAAAATGTGAATAGTGTACCCATGATTACGGGCAACACCCCAGTGGGTGAATTTGCCAACGAAAGAGAAATTTTATACAAACTTTTCTTTGACATGAAAAAAGATGTGAACGAATTAAAGAAAATGTTTCTAGAAATCTTACAAAACCCAAGCATTGCTGGATCCAATAATGCTAATTTCAATAAAGAATCTTTGATCAATGAATTAAAAGAGGATTTAATGCCTGCAAGCAATGCAGGTCACCATGCCTCCCCCATTAATTCAACCGTACACCTTAGTTCGCCCCAACCTATTATCATAGACAATGAAATGAATGGACATTATGAAGTAGAAGAATCCTTAAACATTATGGATAAGGAAAAAGAACTAATTTTAAAGGCATTGAAAAAGCATCGTGGTCGTCGCAAAGATGCTTCTACCGATTTAGGCATCAGTGAAAGAACATTGTACAGAAAAATAAAAGAATACGATATTGAAGAATAATTTTATATCCAGCATATTGAAAATGACAAAAACGCATTTAATTAAATCTTTAGTATTGACCTTAATGGTGGGTACTTTATTAACCAGCTGTGGCATCTATAGTTTTAGAGATGCAGTCATTCCAGAAAATATTAAAACGGTTAAAATTGGATTTATCGAAAACAAAGCCAGGTATGTGAACCCACAGCTGGCGCCAATGCTCACCGATAAATTGCAGCAAAAAATTATTAACGGCACCAAACTAACACGTACCAACAGCGATGAGGCACATTATCAAATTTATGCCACCATCACCAACTACGACCCTTCTCAAACCGTGGGTGTTAGTGCACAACAAGCCAGCACCAACCGATTGACGGTGACTGTGCATGTTTTATTGAAAAAAACTTTGGAAAATAAAGAACAAGAATTTGATGTGACCAGAAATTTTGATTTTTCGGCCAGTTTAACTTTGCAAGCAGCAGAAAGTCAATTGATGGATGACATACTTAGAAATATTACGGATGATATCTTTAATCAAATTTTTTCAAACTGGTAATCCATGTCCAATAGCTTAATCAATTCAATTTTAAATCAGTGGACGGGACATGCCAACTTGGAAGCCATTGAAACTGCGGATCTAGAGCAATGGGTCAATGCCCATCCTTATAGCCCAAGCCTTCAATTGTTATTGGCCAAAAAATACGAATTGGTGGATTCCCCCTTACAGGCTGCTCAATTACAAAAAACCAGTGCTTATTTTCCGAGTAATTTACAATTGCATTATTTACTACAAGCAGAGGAAGAAGATCTTTTCTCGGCCCCCATGGAACAGAAATTATCCAGCCTAATCTCGGATCAATTGGCCCAATTCAATGAACCCGTTCTCGAAGAAAAATTGAATTTTAAGGCAGAATTAACCCCGCTTCAAAAGGACTATTTTGAAGCCCAAGGCATCGCCATTGACCTATCCAAAATACCTCAGGACAAGTTTACTAAACAATTGAGGAGCTTTACAGCCTGGCTAAAAGTACTTAAAAGCAAAGATGGCAGCCCTCAAATTGCTGAAATAGGCGAAGAACAGGAAAAAGCGATTGCCGCCATAGCGGAAAAAGCCAATACCACGGCCGATATCATCACCGAAGCCATGGCAGAAGTTTGGCTGAAACAAGGCAATAAACGCAAGGCAATAGACGTCTATTCTAAATTAAGTTTTATTTTTCCTGAAAAATCCGTTTATTTTGCGTCAAGAATAGAACAACTAAAACAAAGAAAATGATAACACTTTATTTGATATTGATTATTGCAGCCTGTGTAGGCCTTGGATTTATGGTTTTGATTCAGAATCCAAAAGGTGGGGGTTTAAACGCCAATGTAGGCGGTTTGACCAACAATTTCATGGGTGTTAAGCAAACCACAGATGTATTGGAAAAAGGTACCTGGATATTCGCTGCTGTGATTGCAGTTTTGGCGATGACTTCTACCTTATTTTTAAGATCTGGAGGTGGTTCAGATGGAGACAAAGGTTTGTTGAACAAAGTAAATACTTCTATTACAGCACCCCCTCCTCCACCAGCTCCTGCAGCCGTTCCTGCAAATACACCTGCAGCGCCTGCCGATACCAAAAAATAGCATTAAAATATAAACTAGCTAGACTAAAAGCATCCAGCTACTTTTTAGATAAAAAATTTATCCCTCCCCAGCAATCGGGAGGGATTTTTATTGTATTATTGGATACCCTTTTAAACTAAGTTTGAAGCCACGCACAATGAAAAAATTATTTTACTTAGTCTTACTGCTTGCTTTCGTTTATACTTGTTACAATGTATTGATTAAAACCACCCATTTTGATGGTGAAAAAACAAGCTTTGTATACCATAAAACAGGTCTTTCCGACTTAGCAGACAGCTTAGTGGCTAAAAAAATTATTATAGACAAGCCTAGCTTTTTAGTTTTTGCTAAAATTTTAAAAGTAGAAGACAAACTAAAACCAGGCAAATTTTTAGTGTTAAAAAATACCAGCCTGCTTTCCTTACTTCGTATGCTAAGGAATAATCAACAATTAAAAATAAAATTTGTCTTAAATAAAGTAAGAACCAGGGCCGAATTAGCCAAATTAATTGCAACAAGTTTTGAAGCTGACAGTGCCGATTGTGCCTTGTATTTAAATAGCAATGATTCCTTAGCCAAATTTCATACAGATACCACTCAATTGTTGACTTTATTTATTCCCAATACTTATGAATTTTATTGGTCAACACCCATGACAAAATTTATACAAAAGATGAAAGCAGCTTCGGACCAATATTGGACTGGCAACAATAGAATCGAAAAAGCCAAGGCCTTGGGCTTAACAAAAAATGAAGTGTATACTTTAGCGTCCATTGTAGAAGAAGAAACCAATTACGATTCAGACAAAACAATTATCGCAAGTGTCTATCAAAATAGACTCAAGCAAAACATGCCTCTGCAAGCCTGCCCTACCATTAAATATGCCATGCAGGACTTTACC
>Ga0214919_10005065_pt1 | contig 18926 bp, 3 predicted proteins | sample LL1503_MetaG_FD_177994 | JGI IMG/M metagenome (GOLD analysis project Ga0214919, IMG submission 177994) | Freshwater microbial communities from Lake Lanier, Atlanta, Georgia, United States - LL-1503 | ecosystem: Environmental > Aquatic > Freshwater > Lake | place: USA: Georgia | collected 2015-03-15
AAGATGGGTTCGAAAAAACGTAGGAGGCACGCCAGCTCAGCGTTACGGCTTGAGTGTCGGTAAAAGCATGGAAATAGTTTGAGCTATAAGCGCAGGTGATTTCGTTGAGGAAATTAGTATCCGCTATTTCGCCCGTTACAGGGAGCCGTTCTTCAGGGGTGTTTAGAAAAAAGTATCCGTTTACATCCACGGAGAGTCCGACGCTCAATTCGTCCGTGACCTGCTTGTTCGCACGAAAAAACATATTCATCAGCATGAAATCTTGGGCCAGGCCGAGATCATAATTTCCAGTGGAGTTGCTCGATAGGGCTGGTTCTTCCTGGCTGAAGTAGTTAAAGAAAGAAGTGCGAACACCGACCTCTGGGGTGAATTTTTCGTAACCGGGCATGGTGGAGAGGGTTGGTGCCCAGGCTCCTTCGATGGACGATATGGTTTGCCAAGCAGCAACCACATTAGAGGAGCTTTTGGCGTAGTTGGCGTTCGAGAGCCAGCTATAGCTTTGATCCATATGGAGGCGTGCAAAGGGAAGGTCGGGCTTGGGCCGGACTAGCTGGAGTGATCCCAGATCCTCTGAAACTTCAGTGGCTTCGACGGGCGGCTTTTCTTCGGGCTTCCCCTCAAGGGCGAGTTTTTTTTGCCTCTCCCGCTCCTGCTGAGCTTGGGAATCAATTACTGCTTGTTGCGAGACGGCACTAGGCAGGGCTTGCCCGAATAAAGTTGGTTGGCACATCAGAGAAAGAGCCAAAAAAGAGGCCAGATGATCTGATCTGGTTTTGTGCGGGCGCTTTTTTTGTAAATTTACAGAATCCACCAACTCCACTAACTAGCTAAAGATCTTTTCTATACAATATATAGTACAAATTTTTACATCATAACAATATATAGTATTATGTGTTAAAAGCTATCTATATGTCTTCTGCATAGAGGAGATGCGTTTTTTAACGGAATCGATCAGGGGTTTTGGGCTGAGGACCTTGGCGTGATCTCCCCAGCTGAGGACCCATCGCTCAATCTCTTCTAAAGCACCTAGGGTCATTTCCAGTTCGATTCCGCCTCCCTTGATTTCACGGATTTTCTGGGTGGGATGCCAATCTCTTTCACGCACAAGGCGGGATGCAAAGGAGTCGAATCGGACTTTGACCAGGTGCTTGCCTGTGCCCGCAAAAACCCCAAAACCACCCTTGAGTTCCTTCTCCGCAGAGAAACCGCGGGGCCGGTCGAAGATCTTTTTTGTCAATGTAGGTTTCTGAATACGCGGTAGAGCAAATGTGCGGATTTGGGCGCGTTGTGGGTCGTGAGCGAGCAGGTACCACGCATTATCGATATTTGCCAAGTGATAGGGGTGGACACTGCGTGTCTCAGGGGTAGTAGCTCTTAGGGGTTGATAGGAAAAAGAGATTTCTTGGCGTTGGACGATGGCTCGAGCCAGCAAACGGAAGACTTCCAGATCTGCGGCAGAGGCCCCAGTGACTCTAAAGGAGTAGTCGGACCCCCATTCGCCGAGATCAAAGCTGACCGTTTCCTTGAGAGCGCCCGTGAGTTTTTGAAACGCGCTACCCAGGGTTTTCTCAAACGGGGTGCCGTGGTACTGCGCGAGAACTTTTTGGGCTACAAAAAGGGCGAGAATTTCCCCTTCGCTGACCTGAAGTAGGGGGAAGGCTTCGACCTTTTCCGTGTACCGAAACGTGTAGCGGGAGGCGTCATACTCGATGGGGAGGTTGAGGCGGTCTCGCATGAAGTCGAGGTCTCTCTGGATCGTTTTATAGGAAACCTCAAAATCTTTTCCTAGCTGCTGGCAGTTGACCGGCTGTTCGTTGGAGAGAAGGTCATGCAGGCGGTGCATCCGTTCTAGGGGAGGACGACTATGGCCTCCGGAGGTGGGCAAAACTTTTTTCTTCATAGGACGCTTTATGTCCTACCCCGTCAGGCAAGCTGATGCAAGAAAAAAGGAGGAATCGAAATATGGAAACATTAGTTCAGTGCAGATCCTGCGGGGAGGACACGAATCGGGCGGACTGGGAAGCCGCTGGGTCGTGTTGTGCCCATTGCGGGGAAAATACGGGGGGAAACTTCAGCCGGGGGCTAGACGCGTTGGCGTCCATGCGCCGGCGGTTGGAACTAGAGCTGGTCTGGCGACCTGTCACGAGTCATGCGTAGCCCACTTGGATTACTTGCCGCCTTGGCTGGGGCAGGTTGTACCGGAGTCTCGCTTGGATCTGCCTGGATGGTGCCCGAGCTTTCCATCTTGGCTGCGGTGGCGGCTGCCTTCTGGTGGCAGGTGGCTCGATCGGCGTAAGATTCAGAGTTCGGAGGTTGGAGAATCGGACCATACGGCCTAGTGCGAAATCGCCAATGCCATGGGGTTCAGGTATGCCTCTTACGAGACGCAAATCGGATACCATTTGATCGTACTCCGAATACAACATATAGATAGCTGAGTCCACTTATTGACCATATATAGTATTTAAATGCAACTTATTGATAAGAAATGGCTTATAGTTCTATAAAATAGGGCAAAAACCTTGACTTTCAACAACTTATACGCATACTAAAAGTATGTCTGGGATTCCTATTTGTATGCGTATCGGGTCCTGGAGATATTTCTTTGAACCTTTCGGGTTCTTCGATGGTCAAAGGTTGAATCGTATGATTTTTGGATGCCATCGTTTTATCCCCTTCGTCCTCCTTTCGTTCGGAGTCAGCTTAGGTTTTGCCGCAACAGAATTTAAAGATGCGGAGATCACCACTTTAAAAAACATTGTGGAGCATGATGCGGGTCAGGGGCCTACTCCTGCGAAGGTGAGCGAAAAAATCAGCGAGAATTCGAAGTTGACGACAGCGGCAGCTTCGATGGCGGAACTTACCTTTGGTGATTCTTCGATCACTCGGATCGGTGCGAATAGCGTCTTTTCCTTCCAATCAAAGGAGCGGCTCGTGAAGTTAGATCAGGGAACAGCCTTGATTCACGCCACTCCTGGAAATGGTGGTGCGACCGTGGATTGTGGTGGAGTGACCGCGGCCGTGAGTGGGAGTACTTTTATGGCGAGCAGAAGTGCAACGGGTGGGGCAGTATTCGTTCTGTTAGAAAGTTCCGGCAGCCTGAAGGTGACGACACCTAGCGGACAAACGGCGGTAATTATGCCAGGGCAAGCTGCTTCAACGGGCACAGGGCCTAAATCCGCGATTCAGGTCTTCGACGTGGATGTAAAAAAGGTGATGGAGACAACCCCATTGGTCGGTGGATTTAAAGAGCTCCCCTCGCAAGCGGAGATTAATGTGGTTTCAGAAAAACAGCAGTCCATGATTCGTGAAGGCAAAATCGAGGTTCTCGGGGTCGAGGTGGTAGCCACGGGTGAGGATGGGGATTTGTTGGTAGGTGCCCCGAGGGAAAGACCCGAGCCTGGTGCCGGGGGAGATGGGTTGGATATTGATACTGCAGCAGGGGGCGACGGGCCCGGGCCAGTAGCTGGATCGAAGCCACCACCCCCGCCCGGAGCAGGTACTGGAATGAATGTCGGACCTGGGCAGGGACCAGGGCTGGATTCCTCGTTTTTGGCGGCACAACGCAAGCTTGCTGAGGCAGGTGCGCAAAGCCCGACTCAGTTAAATGTGACGCTGCCCGATGGGATTTCCGAGGGGACGCTTCAGGTAGGAACAATCAGCTTGAACAGCCCTGCAGTTCAGGCTGTTCCAGTAACCTTAGTTTCTGCAAGCGGACAGAACATCACCTTTAATTTCCCAGAGGGCTCGACGATTCCAGTGGGGGCCACCTCGATCCCTTTCACCTTCACCGTGGCCGATGACGGGATTATTTCGAATGGAAGTTCGAATTTGGTCGCACTTTCAATCCAGGCCTTTGCATCCAAGCTAAGTGCCGTAGGGGGAGGGTTGGTCGCGGATAGCACATCCCGAGTTCCATCCGGATTTGGCTCGGAAGATCCTCTCGAGTTTGGCAGCTCGAAAAACCCTTTCACGATTCAACTCCCAGGGGAACTGGCCGCCGATCTGGAGTCAACCGTCAAGGTCGAGTCCTTTATCAGGGATGAACAAACCGGTGAAGCCGCGAAAATCGGAGAAGTAGTTAAAAAAGTTATCATTCAGGCCGGACAAAAAACATTAGAATTGACGGGAAATATTCTTCCAGACACGAAGATCTATTCCTCGGCTCTCATTGAAGCAAAAATAACGGTCGCTCTAGGTCAGATCGGACAAAGCTTTGAAAGTGAATATATAAACATACAACCGCGAAATCTGGAGAGTGCTGTGATCAAGGCAGCGAATCCGATCCGGAGCTTGCTGACCACCGCTTACACTTCAATCAAGTGGGACTCATTGCCTGAGGCTACAGCTTACGAAATTAAAGTGACACAGGGCAACGCGGTCGAGACCAAGTTGCTCCTTGGCACGGCATACGATTGGCTTGGGGGATTTGCTTCTAAAGCGAAGGCCGAAGTGACGGCGCTAACATCACAAACACAGATAGGAATCTTGGCCTGGGGTAGTGGAGCAACAAAAACACTTCAGCTCGAAATAGCCAGTTCGGTAAACGGCCTGAGAAAGGGATTCACTGAAATTACTTTGGCAGGGGCAGTTGTAGGCTCATTTATCATCAGTGAATTTGAACAAAACGGACAATGGGGCTTGTGGCTGACCGACGGGCTGGGAGCGAAGACAGGAAGCCAACAAGTTGCATCCGTGGATAACGCAGGAGTGATAACTTTTTCCGATGCCAATCTGATCAGGGAGTTGGCCGTGGACGAGATCGCCTACTCCGCAAGCTTTGTTACGGAAAAATCGGTTATTTTTGCTCCGCTTGATACAAGCGCCGGGCCCACGGATGACGAGCTGTTGCAGTTCGACAAGTATTTTTACTTCGAGGCCAAAGTTGGCGACGAAGGGCCTACGAAATTCTTCGCTAATGCGCCGGTGGAGTTAGATCTAGCAGCAATGGACGTCGCGGGTGCGACGTCCTGGTTGGATCAAAATAGAGATGCCGCAGTTGATTTCGACTTTTACGCGGCGAATGCAAAAATCTACATAAACGATTTAAAAAATCGGCAACCAATTGAAGTTGCTTTCAGCTCTGACAAGGTTGTTCTGTATGCGGATAAGATTAGCCTGCTTCGCGAATCCGACAAACTCGGCGGCACGGCAACGGAAATAAATGTTAAACTGAATGAATCTAATCAATCGAATGAAAAGTCCTTAACTCTCATCGGGGGGAAGAACGGCATCGACGTAAGCAATGTTGTGCTGGATGTCAATGGGGCGGATCTAACGATGGAAACGGCCGCTGGAGTTAGCATGGAGTCTGCTCTCTTGAAAGACATTGGAAATAAATTTGAAGTTAGTGCAACAACTTCGGTTAAGATGGGCGCCGAGAGTGGCACTTCCGAAGTTACGGTTCAGGCAAAGTCTGAGACGGCGAACAGCATGGCCGTGATCCGGACGGGCGATTCCTTAGAGCTTCGTCGGGTGGTGTTGAAGAGCTTTGCGCGGGGTGAGATTGTTTCCGTGTCGGCTGCAAATAAGGGGCGTGTTTTGTTGAGTGCTGCTACCGCCCGGGACTTTCGCATTAATGAGCTAGTGAATGCAGTGATCGTTGCCGACAGCAAAGGGCAGGTGGATCCGGATAAAAGCAGTAGTCCCAATCTTGTAGCCCTAGGGGGCAATCTGACGGTTGAGGGAAGCCTGCCAATCAAGACGGCCCAGTATCCAGGCGTAGAGGGAGGTGTTCATGGTTATAATGTAAATCTTGAGGCATCCAGAATTCATCTGGCGAAAGCCCAAATCACTGCGATCAACGCTATCACCGCAAAAGCACAGACACTGGTCGTCGACAGCTCGATCCTTCGGGTAGTGAATGCTCTGGGATCGATCAACTTGTATAGCCAATCGGGCTCTGTGAATCCTCAGTACGGAACGGTGGTGGAGGGAATGGTGAATTTTAGCGGATTGAACAAATTCCAAATTGGTACACAGACCGTTTCTATTTCGAGCGCACAAGATGTTCAAAATGCGATGAGCAGCGGAATGATGATTCAGGGCGCATCGGCACCTGTTGAGGGAAAGATCAATATCCTTCCGGTTAACAATGTTTCTGCCGGACAGGTTTATTAAACGATCTGCAGCTTCAGATTAGTCTCGGGTGGGTCGAGTTTGAGGTATTCTTTGTGGCATACAATATGTAGTGTTACCAGATCTCGATGGTATAGAAACCGCTATTTTTCGCAAAGGCATAAAACCCTATGCAGCAGTTACATGCAGCATAAATAGCCAAGATGCTTTAGAATCTTGCAAGACCTTATGCATCTAGTTGATAGCTACGTATATAGCTGAAGACTATATATAGGTAGCTTTCATCAATAAATGTGGTTTAAACTGAACTTTTCCAAGCAAAATAGGTCAAATAATGGTAGGATATAATGTGATGATTTCAACGCACGGATTCTTTGTCTCTCAACGCTTTGGGCGGATTTCGTCTGTCGCCTTTTTGCTGTTTGCGGGATCTGTTTTTGAGGGCCGTGCGCAACTTGCATTTCCGGTCATCGACTCCTTTAGCCCGACGAACGGACGATCGGGCACGACGGTTACGATCACCGGTACGAATCTATTAAACTCAACTCTCCTGGTTTTCAACCGAAGCGCGCTACTCCCTGGTTCTTTCAAAGTTGTCAACGGCACAACGGTGACTGCCCAAGTTCCGGTTGGTGCAAGCACTGGGCGTCTTCGACTCACCACCACTAGTGGAACCGGTGCCAAGGGAACTGCAACGGTAAGTGGAGGTGAGGTGACGGCCATCACGTTTAGTGGGAACAGTAGCGGATACGACGAAGACACAAAAATCAATCTGCTTGGTGGCGGCGGAAGCGGAGCCAGCGCTGGTCTTGTATTGAGTAACGGAACCATAACGGGCGTCACGAATCTGTTCGGTGGTTCGAATTATGTGTCAGCACCGACGGTGGTGTTGGCCAACTACACGGCAACAAGCGCCGGCGATTTCACTGTTACTCCGGCCGCAACAAATATTGTCGTTTCCCTCGTGAAAGAGGAGCTCAAGGATACGAGCGTCGCCGGCACAAAAGTAGGAGTCCTTTCGGCCACCTTTGACGGGGCGACAGATTCGGCAACAACCTTTGCTCTGGTAAGCGGGGAAGGCTCGACCGACAACGGCCTCGTTATGATCACAGACACTAACGGCCTTGCTAAGGTCACTGGCAACCAGTTGACTCTTCGTTATGGGGGGCGGTTAGATAATGAGGTTAAGCCCGCTCTCTACTTTCGGATCCGGGCGACAGACTCTACTGGGGTCTACGGGGAAAGCGTCTTTCGAGTACCCGTTACTTTGGATGATTCGAAGGACGTGGATCAGGATGGGCTAAAACTATTCCAAGAGAAAAATCTTGGCACATTAGACGTGAATGTGGATTACGACGGAGACGGATCCCGGGATGGCAATGAGAGCGATGCGACAGCAGCTCAACCGACGGTATACCCGGCAGCTGCAACAAGTTCCAGCCTCACACCTCCTACGGTCCTCGGTTGGGGCAACAACTACTTTGGACAGATCACTCAGCCTGTCACAAAAGGGGACGCATACGGTCGTTTGCCTGCGGGAATCATTCAGGTGTCGGGAGGATACAGCCACTCTGTCGCGGTGACATCGAGCGGAGCGGTCTATGCTTGGGGCGATGACGACTATGGTCAGGCGACTGCTCCCACTTTGACCGGAGTTTGGGAAGTGGCGGCAGGTCTCTATCACTCCTTGGCTCTGAAGTCGGATGGGACGGTTGAAGGTTGGGGTGCTGGAGCGGCAGGAACTGCGACAGGGACGGAGCCCAACTTCGGGCAGGCCACTCCTCCGGATTTTTTACCTGCGAATCCAGCAGTTGCCCTTGCAGCGGGTGGTTATCACAGTGTAGCGCTTCGGGCGGATGGAACAGTGGTGGCCTGGGGGAACGATGATGCAGGGCAGACGGAAGTTCCCGCTGGATTGGATCGGGTGGTCGGGATTACCGCTGGGTTGTATCACAATGTTGCATTGCGTGCCGACGGGACAGTCCGTACATGGGGCCTGGTCTACAACGGAACAGGATATGATTTGGCGACCAAGGCGCTTCCAGTACTGAGCGGGGTGACCCAAGTTGTGGCCGGAAGCGGATTTTCTGCAGCTCTTCTTTCGGACGGAAGGGTTCAGGCTTGGGGAAAAATTCTGAGTGGAAGTAGTTATGTCGATGCGTCCACTAAGATGTCCGGCCTGGAGGGAGTAACAGAGATAGTTGCGGGTGCGCACCATCTCGTTGCTCTTCTGTCGAACGGAACCGTTCGGGTGGTGGGGCGGGCGGATGAAGGGGAAGCCACACTTCCCAGCACGGCCGGACAGTCGATCAACCGGATTGGTGCGGGTTCTTATCACGCTTTTGCGATCCGGGCGGCACCCAGCTTGCCAACTTTTTCGGGAACGGGAACCTATGCAACGATTGGCCAGCCCCTGAGTCTCACATTGCCTGCCGGAGCTGGTGCTGTCTTGGGACTGCCGACTGGATTTACAAAAGATGGGCTGACGATTCGAGGCACTTTCAGCCAAGCTGCGTTTCGGGTTTTGCGAGTAGCGGTAGGGAATAGTGCCGGAACCGTCTCAGGGTTAACGCCGATTGGAACACCGAAGATCACCGCTTCGCTCACGCTTAGTGGATTAACGCCAGACTACACTGGCAGTCCCGTTAGCGTGACTGTTGGCGTGACTGCTAATGGAGAGTCAATCGGAGTAACGCCGACTGTGAAATATACTGGAATCGATGTGGTTTATTCGGAGTCCCTAACAGCTCCCACGCTGGCGGGGCAGTATACCGTAAAGGCGGAAATCATCGGAAATGCCGTGTATGAGGGATCTGTCTCAGAAACTTTAACTATTTCTGCTCAAAGCGAAAATCTTGAGATCTCCGTTAAAGACGCGTCGGGCAACTTGATCCGAGCGAATTTAGACGGATCTTACAGCGTCTCCTACGGGCAGGAGTTGGTGGTGAAGGGAATTGCGACCACATCGTTGTTGCCGGTGCTGGTGGAAACAGCTTCTGGCAATGAAGGTTTGGTCACCGTTGTTCAAGACTTTCTTACTGGGGAAGCTCGGGTAACCGTTGGATCTTATCAGGGAGAAATTATTCGACTTCGAGTCTACCGGGCGGCAAGCGCCAACTATGCCGATGCAGAAACAACCATCCGCTTAAAATCGCAACCTGCGGCGGTCACTCTCTCCGCCTCGAGTCTCACTGCTGCTTATGATGGCTCAGAAAAGAAGCCGACCCTTTCCACCGGGGGGCAGGATGTCTCCCTGACTTATGAGTATCGAATTCAAGGGAGCACAGGAGCTTATTCTTCAACGACACCTACGGCAGCTGGAACTTATGAGTTTGAGGCAACGGTTAGCACGCCTGGGTACTCGGGCTCTTTAACGGGAACATTCACCATCGCAAAAAGTGCTGCCACGGTCAGCTTGTCTGGGCTGACGCAGGATTACACGGGAACCACCCGTGCCGTCACGGTTACCACAATTCCTCCAGGGGTACTCTGCTCGGTTTCCTACGCGAACCGTGATGTCGCGCCCACCGCTGTGGGGGCATATTCGGTCACGGCCACAGTTACCGATCCGAACTTTACGGGAGAAGCCACGGGGACACTGACGATTCAGGCAGCTGCCCAGGAAATTCTTTTCGATGCGATTCCGAATCAGACGGCAGAGACAACGTCTGTCACGGCCTATGCGACTGGGGATACCTCGACAAATCGCGTGACTTTTGCTGTGTCGGAGGGCGCGGCGAAGATCGGATCCACAAGTTCAAGTCAGGGGGTCAGGCGGATTGCTGTGGCGAATGGAGGATCTAACTACAACACCAACGCACCTACGGTTTCAATCGACGGGGGAGCGACGGCCAGGGCGGAAATATCTGGCGGTAAAGTAATTTCGATTGAAGTCACCTCAGCTGGGACGGGATATACGAATGCCCCTCAAGTTCGATTAGTTGGCGGCGATGGTTCCGGAGCATCGGCGACCGCTTTCTTGGGGCCGCAAACGGTGGGACAGGTCGCAATTGAGGGAACTGGAAGAATTTCGATCCGTGCTTCCCAAGCAGGGGATGCAAATCATGCTGCAGCTGCCGATGTAACACGGACCTTTGTGGTGGTGCCTGCTCCGGTGAGTCGGGCGACCACTCCAATGGTGGCCTCCGGCCGGGCTCACACCCTCTATCTGTCGCCTGAAGGCATTGTCTTTGCCGCCGGCGCCAATGTGGATGGCCGTTTAGGGATGGGGGAAAGCGGTTCTGGAAGTTTGATGGCGTTGGCTAATTCCAATGGCTTGACGCAGATGACTTTTGTGAATAGCCGGCAAAAAAGCAGCGGAGAGACTCTTACGCTGGATGAAGTTTCCGCTGTGTCGGCGGGAGGGCAGTTCAGTATCTTCCTCCGTGCTGACGGGACCGTTTATGCCACAGGAAATAATCTCTTTGGCCAACTCGGAACGGGCAAAACCGACTCCTTCCGTGGAGTGGCCCAACAGGTGCTGAATTCAAGCGGGACCGCCTTAACGAAGATTACGACGATTTCGGCAGGGGTATCGCACGCCTTGGCGGTTGACGAAAACGGACAGGCCTGGGGCTGGGGGGACAACTCCTCGGGTCAGCTTGGGACTTCCGTTTCAGGAACTTCAACCAACCGTGCCACGAAAATCAGAATCGAATTAGACGTTCTCGGTGTGGCTGCCGGAGCGCGTCACAGTTTTCTTCTCACCCAAGCGGGCACGGTCCTTGCTTATGGGGCGAATGATTTTGGTCAAAAAACCGGAGCAAGTGGAATCACCAACGTGGTGGCAGTCGCTTCAGGGGAAAATCATGGGTTGGCGGTGGATAAGGATGCCCTGGTTTGGGCGTGGGGTGATAACCGAGCAGGGGAGGTTTCTGCGGATGGAGTCGTCTCAACCAATAAGCCGGCAACGAAACTAAGTCTTTCAAATGTGGTTTCGGTTGCTGCGGGGGCAGAACATTCGTTGGCCTTAACGACGGAAGGAAAAGTTGTCGGGTGGGGGCAAAACCGGAGCGGCCAGCTGGGCAATGGAGTTCTCACCTCAACTTCCCCTTACGCCTCGGCAGCAGTTCTTTTCGGAAAGACAAATACCAATAACGGGACTTGGATTTCAGCCGGTGGCTATCACTCTGTCGTCATTGCCGACGGGGCAGCGGCTTGGAGCGCAGGGCTGAACACTTCCGGTGAATGCGCGAATGGAACTAAGGCGAGCACAGTGTCCACCGGGCCGCGGATCCCTTCGGCTTTAGTTTTCACAGGAAGACCCGTTTTGGCCTCGTTTACACCCACGAACGGTGCGGCCGGGGATCCGGTAACCATCACGGGAGGTGGGTTTGGAACAAACCCAGCGACGACAGTCACCTTCGCTGGAATTGGGACAAATCGGATCCCTGCTACGGATGTCACGGTTGAAACCCCCTATCGTTTGACGGCAAAAGTTCCTGATGGCTTCTGGTCCGGATCGATCGAGGTCACTCGGAATGGAGTCACAGCGACAAGTGCAACCGATTTTGTCAGTTTGTCTGGCGGAAAAGTGGATTTCACCTTTTTTGGAGTCGGGTCCTCCACCTCAAGCTTTACTCTCGACCGAACAGAAAACGTGGATGTAGCGGGCTCCAAACTGGGCTCTTTTCTGGCTGGAGCGGGAAACAAGGGAATTTTCTATCTGACGGCAGGAGTTGGAGACACCGACAACGGCTCTTTTGATCTCCAAACCGACGGAACGCTCTCAACGAAAAAATCTTTCGATTATGAAACAGAACCATCGTACAGCTTGTTGGTCGAGCTCCGCCAACCGAATGGAAGCAGTCAAGCTCACATTCTAACAATTCAAATTGAAGATTCCGATGCAGAGGACGCCGATGAAGACGGGCTGACTCAAGCGGAAGAGGCGGTCTACGGGTCATCTGACTTGGTGGCCGATACGGATGGAGATGGACTGCCCGACGGTTTTGAAGTCTCTACTGGAACCTTGCCCGCATTCGCACGGCCAGTTGTCTCCTCCGCCACCGGGTTGACAGCTTCAGAAGTGACGCCGACCTCCTTCCAGGCTCGCTGGAATTCCGCTTCGCCCAGCCCGACGATCAGTTACCAGCTGGAAGTTTCGACCTCAGCAAATTTCACCACTCTTCTGGATGGCTACCCGAAAAGTGTAAGCGGAACAGATTCTCCAGTCGAAGGACTGACAGCCGGAATCACGTACTACTATAGAGTTTTGGCAGAAGATAAATTCTCGCCTGACCCTTTTGTATTCTCTGAAGATCTTTTTCCCGACAAGAGCGCCGATGAAAGGGTAGTTAAATTGTATGGAGGCAAGAGCGATTACTACAATGTGACCACGGTAGCGCCGGCGCCGGTGATCACGGTAGCGTCTACTGCCTCTGGGCAAGTGGGGGTCCCCTTTGTCTTGAACTTTGCCATCCAGCCCGCCGCGACGAATTTCTTTGCCTCGCGAGTTTTGCCTGGGGGATTAAGTTTCACCAATACCAATCCACCGATCAACACAGTTACAGTAACCGGAACTCCGACCAATGCAGTCACGAACGCAGTTCCCATTACGTTCACGGCAGTCGGCCCCACCGGTTCGAACAGCAAGACCGTTGCGCTCACGATCCAGAAGGGGAGGCAGACGATTCTCTTCCCCAATCCTGTTCCTTCCGGAAAGATTGAATATCAGACCAACCCGATTTCCTTCATTGCGAAATCGGTCATTGAAGGGACCACAAACACCAACGGATTAATTGTAAGCAACGTCATCAGTGGGCCTGCCGTGCTCAATGGCAATAATCTACAACTGACCGGAACCGGCACGGTTGTGGTGACTGCCTCACAGCCTGGGAATGAAAATTATGAAGCGGCTACTTCGGTTCAGCAGTCCTTCACCGTCAATCCTTCCTCGCAGATTCTTTCGTTCGTAGGTGTGCCTGCTTCTTTGGCTTATCAGCCTGGACTGACTCTCTCTCTAGCTGCTAGCTCCGATCGTTCAGAACAGAACAACTTCGCCTACTCCGTTATCTCCGGTCCGGGATCGATTTTGGACGGCAACTTGCTTGTGTCTGGCGCCGGTTCGATTGTTGTTCGGGTTTCCGAGTCGGGTGGAGATTTGGTCTCAGCCGCTACGGCGGACAAAACGATTGTGGTTAGTAAGGCAACCAACACGATCGAGTTTTCGGATATTGGATACAAGACGGTGGGGGATGAGGTCACTCTGTCCGCCTCTGCCAGCTCGGGACTTCCGGTGGTCTTTCAGGTCGTGGAAGATGAGACCGAGGTGCTCAATGTGGCGCCTAACTTTACCTCGATCTCAAGCGATGTTCTGACCACAACAAAAGCGGGATGGGTGAAGATTCGTGCCTCTCAAGGGGGCAACGCAAACTACGACGCGGCGACGGCAGTGGATAAGAATATCCGCTTTTTTGCTGGCTATGCGGTTGTTTCACTTGGCGATCTGGTCCAAATCTCTAGTGAAAGCCTGCCGGTTTCGGTCAGCACGGATCCCGAAGGGTTGGCAGCTTCCACGTTCTACGCAGGAAGTGAAACTCGGCCTTCTTCTGCGGGAGAATATGCGGTCGATTCGATCGTGGATGATTTGGCATACGCAGGCAGGGCGACAGGGAAACTTCTGCTGCTTGATCCGAAGCCAACCCTTGCTCTGGAGACGGTGAGAGGGGAAGTCAGTGAAGAGGATACAACAGGCTTGGTCTTTGCTGTCCTTCGAGCCGGGGGAGATACGCGTGAGGTTACGGCAAAAGTGGAAATCACTTTTGCTGGCGGACAAAAAGAGTCAAAGGACGTCACTCTTCCTTCTGGCCAAACCCGCAAGACATTTCAGGTTTCTGCCCTTCCGGTGACGGCAGATGAGGATGTGACGGTCAACATCGTTCCTGATCTCACACCTAATCCCGCATACAATCTGAATCCTGTCTCGGTGGAGTTCTTCGGAGGAAACGGGGCAGTGGGTACGGCTTCCGTTCGAAACGGGGAGGTGGATGAGGTTGACTTGAAAATCGGGGGCAGTGGATATTCGGCAAATCCTTTGGTGAAAGTTCGCGGGGGGGGAGTCCGTGAAGCTGAGGTCAAAGCGGTCGTCACGGGCGGATTCACTGCAGTGACGGGCGGAACTTTCAAATCAACGGGCACAAACAGGGCGGCAGCAGCTCAGGCAATTTTAGCGGCAGGAAAAGTGATCGGATTCAAAGTCACCGATCCCGGATCGAACTATGTGACTGCGCCCTCGGTGCAAGTCACAGGAGGGACAGTAGCTGCCACGGGAACGGCCACGGTTCAAAACGGCCAAGTGACCAAGATTGAAGTCAATGCAGGCCAAGGGGGATCGGGATTCAGTGGAAAATTGACCGATGTGGAGATTGTGGAAAAGGGAGAGGGATACACCTCGATTCCCTCTCTCGATTTGACTAACGAAGGAGCAGGTTCGGGCGCCAGTCTGGTGGCTTCGGTTCGGTATGGTCGCCTGAGCGGAGTGCAGATCGAATCGACGGGAAGCGACTATACTGGAGCACCGACTGTGACCGTGACAGGCGGAGGAGTCAGGGAAGCCGAAATCACGGCGACTACCAGCAACGGAGAGATCAGTGGTCTGCAGTTGGATGATGGGGGAGAAGGATATCGAACCGAAACGGCTTATGGGAAAATCATCGATGTGGATGGCCAGAGTCCCACAATTAGCTCACTGAAGTTCACAGATGGAAGACTGGTCGGAGAAAATCAGGTCGCACCGGGAGAATTTCTTTACTGTGACGGCTTCAATCTGGATCAGGTCAACCAGGTTTTAGGAGCAGGCAGCACGCCGATCTCCTTCACCTCCTTGTCCGCTTCCCAAGGGGTGATTCGGGTTCCGACAGAAGCTCGGGATGGGGAGCTTTCCGTTCTCGGATTTAGTGGACCTGGAGTCAGCACAGTTTCGATCAAAGTCAAAGATACGCTGGTGGAGATTAAGTTGCCCCCTGAAACCAATCTAGAGGAAAGCTATAGCAACACGGGAAACGAAGCCGCCCGAACGCCGATTCCTTTGACCGTCTATGCTCGGCGCGGAAGTGATGGCCAAGTTGCTCCGGTCACTGGAGTGAGTTTGGTTCTGGGCGGAACAGACGGGAACCGATTTAGCCTGTCGGATGGCTCCCTCTCTTACAAGGTTGATGCAGATGAGGATCTGGATTTTGAGGGCACCTTGGCGGACACGAAACAAAAACTGACGATTAAGGTAACGGCGAGTGGAGCTGAATATGGATACGCGAATGACCTGACCCAGACGTTAGTCATTCCCGTTAGGAATTCGGAAAGCGATGATGACGACAGGGACGGCATTACCGAAGCCCAAGAAAAAGTCAAAGGGACCAACCCGCTGGTGGCAGATACGGACGCGGACGGTGTGGATGATAAGAGTGACCTTCAGCCTCTGGATTCGACCAGAGTGCCGGCCCATCTTGTTTCCTTGGTCGGCACGGCGAGTCCGACCAGCTCCCTGCTAACCAATTTGCTGCCAAATCTTGTGGTGGCGGGTCCAGGCTATTCGCTCCTGCTTGCGGGAAGCTCTACCAATTCAAATTCGACCATTCAGGGAAGTGGGACGGTGCCCGGCGGCACAAATAACCTGATCAATTTCACCAACGTAAAATCGGTCGCTGCTGGTAATGGTGTCTACCTCGTCGTACAAAACAGTGGTGCGGTGGAGGCCATGGGGGAGGGGGAGATTACTAATCTGCCGTCCTCACTGACCAATGTTGTGACCGCTGGCATAGGCAATGAGTTTGCCGCGGCGGTTCTGGCTGATGGCACGGTGCCAGTGTGGGGAAAGACCAACGGGGTAAACGCTGCCCTCATTTCTTCCTGCGCCACCAATCCTAACCTCACCAATTCCAGCCAGGCCAATGTTCGGACTTTGGCGACGGGGCCTGATCATCTCATTCTGCTTCGGGCGAACGGCACAGTCTTCACCGTCGGAACCAATGCTGCCGCGACGAATCTTCCGGCGGGTCTATCTTCCGTGACGGCGGTAGCGGCCGGTTCGGCCCACAGCCTGGCTCTTCGCTCGGATGGCACGGTGGTCGCGTGGGGTGATGGGGCTTCCGTCAGCAACACTGATGTCTGGAAAAATCTCCGGGATGTCGTGGCCATCGCCGCTGGAGGAAAAGCGAGCGTGGCTATTTTCAAGAATGGGAAAGCGACTAGCTGGGGTGAGGCGACGGTGGGGACATTCGGGAGCGAATTAGGCAAATTAAAGAACGTGTACGCGGTGGCGGTGGCTCCGAATTCTACCACGGTCAATCTAGCGCAGGCGGTGGTGGTTTGTGCGGGTCCGGTAACCCGCCTACAGACGATCGGCCAAGTCAGCGGAACGGTTGGAAAACCCCTCGTTCTGCAAAGTAAAACCTCGCCCACCGCCTCTGGCAGTACGAACTCATTTTCATCACTGAACCTACCCGAGGGATTGACGCTCAACCCGACCAACGGACTGGTGACCGGCACGCCGAGCAAGACTGGGACGGCGATTGCCACTTTTGCCGTGCAAAATGAGGTGGTGCGGAATCAGAGCACGTCCCTTTTCTCCATCGCGCGAGGAGCCCCGGCGATCGAGGTATTCTCCCCTCTGGCGGGAGTAGCGGGAGCGGAGGTGACGGTGAATGGGAGTAATTTTCAAGAGGCACAGGTCATCTTAAATGGGGTGCCGGTGGATGCCACTATTTCGGCGAATGGGGCAAGCTTCACTTTTAAGGTGCCCTATGGAGCTACCACTGGACCCATCGGGGTAAGAACGGCGACCGGAAATACTCTCTCCCTTCAAAATTTTGAAGTGATCCTTCCCCCGCTTTTCACGGGCTTTTCCCCTGGTGCCGCACCGATCCGCACGGATATCGTTTTGCGGGGGGATCGTCTAAATGAGGCATCGAAAGTTGTCTTTACCGCAAGCGGATCGGGAAATTCTGCTGAAATAACGCTGACTCCGACGAACCGGATTGACTCCAAAAACGTGCGCGTGAAAGTGCCCGACGACGCCGCCACAGGCAAGGTGACCATCATCACGCCGACCGGATCAGCCCAGAGCCCGATCGATTTCCGAGTCCAGCGACCACCGACGGCAATTACCCTCTCTTCTCTTTCCGTGGACGAAAATCTTTCGACGGGATCTGTGGTGGGCGATCTGAGCGCAACGGATGAGCCGGGAGCGGTGATCACATTCGCGTTGGTGTCCGGCGTCGGATCGGCAGAAAACATGGACTTCCGGATTGTTGGAAGAAGTCTGGCGACAGCAACGGTTTTTGATTTTGAGAAAAAGAGCAGCTACTCGATTCGGATTCGCGCGACGAATCAGGACGGGCTCTCCTTCGAGAAGGCGCTGATCATCAGTATCGCGAACCGCACGGATGAGGATTTTGACGGAGACGGATTGTCGGAAGCCGATGAGAAGGCACAGGGCACGGACGACCTGAGTGCAGATACCGACAAGGACGGCGTGAACGATAAGGCGGATCTATTCCCGATCAGTCCCGCTCCATTCGCGCCCTCTGGCCTACGCGTTTTGTTTGCGACAACAGGTACGACCTTGAACTGGAATCCGGTCAATGCGGCATCCGGCTACCGTCTGGATCTGGCGAAGGATGCGGCCTTTGGACAGGCGGTCGTGGCGAATTTCTCAGTTCAGCCTATTCCTCCTCTCCCTCCTACCAGCTACCCCACAACGGGTCTTTCTCCGAACACTACCTACTACGCACGGGTTCGGGCTGTGACCGACGTTAGGGATGGCAAAGAGAATACCAGTTTTTCCTCCGAAACTCTCACCTTCCTCACCTTGCCGGCTGCCCCAACTGCTCTGGCGGCTTCCGGGATTATCAACACGCCCAGCATCCGCCAGTTCACTGCAAACTGGGCAGCGGTAAAAGGAGCGACTTCCTATCGCCTCGATGTGGCGACGACCGCCTCCTTCAACACCGGAACCTTCCTCGACGGCAAAGAAAACGAAGCGGTCAGCGGAACTTCCTCCGTGGTTAATTTTCCCGCAGGGAAGAAGCAGATGTACTATCGGGTTCGTGCAGTCGGGGGATCGGGAACAGGGGATAATTCTAATGTCATCGACATCCTGCTAGACCAGACGCCCCAGACGATTACTTTCGCCCCGGGCACCCCGAATTCATTGGAGCTGGCTTTCAATGGGGCGCCAAAAACGGTTACGGCGACATCGGACGCGAAGCAGCTTGCCGTGAGCTACAGCAGCTCTGATACGAGCATCTTCACTGTGACGTCTGACAGCGGCGTGGTAAGTCCCCTCAAGCCTGGCACGGCACAACTGCTGGTTACCCAGAAGGGAGATAGCGACTATCTTCCCGCTTCGACCTTCCTGCCCGTCGTCGTAAAGCCTGCGGCATTACCTCCCGTTACGTTTGCGGATCTAAACCTAGAATACAACGGTAGCGGGAAAAGTTATACCGCCAGCGCTCAGGGAGTCGGTGGATTTAGTTATAGTTATGTGGGGCGGAACCCGACGATTTATGACGCTTCGGCCACTGCGCCAACGAATGCGGGTGACTATACGGTTACGGCGACGAGCACAGATGCCAACTACAGCGGAAGCAAAAGCTTGAACTTTAAGATCAGCAAGGCCACCCCCGGCATTCCCACTCCTCCGACTGCCGCTCCGATCAGGCTCGGGCAGTCGGTTGGCTCGGCGACTCTGAGTGGAGGCATTGCCAGCGTTTCCGGATCCTTCGCCTACGCGACCCCTAGTGAATTTCCTTCCAGCGTTGGGACTTTCTCGAAGAACGTGGATTTCTCCCCAACGGACTCAGCAAACTACAGCAAGGTCACGATTCAGGTGAGCGTCACCGTCAATCCTG
>Ga0214919_10005066_pt1 | contig 18923 bp, 17 predicted proteins | sample LL1503_MetaG_FD_177994 | JGI IMG/M metagenome (GOLD analysis project Ga0214919, IMG submission 177994) | Freshwater microbial communities from Lake Lanier, Atlanta, Georgia, United States - LL-1503 | ecosystem: Environmental > Aquatic > Freshwater > Lake | place: USA: Georgia | collected...
GGCCACCAATGAATGGGTGGTGCCCAAATCAATGCCAACGGCAATGCGCCGCTGGTGTGGGTCTGGCGCTTGGCCGGGTTCAGAAATTTGCAAAAGTGCCATTTAAAACTTCAATGTCTGTGCGGTCATATTAAGTGCAGGCGTCAAGGCCGTGCTGTACTTCTTGTGCAAATTTTTCAATGAACATCAGCGCCCTCACCTGCCCCACGGCAGTTGTGTAGTTGTGATCAGCATCCATCAAGTGAGCGGCTTGTGCCAAAACTTGAGCATGAGACGCGTCCACTTCTGCGAGCAATTTTTCCAGCGCTTGAATTTTAGCGTCTGCCTCTTTCAGCGCTTTGCAGTCATCCAAGGCTTCACGCCATTCCATCTGCTGAATCAAAAACGCAGGGGGCATGCTGGTGTTGTTTTCTGCATTCACAGCCGCACCATGCAACTCACACAAGTAAGCTGCCCGCTTCAAAGGATCTTTAAGGCGACTGTAGGCTTCGTTGATGCGCACCGACCATTGCATGGCAATGCGTTGAGCGGCTGCGCCCTCAGAGGCAAATCGGTCGGGGTGAGCTTCGCGTTGCAAAGACTTCCACTGAAGGTCTAGGTGTGAACGGTCTAATGCAAAAGCTGTGGGCAAGCCGAACAGCTCAAAGTCTGACGCCTGCAGTGAAATCACACGCGGAACGATTCGCCACAGCCGCAGCGATCGCGTTCATTGGGGTTGTTGAAACGGAAACCTTCGTTCAAGCCTTCGCGCACAAAATCCAATTGTGTGCCATCGATGTAGGCCAAGCTTTTGGGGTCAATAAGCACCTTGACGCCATGGTCTTCAAAGACCACGTCTTCAGGGGCCACTTCGTCAACGTACTCAAGTTTGTAGGCCAAGCCGGAGCAACCGGTGGTTTTAACGCCCAGACGCACACCGACGCCTTTGCCGCGCTTGGTGATGTAGCGTGACACGTGCCGCGCAGCAGCTTCTGTCAATGAAATGGCCATGTGTAGTTCTCGCAAGCTGCAGCTTAAACCGCAGCGTGTTTTTTCTTATAGTCTTCGACAGCCGCTTTGATGGCGTCTTCGGCCAAGATGGAGCAGTGAATTTTGACGGGAGGCAATGCCAGCTCTTCAGCAATTTCGCTGTTCTTCAGCGCTGCCGCTTGGTCCAATGTTTTGCCCTTCACCCATTCGGTAACCAATGAGCTCGAAGCAATGGCAGAGCCACAGCCGTAGGTTTTAAAACGTGCATCTTCAATCACGCCCGTGAGGGGGTTGACCTTGATTTGCAATTTCATGACGTCGCCGCAGGCGGGCGCGCCCACCATGCCAGTGCCCACATCTTCGTCGCCCTTTTCAAAGGAGCCCACGTTGCGGGGGTTTTCGTAATGATCAACAACTTTTTCGCTGTAAGCCATGGTGATAGTTCCTAATTCTTCAGTTAGATTTTAATGAGCAGCCCACTGGATGGTGCTCAGGTCAATGCCGTCTTTGTACATGTCCCACAAGGGGCTCAGGTCGCGCAGTTTGGCCACGTTGGCTTTGATGGTGTCAATGGCGTAGTCAATTTCTGCTTCGGTGGTCCAACGGCCCACGGTCATGCGCAAGCTGCTGTGCGCCAACTCATCACTGCGGCCCAAAGCGCGCAAGACATAGCTGGGCTCTAGGCTGGCAGAGGTGCAAGCAGAGCCCGATGACACGGCCAAGCCTTTGATGCCCATGATGAGCGACTCGCCTTCAACATAGTTGAAACTCATGTTGATGTTGTGGGGCACGCGCTTTGTTGGGTGACCATTTAAGAACACTTGCTCAACGTCTTTCAACCCATTGATCAGGCGCTCTTGCAAAGCCTTGGCTTTGGCAATGTCTTGGTCCATCTCTAGGCGGGCAATGCGAAAGGCTTCGCCCATGCCCACAATTTGGTGCGTGGGCAAGGTGCCAGAGCGCATGCCGCGCTCGTGGCCGCCACCGTGCATTTGCGCTTCAAGGCGCACGCGGGGTTTGCGGCGCACATACAAAGCACCAATGCCTTTGGGGCCGTATGTTTTGTGGGAGGCCAAGCTCATCAAGTCAACGGGCAAACTGTTGAGGTCGATGGGCAATTTGCCAGTGGCCTGCGCGGCATCGACGTGAAAGATGATGCCCTTCTCGCGGCAAATGGCGCCAATGGCGGGAATGTCTTGAATCACGCCAATTTCGTTGTTGACGAACATGACGCTGACCAAAATGGTGTCGGGGCGCAAAGCGGCCTTGAAAACATCGAGGTTGAGCAAGCCATCTTCTTGCACATCAAGGTAAGTGACTTCAAAGCCTTGACGCTCTAGCTCGCGCATGGTGTCAAGCACGGCTTTGTGTTCTGTCTTCACAGTAATCAGGTGCTTGCCGCGGCTTTTGTAAAACTGCGCGGCGCCTTTTAAAGCCAGGTTGTTGGACTCGGTGGCACCACTGGTCCAGACAATTTCGCGGGGGTCGGCGCCGATGAGCTCGGCCACATCGACGCGGGCTTTTTCAACGGCCGCTTCGGCCTCCCAGCCCCAAGCGTGGCTGCGTGAAGCGGGGTTGCCAAAGTGCTCGCGCAACCAAGGAATCATGGCATCAACCACGCGCGGATCACAGGGATTGGTGGCGCTGTAGTCGAGGTAAATGGGGAAATGGGGCGTGGAATTCATGCTTGAAAACTTCTCAAGATTTAACAAAGGTGTTGCCCAAAGCAAACACTGAATTGGGTGCGTTGACACGAATGCTCTGTGACACAGGCATGGCAGAAATAGCGCGCTTGATGGCGGGCTTGTCTTCAATGGTGTGGCCTGCAGCCAATTGGTCGTCGACCAATTTTTGCAAATTGACAGAGTCTAAAAACTCCACCATGCGGGAGTTCAAAGCGGACCACAAATCGTGGGTCATGCAACGGCCGTTGCTGCCGTGGCAGTTTTCTTTGCCGCCGCAATGGGTGGCATCGATGGGCTCGTCGACCGACAAAATGATGTCGGCCACAGTAATTTCAGAAGCCTTTTTGGCCAAGGTATAACCGCCGCCAGGGCCTCGTGTGGACTCTACCAACTGGTGGCGGCGAAGCTTGCCAAACAACTGCTCTAAGTAAGAGAGGGAGATTTCTTGCCTTTGGCTGATGGCCGCCAGCGTGACCGGGCCGGAATGGTGTCGCAGGGCCAAATCGATCATGGCGGTGACCGCAAATCGACCTTTGGTGGTAAGGCGCATGGCTATTTCCTAGGATGTTGACTAATTTGCTCGACTATAGCAGAACTTGACCAGATTAGTAGGGATATGAATTGAAGGTCTTTATGCTTTGAGCACCAAAACGTTGTCGGTACCTGGCGCCCCGAAGGCCTGGGCTTTCAGCATTTGCAGCTGATCCCGAACCTGAGCGGCCTTCTCGAAATCGAGGTTTTTGGCGTGCTCCATCATCTGTTTTTCAAGCTGTTTGATGGCTTTAGACACATCCTTTTCGCTCATGTCCTCCACCTTGGCCCGCTGCACGGCTTCTTTTTCCAAGCGATCGGCTTCTTTACCGGCCTTCTCGCTGTAGACCCCATCGATCAGGTCACGCACCTCTTTCACAATGCTGCGCGGTGTGATGCCCATGGCTAAGTTGTGGGCCACTTGCTTGGTGCGGCGGCGCTCCGTTTCGCCAATGGCTTTTTTCATGGAGTCGGTCATGCGGTCGGCATACAAAATGGCACGGCCATGCAAATTGCGAGCGGCACGACCAATGGTTTGAATGAGGCTTCGCTCAGACCTTAAGAAGCCTTCTTTGTCGGCATCCAAAATGGCCACCAAAGACACCTCCGGAATGTCCAAGCCTTCACGCAACAAGTTGATGCCCACCAAAACATCAAACGCACCTAAGCGCAAATCGCGCAAAATTTCAACGCGCTCCACCGTGTCAATGTCGGAGTGCAAGTAACGCACTTTCACACCGTTGTCTGACAGGTAGTCGGTCAGTTGTTCGGCCATGCGTTTGGTCAAAGTGGTAATGAGCACACGCTCGTGTTTTTCGGCACGAATTCGAATTTCTTGGAGCACATCGTCCACTTGGTGAATGGCAGGCCTGACTTCCACTTCGGGGTCTACCAAACCAGTAGGCCTTACCACCTGCTCGACCACTTTGCCTGCATGCGTTTTTTCGTAATCGGCAGGTGTGGCCGACACAAAAACGCACTGACGCATTTTGGTTTCAAACTCTTCAAATTTAAGCGGTCTGTTGTCCAAGGCGCTGGGCAAGCGAAAGCCATATTCCACCAGCGTGGTTTTGCGCGCGCGGTCGCCGTTGTACATGGCGTTGAGTTGGCCAATCATTTGATGGCTCTCGTCCAAGAACACCAAAGCATCGAGGGGCATGTAGTCGGTCAAAGTGCTGGGCGCGGCGCCTGGTTCAGCACCCGACAAATGGCGTGTGTAGTTTTCAATGCCTTTGCAGTGCCCAACTTCACTCAGCATTTCCAAGTCGAATCGGGTGCGTTGCTCAAGGCGTTGGGCTTCCACCAACTTGCCCATGCCCACCAACTCTTTAAGCCGCTCGGCCAACTCTACTTTGATGGTTTCAACCGCCGCCAAAACCTTGTCGCGCGGCGTGACGTAATGGCTGGAAGGATAGACCGTGAAGCGCGGAATTTTTTGACGAATGCGACCTGTGAGCGGATCGAACAATTGCAGGCTTTCAACTTCATCATCGAACAATTCAATGCGCACCGCAAGTTCAGAATGCTCTGCGGGAAACACATCGATGGTGTCGCCGCGAACACGGAACTTGCCGCGGCTAAAGTCTTGGTCGTTGCGTTGGTACTGCATGCGAATGAGTTGCGAAATCACATCGCGCTGCCCCACTTTGTCGCCCGTGCGCAAAGTCATGATCATGCGGTGGTAACTCTCGGGCTCGCCAATGCCATAAATGGCAGAGACCGTGGCCACAATGACCACATCGCGGCGCTCCATCAAACTCTTGGTGCATGACAAACGCATTTGCTCAATGTGCTCGTTGATGGCCGAATCTTTTTCAATGAACAAGTCGCGCTGCGGCACATAGGCCTCGGGTTGGTAGTAGTCGTAATAACTGACGAAATACTCCACCGCGTTTTTGGGAAAGAACTCTCTGAATTCTGAGTACAACTGCGCGGCCAATGTTTTGTTGGGTGCAAACACAATGGCCGGCTTGCCCATTTGCGCAATCACATTGGCCATGGTGAAGGTTTTGCCCGAGCCCGTGACACCCAATAAAGTTTGAAACACTTCGCCATCGTTCAATCCCTCCACCAACTCAACAATGGCGGTGGGTTGATCGCCAGCAGGTGGGTAGGGTTGGTACAACTCAAAGGGCGAGCCTTCGTAATGCACAAACTTGCCTTCAGGGGCTATGTACGGAACCGCCTCGATGGGGGCTTCAGTGGAGACTGGGAATACGGCCATGGAACTTCGTGAGATGTGTCAATTGAGGGCAAAAATGGAGGAAAGAGCCGTTAAAATTAGGGGCAACCCTAAAGCCTAACCTAGGTTTTGGGTTTCTGCCAGTCAGAAACTGCTTTTACAACCTCCCACAAGGACTTTTTTCATGTCTCTGTTTACCGCCGTCGAAATGGCCCCCCGCGATCCTATCTTGGGTTTGAATGAACAATTTGCAGCCGACACCAACCCCAACAAAGTGAACCTCGGTGTAGGCGTGTACTTCGATGACAACGGCAAACTTCCCCTGCTTGAATGTGTGCAATCTGCCGAAAAAGCCATGATGGACAAGCCCACAGCCCGTGGCTATTTGCCCATCGACGGCATCGCGGCCTACGATGCAGCTGTTAAAAGCCTGGTGTTTGGGGCTGACAGCGAGCCCGTCAGCTCTGGCCGCGTGGCCACCGTGCAAGGCATTGGCGGCACAGGCGGCCTCAAAATTGGCGCCGACTTTCTGAAAAAGCTCAGCCCCAACGCCAAGGTCATGATTTCTGACCCTAGCTGGGAAAATCACCGCGCTTTGTTTACCAATGCAGGCTTTCAAGTCGACAGCTATGCCTACTACGATGCCGAAAAACGCGGCGTGAACTTTGCTGGCATGTTGGCCAGCTTGAACGCCGCAGCAGCCGGCACCATTGTGGTTTTGCACGCCTGCTGCCACAACCCTACGGGCTACGACATCACAGCCGCCCAATGGGACCAAGTCATTGCAGTGGTCAAGGCCAAAAGCCTTACGCCTTTTCTTGACATGGCCTACCAAGGCTTTGGCCATGGCATCAAAGAAGATGGCGCTGTCATTGGCAAGTTTGTGGCAGCCGGCCTTAACTTCTTGGTGTCCACTTCTTTCTCCAAGAGCTTCAGTTTGTACGGCGAGCGCGTAGGCGCTTTGTCTGTGGTTTGCATCGACAAAGAAGAATGCGGCCGCGTTCTAAGCCAGCTCAAAATTGTGATTCGCACCAACTACTCCAACCCACCCATTCACGGCGGCGCCGTGGTGGCTGCCGTTTTGGCCAACCCAGAGTGGCGCGCCACTTGGGAAAAAGAGCTGAGCGAAATGCGGGTTCGCATCAAGGCCATGCGCCAAAAGCTGGTCGATGGCCTCAAAGCCGCCGGCGTGAAGCAAGACATGGGCTTCATCACCACCCAAATTGGCATGTTCAGCTACTCTGGCCTGAACAAAGACCAAATGGTGCGCCTGCGCTCCGAATTTGGTGTGTACGGCACAGACACCGGCCGCATGTGCGTGGCCGCCTTGAACAGCAAAAACATTGACTATGTTTGCCAAGCCATTGCCAAGGTGATCTAAATTCACAGGGCAGTTGCCAGGATGTCGCACATTTGACCCAAATTAGGTGCGCGACTCCACTTTGCTGGCACTACAACTGCTATATTGCTGCAGTGCAATAAATTAAGGGGTTTCAAGCCATGCTTTACCAAATCTACGAAACTCAACGCTCCGTCATGGAGCCTTTTGCAGACTTGGCACATACCGCTGCCAAGATGTACAGCAATCCGCTGAATCCCTTTGGCCAATCGCAATTGGCGCACCGCGTGTCAGCAGGCTATGAACTGATGCACCGCTTGGGCAAAGATTATGTCAAGCCCGAGTTTGGCATTCGCACGGTGCAAGTTGGCAAAGTCGATGTGGCCATTCATGAGCGCATCGAAATTGACAAACCATTTTGCGAGTTGCGCCGTTTCAAACGCTTCACCGATGATGCTGCCACTTTGACCGGCTTGAAGGGCCAGCCCGCTGTGCTGATCGTGGCCCCTTTGTCAGGCCACTATGCCACCTTGCTGCGCGACACGGTCAAGACCATGTTGAAGGATCACAAGGTCTACATCACCGATTGGAAAAACGCACGCCTCGTGCCTTTGACAGACGGCGAGTTTCACCTTGACGATTATGTGAACTATGTTCAAGAGTTCATTCGTCATTTGCAAGGCAAATATGGTAATTGCCACGTGATCAGCGTTTGCCAGCCCACGGTACCCGTATTGGCTGCTGTGTCCCTCATGGCATCGCGCGGTGAAACCACACCCTTGACCATGACCATGATGGGTGGCCCTATCGATGCGCGCAAGTCACCCACCTCCGTGAACAACTTGGCCACCAACAAGAGTTTCGAGTGGTTCGAAAACAATGTGATTTTCAAAGTGCCCGGTAACTTTCCAGGAGCCGGACGTCGCGTCTATCCTGGCTTCTTGCAGCACACCGGCTTCGTGGCCATGAACCCCGATCGCCATGCCACAAGCCACTACGATTACTTCAAAGACCTGATCAAGGGTGATGACGCCAGCACCGAAGCACACCGCAAGTTCTACGACGAGTACAACGCGGTGCTCGACATGGACGCTGATTACTATTTGGAAACCATCAAGACAGTTTTCCAAGACTACAGTTTGGTGCACGGCACTTGGAACGTTAAAAACCTTCAAGGCAAAAACGAATTGGTGCGCCCTCAAGACATCAGCACCACTGCCATGCTGACGGTTGAAGGCGAGTTGGATGACATTTCCGGTTCGGGTCAAACCGCAGCGGCGCATGGTCTGTGCAGCAACATCAAACCCGCAAATCGCCAGCATTTAGAAGTGGCTGGCGCGGGTCACTACGGTATTTTCAGCGGACGTCGCTGGCGCGAGACGGTGTACCCGGCTGTTGCCAAATTCATTTTGGCGCACAACGATTTGGGCACCCAGAAAAAAGCGGCTGCACGTAAAAAGTGAGCTCACTGGCTGAACGCATCAACGATGCGCTGCCCCAAACGCAGTGCACTCGCTGCGGTTTCCCCGATTGCAAGGCCTACGCACAGGCCATTGCCTTAGACAACGCCTCCATCAATCAATGCCCTCCTGGGGGCCTTGAGGGCATTGCCGTTTTGTCCCAAATCACCGGTCGTCCAGCCCTGCCTCTGAACCCAGACAACGGCATCGAAGGCCCCATGACCGTGGCCGTGATTGACGAGGCCTGGTGCATCGGCTGTACGCTGTGCATCAAGGTCTGTCCCACCGATGCCATTTTGGGCAGCAACAAGGTCATGCACACGGTCATTGAAACTGCTTGCACTGGCTGCGATTTGTGTTTGCCTGTCTGTCCTGTTGATTGCATTGAAATGGTCCCCATCTCCAACGAACGCACCGGTTGGTCTGCTTGGTCTCCTGAGTTGGCACAACAAGCTCGCAAGCGCTATGAAGCTAGGCAATTAAGGCTGATTGAAGAAGACAAGCAGCACGCAAACAGACAGCAAAGCAAAGCTGAAATGAAGCTGGCTGATTTGGCCACTCACACACGCTTCGATGCCGACCCTGCCACAGGGCAAGCCATGAGCTCTGCCGATGCAGACAAAGAAATGGCCCGCAAACGGGCCATCATTGAAGCGGCTTTGGCCAAAGCCAAGGCACGGCAGCAGTCTTAAATTTTCTTCAGGCGTATTGGGCAGCCAAGGCACTAAACGCCTTGACCACTTCTTCGGGCGCTTGCACCAATTCAATCAGAACACCTTCACCGCCGATGGGCAGCTCTTCGCTGCCTTTGGGATGAATGAAGCAGATGTCAAAGCCAGCAGCGCCTTTGCGAATGCCACCCGGTGCAAATCGAACACCTTGCTGACTCAGCCACTCTACAGCCACCGGTAAATTGTCAATCCACAAACCCACATGGTTCAAGGGCGTGTTGTGAACTGCTGGCTTCTTGTCTGGGTCCAAGGGTTGCATCAAATCTACTTCAACCTTGAACGGGCCCACGCCCATGGCGCAAATGTCTTCGTCGACATTTTCACGGTCACTTTTGTAAGTGCCCGTTAGCTCTAGGCCAAGCATGTCGATCCAGAGTGTTTGCAGTTTGTGCTTATCAAGGCCGCCAATGGCGATTTGCTGAATGCCCAAGACTTTAAAGGGTCGTGAGACAGGGCTCATGCTTCAAACTCCACAATCACTTGGTCTACTGTGAGTGACTCCCCTTGGGAGGCCATGATTTTTTTCACCACACCATCGTGCGCGGCAAACAAAATGTTTTCCATTTTCATGGCTTCAATGACAGCCACGCGTTCGCCGGCTTGAACCTTTTGTCCAGCCGTCACGGCCACGTTGACCAACAAGCCGGGCATGGGTGATAACACAAAGCGGCTCATGTCTGGCGGTGTTTTGAAAGGCATCATTTGATGCAACTGAGCCATGCGGGGCGACACCACCAGCGCTTCAATGCGTGTGCCGTTGTGTTGTATTTGCAAGGCCAATGGATTTTTGGGTGTGCCGCGTTCGACTTGCGCCGTGAAAGGCTTGCCGTTGACAGTGCCACTGATGCGAACATCGTTCAGGCGCGAATGGCTTTCAATGATGTAGTGACTTTCACCCACCTTGATGATGGCTTTGCCGCTCTGACCGCGAAACTCGTCCACATGCACAGGGATGTAGCGGTTGTTGCCTTTGGCACCCAGCACAATCACGCTGTAGTCATGACCAATTTGCACATCGTAACCAGGCAATTGGCCACTCAAGTTAGCGGCACGTTCGCGTGATTTGCGGCGAACAAATGCCGCCAAGGCGACCAAGAAGTCAGGGTCTTCATGCGGCACATCTTCAGCGCGGAAGCCATGTGCATAGTTTTCTGCAATGAAGCCCGTATTGAAGTCGCCAGACACAAACTTAGGATGCGCCAACAAAGCCGCTTGAAATGGAATGTTGGAGCTGATGCCGCGAATCACAAAGCCATTGAGTGCTTCGCGCATTTTGGCAATGGCATCGTTGCGATCGGTGCCATGCACAATGAGCTTGGCTATCATGGAGTCGTAGAACATCGGAATCTCGCCGCCATCTTGCACGCCTGTGTCTACGCGCACGCCCAACAGGTCTTGCGTGTTCGACTGAAACATGGTCTGCACAGGCGTTTGAAAGCGCACCAATCGACCCGTAGAAGGCAAGAAGTTGCGGAATGGATCTTCGGCGTTGATGCGGCACTCAATGGCCCAACCGTTGCGTTTCACATCGGCCTGCGTGATGGGCAATTTCTCGCCATTGGCCACACGAATCATCATCTCTACCAAGTCGATGCCTGTGATGGCTTCTGTCACGGGGTGTTCTACTTGCAAGCGGGTGTTCATTTCTAGAAAATAGAAACTTTGGTCTTTGCCCACTACAAATTCAACCGTGCCGGCAGATTGGTATTGCACCGCTTTGGCCAAGGCCACGGCTTGCTCGCCCATGGCTTTGCGAGTGGCGTCGCTGATGAAGGGTGATGGCGCTTCTTCAATGACTTTTTGGTGACGACGTTGAATGGAGCACTCTCGCTCGTTCAAATAAATCACGTTGCCGTGGCTGTCGCCCAAGACTTGGATTTCAATGTGCCTTGGCTCTTCTACAAATTTTTCAATGAAAACACGGTCATCACCAAATGAGTTGCGTGCTTCGTTTTTGCAAGATGTAAAACCTTCAAAGGCTTCTTTGTCGTTGGCGGCTACGCGCAAGCCTTTGCCGCCGCCACCGGCCGATGCTTTGATCATGACGGGGTAGCCTATGCCCTTGGCAATTTCGACAGCGGCTTCTGCTGATTCAATGGCGTCGTTGTAGCCAGGAATGGTGTTGACCTTGGCTTCGTTGGCCAACTTCTTAGAAGCAATTTTGTCGCCCATGGCGGCAATGGAAAAATGGCGAGGACCAATAAAGGCAATGCCCTCGTCTTCGCAGCGCTTAGAGAAAGCTTCGTTTTCAGACAAGAAGCCATAGCCTGGGTGAATGGCTTGCGCGCCTGTGGCTTTGGCGGCAGCAATGATTTTGTCGGCCACCAAATAAGACTCCCGCGAAGCCGCGGGCCCAATCAGCACAGCTTCGTCGGCCAGCAACACATGGCGGGCTTCTTTGTCAGCTTCGGAGTAAACAGCCACTGTGGCAATGCCCATTTTCTTGGCGGTGGCAATGACACGGCAGGCAATCTCACCGCGGTTGGCTATCAGAATTTTGGTAAACATATTTTTTTCCTTATGGCGTTTCAGTTCAAGCGATGTCGGTCATTGCGCTTAAAGCGGAATGTTGCCGTGCTTGCGCCATGGGTTTTCAACTTTCTTGTCTTTCAACATGACCAGAGAACGGCAAATGCGTTTGCGTGTTTCGCTGGGTTGAATCACATCATCAATGAAGCCACGCGCGCCTGCCACAAAGGGGTTGGCAAAACGGTCTTTGTATTCGGCTTCGCGTGCGGCCAACTTCACAGGATCGTTTTTATCTTCGCGGAAAATAATTTCCACAGCACCCTTGGCACCCATCACTGCAATTTCTGCGTTTGGCCAAGCGAAGTTCACGTCGCCTCTCAGGTGCTTCGAGGCCATGACGTCGTAGGCACCACCATAGGCTTTGCGGGTAATGACCGTGATTTTGGGCACTGTGCACTCTGCATAGGCATAGAGCAACTTAGCACCATGCTTGATGATGCCGCCATATTCTTGAGAAGTGCCAGGCATGAAACCAGGCACGTCTACGAAAGTAATCACAGGAATACTGAAGGCATCGCAGAAACGAACAAAGCGAGCCGCTTTGATCGAACTCTTTATGTCCAAGCAACCCGCCAACACCAAAGGCTGATTGGCCACAATGCCCACCGTTTGGCCGGCCATGCGGGCAAAACCAATCAGCATGTTTTTGGCATAGTCGGGTTGAAGCTCAAAGAAGTCACCGTCGTCAACGGTCTTCAAAATAAGCTCTTTCATGTCATAGGCTTGGTTGGCGTTCAAAGGCACCAAGGTGTTCAAACTTTGGTCCAGTCTGTCTGTGGGGTCGCCGCTGGCCCGCATGGGCGATTTTTCTCGGTTGTTGAGGGGCAGGTAGTTGTACAACCGGCGCAACATGAGCAATGCTTCCACATCGTTCTCAAAAGCCATGTCGGCCACGCCGCTTTTGGTGGTGTGGGTCAATGCGCCCCCCAACTCTTCGGCTGTCACTTCTTCATGCGTCACCGTCTTTACCACTTCAGGGCCCGTGACGAACATGTAAGAGCTGTCTTTCACCATGAAGATGAAATCGGTCATGGCCGGTGAATACACGGCACCACCAGCACAAGGGCCCATGATCATGCTGATTTGAGGAATGACACCACTGGCCATGACGTTGCGCTGAAACACTTCGGCATAACCACCCAAAGAAGCCACGCCCTCTTGAATGCGTGCACCACCTGAATCGTTCAAACCAATCACAGGCGCACCCACCTTCATGGCTTGGTCCATGATTTTGCAAATCTTCTCAGCGTGTGACTCAGACAATGCGCCACCAAACACAGTGAAGTCTTGGCTGTAAACAAACACCAAACGGCCATTGATCATGCCGTAGCCTGTGACCACACCGTCGCCTGGAATCTTGTTGTCTTGCATGCCAAAGTCAGTGCAGCGATGCTCGACAAACATGTCCCATTCTTCGAAGGTGCCTTCGTCTAGCAATACTTCTAAGCGCTCGCGCGCTGTGAGCTTGCCCTTGGCATGTTGAGCGTCAATGCGTTTTTGCCCACCACCCATGCGTGCCGCCACGCGTTTTTGTTCAAGTTGTTGAATGATGTCTTGCATGATTTACTCGCTTCAATACGGATGGTTCAATGTTTTGGAAAGCCAGTCGCTTGATAAGCGGCTAGCAACTGTCTGGCTGCAGTGGAGGCCGGGACTTGGCCCGAGATGACCTGCTGCGTGAGTTCAGGCAGCAGGGCTTGCACACTGGCTTGAGTTCGAAAGTTTTGCTTCAGGCCTGCATCAATGCGTTCCCACATCCACGACTGGGCTTGCCCTTGCCTGCGCTGCTCTAACTTTTGCTTGGCTTGCTGCAAACGTTTGAATTTCAAAACGCGGTGCCAAAAGCTGTCAACGCCTTGGTTTAAAAGTGCGCTGATTTGAATGACTTCTGGGTGCCAAATTTCTTCGTCGAAATGTGCGTGGTCGGGGTGGCCGTGCATGCCGAGCAAACGCAAGGCGCTGGTAATTTGGGCTTCAGCGCGGGTGGCGGCCGATGCGTCAATGTCGGCCTTGTTGATCACCACCAAATCGGCCAACTCCATCACGCCTTTTTTAATGGCCTGCAAATCGTCACCTGCATTGGGCAGTTGCATCAGCACAAACATGTCGGTCATGTTGGCCACAGCGGTTTCGCTTTGTCCAACGCCAACGGTTTCCACAATGACCACGTCGTAGCCGGCGGCTTCGCACACCAACATGGCTTCGCGCGTTTTTTCGGCCACACCGCCCAAAGTGCCGCTGGAGGGGCTAGGCCTGATGTAGGCCTTCTCATGAACACTCAGGTGCTCCATTCGGGTTTTGTCGCCCAAAATAGAACCGCCAGAAACGGTGGAAGAGGGATCGATGGCGAGCACGGCCACGCGGTGTCCTTGTGCAATTAAAAACAAGCCTAGCGCTTCAATGAACGTGGACTTGCCCACGCCCGGCACACCGCTGATACCTAAGCGAAATGACTTGCCTGAATGCGGCAACAAACCCGTAAGCAATTCATCTGCCAGCAGGCGATCGGATGGCAGAGTCGACTCGAGCAAGGTAATGGACTTGGCCATGGCGCGGCGCTGCACCGCAGGCTCGCCCTGCAATACGCCCTGCATGAGGTCTTTCGGATTCAACCTAATGCTTTCTTAATTTGCTCCAGCACATCTTTGGCGCTGGCAGGGATGGGGGTGCCTGGGCCGTAAATGCCCTTCACGCCCGCTTCGTACAAAAAGTCATAGTCTTGACGGGGAATGACACCGCCCACAAACACAATGATGTCGTCTGCACCCTGCTTTTTGAGCTCATCAATGATGGCGGGCACCAAAGTTTTGTGACCTGCCGCCAAGGTGGACACACCCACGGCATGCACATCGTTTTCAATGGCTTGGCGCGCGCATTCTTCAGGTGTTTGGAATAAGGGGCCCATGTCCACATCGAAGCCTAAATCGGCAAACGCCGTGGCCACCACTTTGGCGCCGCGGTCGTGGCCGTCTTGACCGAGTTTGCTGATCATCACACGAGGGCGACGGCCCTTGGCATCGGCAAATTCATTGATTTCTTTTTTAAGTTGGTCCCAGCCTTCTGCTGAGTCGTAAGCTGCTGCGTACACGCCGGTCACCTTTTGAGTATCGGCGCGGTGGCGCCCAAAAACTTTTTCCAATGCATCAGATACTTCGCCCACTGTGGCGCGCAAGCGAATGGCTTGTATGCTCAGTTCAAGCAAATTGCCTTGACCGCTTTCGGCGGAGGCTGTGAGCGCATCCAATGCGGCTTGCACTTTGGCAGTGTCGCGCGCTGCGCGAATATTTTTGAGGCGTTCAATTTGACCATCACGCACTTTGACGTTGTCGATGGCCAAGAAGTCGAGAGGATCTTCTTTGGCCAATTTGTATTTGTTCACGCCCACAATCACGTCTTTGCCTGAGTCAATGCGTGCTTGTTTTTCTGCGGCAGCCGCTTCAATTTTGAGCTTGGCCCAACCGCTGTCTACCGCCTTGGTCATGCCGCCCATGGCTTCTACTTCTTCAATGATGGCCCACGCTTTGTCGGCCATTTCTTGCGTGAGCGATTCCATCATGTAGCTGCCTGCCCACGGATCGATCACATTGGCAATGTGCGTCTCTTCTTGAATGATCAGTTGTGTGTTGCGTGCAATGCGCGAGCTAAATTCAGTGGGCAAGGCAATGGCTTCGTCAAAGCTGTTGGTGTGCAAAGATTGCGTGCCACCAAACACCGCAGCCATGGCCTCAATGGTGGTGCGCACCACGTTGTTGTAGGGGTCTTGCTCTGTGAGCGACCAGCCCGAAGTTTGGCTGTGCGTGCGCAGCATGAGGCTTTTGGGGTTCTTGGCATCGAAGCCCTTCATGATGCGGCACCACAACAAACGCGCTGCGCGCATCTTGGCAATTTCCAAATAGAAATTCATGCCCACCGCCCAGAAGAATGACAAGCGGCCTGCAAAATCGTCGACATCCATGCCTTTGGCAATGGCGGTTTTGACATACTCTTTGCCGTCGGCCAAAGTGAAAGCCATTTCAAGTGCTTGGTTGGCACCGGCCTCTTGCATGTGATAGCCCGAAATCGAAATGGAGTTGAACTTCGGCATGTGCTTGGCCGTGTACTCGATGATGTCGCCAATGATTTTCATCGATGGCTCGGGCGGATAGATGTAGGTGTTGCGCACCATGAACTCTTTCAGAATGTCGTTCTGAATGGTGCCCGACAATTTGTCTTGGCTCACGCCCTGCTCTTCAGCAGCCACCACGTAGCCTGCCAACACAGGCAATACCGCACCGTTCATGGTCATGGACACAGACACCTTGTCGAGCGGAATCTGGTCAAACAAAATCTTCATGTCTTCCACTGAGTCGATGGCCACGCCGGCCTTGCCCACATCGCCCGTGACACGGGGATGGTCGGAGTCATAGCCGCGGTGGGTGGCCAAGTCGAAAGCAACTGACACGCCTTGACCGCCTGCTGCCAAGGCTTTGCGATAAAAGGCATTGGACTCTTCTGCTGTAGAGAAACCGGCGTACTGGCGAATGGTCCAAGGGCGGACTGAATACATGGTGGCCTGCGGGCCGCGCAAAAAAGGCTCAAAGCCCGGCAAAGTGTTGGCGTAAGGCAAAGAAGCCGTGTCTTCAGCCGTGTACAAGGGCTTGACGGAGATACCGTCGGGCGTTTTCCAGTTGAGGGCTTCGACATTGCCACCCGGCGCGGACTTTTGCGCGGCACGCAGCCAGTCGGCTAGTTGTGCGGTCTTGAATTCGTTCTTCGGGTCGGTCATGTCGCGAGATCCTCAATATGATTCATAATTATTGATGCAAAATATTGTACCTGCCTTACAATTTGGCAAAGTCACCTTGAAATTCACCTCGAAGATGCCCTCCATGCCACGTTTCGACCACCTTATTTGAACATGTCCGCTATTTTTGCTCCAAAGTCCTTAGCTCCCAGAGCCCTCTATGAAGAGGTGGCTGAACTCATTCGGCAGCGTATTTTCAGCCGAGAGCTAGAACCCGGCAGTTGGATTGACGAGCTTCAAATAGCCAAGGCCTACGGTATCAGCAGAACACCACTTAGGGAAGCCTTGAAGGTCTTGGCGGCTGAAGGCTTGATCACCATGAAGGTGCGGCGCGGTGCCTATGTGACCGAGGTTTCTGAAAAAGACCTGCGCGATGTTTATCACCTTTTAAGTTTGCTTGAAAGCGATGCAGCAGTCGTCGTGGCGCAAACAGCCTCACCCGCAGACTTAAAAAAGCTTCAGTCTCTGCATTCTGAATTAGAGGCAGCGGGCAAACCAGGCAAAGAAAAGCACGACAAATTCTTTGAGGTAAATGAGGCTTTTCACATGTGCTTGTTAGAGTTGGCGCAAAACAAATGGCGCGATCAAATGGTGGCTGACTTGCGCAAAGTCATGAAGCTTAACCGTCACAACTCTTTGTTTAAAACAGGGCGCATCAAGGAGTCGCTGACTGAGCACCAGGCCATCATGGCAGCACTGAATGCAAAAGATCCTGTGGCCACGGCAGCCCGCATGCGAGAGCATTTTGCCAATGGCTTAATGGCTGCGAGTGCTAGCCCCATCTGAGTTAAATTAACAAGGCCCCCATGATCGGGCCGCAATGCCTTAAGCCGGCACTTCAGCGCCTCTGGCCAGCGCCTCACGCGCAATGGCCATCACTTCACGAGGTGGCATGGGTTTGAGCTTGTGATTGCTCCAAACTTGGCGCCACAAACGCCCTCCTCGCTGACCATGGTAAAGCCCCAGCATGTGTCTTGCAATGGCATACCAAGGGCAGCCGTCTTCTTTAAAGGCACGCTCCATGTAAGACACCATGGCTTCTTCAACCGCTTCTCGCGTCATGGCTGAAGCAGGTGCATCGAAGAACTGCTGATCCCATGTGGTTAACAGCCAAGGGTTGTAATAAGCCTCACGGCCAATCATCACGCCGTCTACCTCTTTGAGATGTTCGGCAATCTGATCGTTGGTTTGAATGCCTCCGTTGATGGCAATGGTGAGTTGAGGAAAATCTTTTTTCAACTGATAGGCAAGTTCATACCGCAGAGGCGGAATTTCGCGATTCTCTTTGGGTGATAAGCCGTTAAGCCAAGCATTGCGAGCATGCACGATGAACACATTGCAGCCCGCTTCTTTGACGGTGCCCACAAAGTCGCGCACAAAGTCGTAGCTTTCAATTTGATCAATGCCAATGCGGTGCTTCACCGTAACGGGTACGGAGACTGCATCTACCATGGCCTTGACACCATCGGCCACCAACTGCGGCTCGTTCATGAGACATGCACCAAACGCACCGCGCTGCACACGGTCGCTGGGGCAACCGCAATTTAAATTGATTTCGTTGTAGCCCCATTGCTCACCTAGTTTGGCGGCATAGGCTAAATCTGCGGCGTCACTGCCGCCCAATTGCAAAGCGACCGGATGCTCTTCAGCGTTAAAGCGAAGGTGGCGCTCAACACTGCCGTGACGGATGGCACCGGTGGTGACCATCTCGGTGTAAAGCAAGGTGTGCTGCGTCAGAAGGCGATGGAAAAACCGGCAATGCCGATCGGTCCAGTCCATCATGGGCGCAACAGACAGTCGCCAAGGACTAAAGTGGTTAAAGAGTGCTTGATTCACACCCCGATCATAATTAATAAATGAGCGGCTTCATGTCTTTAAGAAGCTGCTTGTTAACAGCTGGCAAAGCCTTAGCCAGGTTAACCTGCTTGGTCACTTCTGCTAATTGCAAGTCAGTTTCGCTGACTTTGTAGGCCATTTTTTGCTGAAGCCATTGCAACATGTCAGAAAGATGCCACATGACTGCCTTGCCTTCATGGATGGGCAAAGGGAAACTAGCATGATGTTGCAACATGAGTTTGCGCAGGTTTTGACGCGTCACACCGACCGAATCGGCCACATCGGATAAACCAACGAAATCGGGTGCAGCTTCAATCAAGACAGCTTCAGGGAGTGCAGCTTTAACATCTGACAATGCCGATAAAAGCGCTTTTTCAGCTGACTTTGCTTGGCGACAAAAGTTAAGGGCAATGCGGCCCGGCTGTCCCAAGCCCAACAAGGCATCGTCACAACCGCCTCCGCCTAATCGTTCTGCAATGCTATCGCCTGCATCTTCACCATGGTCAATTTGATATTTCAAAATAAAGTTGTATTCCATTTTTAGCTCTTTAAATTATTCTTGATTGTTTTGAGCAACTGGCTCAAGTTAAACAAACGTACCTCACACTTTTCAACAACCCGCATCAATGCACTTGCATGATTCTCATGACTTTTGGGTGTACTCCAAATTGAGGTAATGCAGAACTCTCCACACCTGCAATTTTCTTGATTGAATGGGCAGTACATCTTTCCCCATGCGTGCGATCCCCCGACTTGAATTCGCCAGTTTTGAGACTCAGCAAACTGAATAGCGCTTTCGATTGATTTTTTAGGATGTTTTGTTCGCTTCAAGTGAGTCTCCAGAATAATCGATTCACAATTGGTTGTCAATCGACAAC
>Ga0214919_10005067_pt1 | contig 18923 bp, 10 predicted proteins | sample LL1503_MetaG_FD_177994 | JGI IMG/M metagenome (GOLD analysis project Ga0214919, IMG submission 177994) | Freshwater microbial communities from Lake Lanier, Atlanta, Georgia, United States - LL-1503 | ecosystem: Environmental > Aquatic > Freshwater > Lake | place: USA: Georgia | collected...
TCACGGCGATGCCGGCCATGGCGGCGGCCCCGCCTCCGATGGCGAATGCAACGGCCCGGAGCCGGCCGATTGCCACGCCGATCACCGCAGCGCCGTACTCGTCATCGACAAGCCCGCGGTAGATCTTGCCGGAGGCAGTTCCGAAGTACCAGAAAGCGAAAGCACCGGTGCCGAGCAGCGTGACGGCGACAAGCAGCAACTGGGCGCCGGTGAGAACCGCGCCGCCAAAGCGCAGGTCCGGAAGCTCCAGAAACGGCCGCGCACCCATCACATCTTTGCCGAACGCGACGACGGCAGCGCCTTCGATCAACAGCCCTATTCCGATCGTCATAAAGACGGCGACCACGTGTCGACCGCCCTTGAGCCACGGACGCAGAAACAACCCCTGCGCGAAGCCGAGTGCGCATCCCAGTGCCATCGCCGCGGCAAAGGCCGCGACTGCGGGCATTCCCCGCGCCAGGCACCACGCATAGGTGAGTCCGGAAAAGGCTGCCAGCGCGCCATGAGAAAGGTTCAGCACGTTCGTCACCCGGAGAACAAAGGTGATGCCCAGGCCCAGAAGTCCATACAGGCTCCCGACGACGATTCCCGACGTCAGCATCGTCAGGTAGAAGTCCACGGCCCACCTGATTCCTGGGAGGGAGCCGCAAGGGCATCCGCTTGCCCATTCGACGCTCGCCTCATGCCGACATGCCTCGCCCGAACACCGACACGATCATTTCCACATCGTTTTCGACATCGCCTCTTTGGCCAACGGGTTCGCGCAATCGCTCGATGACGACACCGCGAACCGCCTCGACGATCATCCGTGCGACCCGGCGCGAGTGCACCTTGCGGTAGGTTCCAGCCTGGATGCGGTCGTCGATGATCCGTTCTAGGATCGTCACGTAATGGTCGATGCGCCGGTTCACGGAAGTGGCCGATTTTTCGCCATCGCTGTCCGGGCGCGCATCCATGGCACGGAACAGGATCTCGTTCTGATCACAAAACACCAGCATCGCGCGGATGTAGGTGGCGATTGCGTCGTCGGGGTCAATGGTGGCCTGTGCAAGCTTTTCGATCGAGCGCGCCATCTCTGCATGGCCTCGTTCGGTCGCCTTGCGGACGAGGTCTTCCTTGTTCTTGAAATAAAGATACAGCGTGCCCTTTGAGATGCCCGCCTCTTCGGCGACCTTCTCCATCGATGTATTGCGAAAGCCACTGCGCGCGATGACTCGCCGCACCGCGTCGATGATCTCCGCTTCGCGGAACTCGACAACAACGTCGCTCTTCGTCCTCGCCCGGAGCGAATTCTCCACCGCGGCTGGCTTTGCTCTGGTCGAATTGGCGAGTAGGGTCACATCAACTACCGTGGACGATGGCCGACGCGTCAGGCCGCAAGAATGAAAATGCTCATGGCGGCAGCCCCGGTGGTCTTGCCGAAAGCAACCTGTCCGCCCAGACAATGCGCAACGGCTGCGCGCGCGTTGCGGACCTGCCGCGCCCCGGCCTCACCGCGCAACTGCAGGGCCAGTTCGCAGATCTGCGCAACTCCGGTGGCGCCGAGCGGGTGGCCCCTAGCGATGAGGCCGCCGCCGACATTAACCGGGCGCCGCCCGCCACGGAAAACAGTTCCATCCTCGACCAGGGTCCATCCGCGACCCGGCGCTGCAAACCCCAGCTCCTCGTATGCAAAGATCTCGCCAGGGGCACTTCCGTCGTGGACCTCCGCGAGATCCATGTCTTGCGGACCGAGCCCGGCTTCGCGGTAGGCTTCGAGTGCCAATCCTCGAATCTGCGATTCGGCGTTGGAAAAATTGTCGCTTCGAAGCTTGGAGGCGGCAATCACCGGTCCGGCGCGGCCACGGGCTTTCGCCCAGCTCTCTGTGGCCAGCACAATCGCCGCCGCGCCATCGCTGATCGGCGAACACATCAGCAGATGAAGCGGCGCCACAATTTCCCGCGAGGCGAGCACCGATTCAATGGTCTGGGGGGACCGGAAATGCGCGTACTCGTTGTCGACCCCATTGCAGTGGTTCTTGGCCGCGATGGCGGCAAGGTGTCGTGTCGTAGCGCCGCTCTCAGCGAGGTACTTTTGCACCTTGCGCGCATAGAAATCCATGAACACGGAGCGGCCTGCGCCATCAGGCCCGAGCGCATTCTTAATGGCTGCGATCTCCTCGATGTCGCCGCAGGCATCGATGGCCTTGAACGCGAGTGACTTGTCCGGTGCCGACATCTTCTCGTAGCCGACGACCAGCGCCGTTTCGGCCGCCCCGGACGCCAGATAGCTCGCGGCGAGATGAACGGCCGAGGAACCGCTGGCGCAGGCATTCTCCACATTGAAAAACGGCATGCCGCCGACGCCGGCATCTTTGAGTGCCACCTGCCCCCGGATTCCCTCTTGCCCGGTGATCAGCCCTGCGCCGACGTTCGCGGCAAAGACGCAATCCACCTCGCCGCACTCCATCTTGGCGTCGGCGAGGGCCGCGGTGGCTGCATGACCGGCAAGGGTTTTCAGCGTGCTGTCGGGTTGGCGGCCGAACCTGTGCATGCCGACGCCGACGATGATCGGGCGGGTCATCGGTGATTCTCTGTGGTGTTCATGGTGCGACGAGGCGTTCCCGCTTGACCACGAAACCGGCCTTCTCGCGATCCCAGCTATCCGCCGTCACGCCGGCCTTGCGCAAAAGGTGCTTCTCGGTCTTCATTGTTGGCGTCTTGGGCAGCTGTTCGGCAAATCGCACGAAGCGCGGCACCATGTAATAGGCCATCCGGGGCACCAGGAACTCAAGGAGCCGGACCGGATCGATGCTGCAGCCCGGCTTGGGTACCACCACGATCAGGACGTCGTCCTCACCGAACTCGCTGGGCACCGCCACTGCTGCGGAGTCCGCGACGTCCGGGTGGGCATTGACCTCTCGCTCCAGTTCCATCGAAGATATGTTTTCGCCGCGGCGCCGGATGGCGTCTTTGATCCGGTCGACGAAGAAGAACTCACCGTCCTTGTCCATCCGGAACGCGTCACCCGAGTGAAACCATCCGTTGCGCCAGGCGCGCGCTGTTGCTTCCGGCTCGTTGCGGTAGCCAGAGTTCATCGCCCAGGGCGCATCGGTCCGCAGGACCAGTTCGCCGACTTCGCCAACGGGCACCTCGCAGTCGTTGGCGTCGACGAGTCGCGCCGTGACGCCCTGACGAGCTGACCCGCAGGTGCCGGGCTTGTCGGGATTAGCCCGGCTGATGATCGGCGTCGAAGTCTCTGTCATGTTCCAGCACGCGTATACATCGATTCCATTGCGCCGCCCGATCTCCTTCACATCGACGTTGAGCGGCGCTCCGAGGATCGTCTTTAGCGTTGTCTGGCGCTCGGCGTCCGCTCTCTCCTGCTTCGCGAGGAAGGTGGCGACGGATCCAAGCATCATGCATGTCGTGGAGCCCGTCGCGTTGATGTCCTGCCAGAACTTTTTGGTGTCGAACGCGCCGACCAGGCCAATCGATCCGCCGTCGCACAGCATCTTCATGAAGCCGGCCATGCTCGCGGCGTGGAAGAACGGCAGGTAGCACAGGCTGCGGTCGTCCCGACCCGCGTAGTAGCAGGTCGATTGACCGGTCGACCAGAGATGGAAATACGAGGACAGCACGCCTTTCGATGGACCTGTGGTCCCGGAGGTGTAGATGATCGACTGGACATCCCAGGGGGCGATATCGCGCTCGAGCGTGTTGTCCGAGAGCGGCGCGGCCCGCGCGAACTCCTCGATGCCATGGCCAATCAGTCCGGCTGGAACGGCCGCGGTCCCTCCTGCGACGACGACATGCTTCAGGCCGCCGCAGTGGATGTCGGCCAGCCGCGCCACCAGATCGTGGTGGGCCACGAGGACCGTGGCCCCGGAGTTGTTGACCACGTGCTCCAGCAGGCCGCCGCGATACGCGGTATTGATCGGAACGTGGACCGCACCGAGGTAGTTCGTTGCTAGCCAGACCTTGATGATGTCGATCCCGTTCGGGAGCCACGACATGACGAAGCCATCCTGGCGGACCCCCATGCCATGCAGGGCCGCGGCTGTCTTGATCACCAGTTCGTGCAGTTCCCCATAGGTGATGTTCTGCCCGTCGGGTGTGGCAATGAAGACCTTGTCCGGCTGCTCTCTGGCATGCCGGATAAGCACGTTTCGCACCACGCACTCGTCTTGTGCCGCGATGCGCTTATCGATGTGAGCGGAAGCCATCTAGTCTCCTTTGGATCTCCTGCGCGTCGCCTGTGCACTGATCCAATTTTTACCGTGCAATCTGCCAATGTTGTGGCCGACCAGACCCCTGATGGTATTGGAAATTCGGCCGATAGTACCGCATTTTCCGACCACTGTACCGTTGATCCTTTTTATCGTACCGAATATTCATTTTATTAACGATCCAGTCATAATCGGTATACTGCCTGGGAAATACCGGCTTTCCCAGCCCGTCATTCAGTGGGGGTACGCATATGTTTCCTGTCGACAAGAGGTCCGTTCAATGCCTTTGGCTTTCTGCGCCTGACGCCATCCCGGCGCTGTGCTTCGCCCTGGATGACATGCCGGCTGAGTTGTGGCGCGACGCGCCCGATCTCGATGCGTTGGCCGATGCCGTCACGCCGTACCTGCAGCGGCACGGCGCCCGCAGGTGGGACTTCATCTGGTCGATGGAGCGCCACTTCTCTGAACCCTACGGGCCGCTGCCGAAGGCCCAGCAGACCTTCATGGCCGGCATCCCGGACATGTTTCTTGGCGCCGCGGACGCTGTTGCACCCGCCGCGGCGACCCGGCTCGAGGGGGTGCTGGCTGAGCAGGCCCACCTCAACCGCGTGCGACTTCATAGTGATGTAACGGTCGCAGCCGCGCCCTACCAATATGAGGCCGGATCAGAACTGCCAGCCGAGCATCGCGAATGGCTTGAGAAGCTGTTCTTCGCCCACGGCGAATGCATGATCCCCTACTTTGGGGAGGAAGCCAAGGGAATCAAGAGCATGTACCAGGACGTCGATGCGGCGCTGATGGAGCAGGCACCGGATGCCGCGTCGCGCCTTCGTTTCAGCAATTTCACCAACGAAGAGTACCGCCACACCTTTCAGTTCTTTTCCCTCTACAACGCCTATGATCCGGCGCTGCCACGGAAGATCTACGAGCACGAACAAAAGGTGTTTCGTGCCTACATGGATTTCAAGACGGACGGCACATGGCTCGACTATGGGATCTTTAACATGCTCGCCGACAGGTTGGGCACCTACCAGGCGTTCGAGTGGGTCCAGTCATCGTATGCGCCGCTCGCGCGTGTGGCCCTCAAAGCGGTCAAGGACGAACGCGGCCACGGCAATATGGGGTATCTGCATGTGCGCGATTTCATCGAGCGAGAAGGCGAGCGCGGCCGCGGGCATGTGCAGCAGCGAATCGACAACCACTTCTACCCGTTCCATCTGGCCGCTTTCGGCAGCAGCAGCTCGGCCAACAATAGGATGTGGCGCAAATGGGGCCTCAAGCAGCACAGCAACGATGCGCTGCGCGCCGCGTACCACGCTGAAATGTCTCTGGTGCTCGACAGCCTCGGCTTGAAGGTGCCCGTTTTCGACGACGCCTACGCGCGCGGCATGGAAGCCGCAGCGAAGCTCCGCAAGGTCGCCCGGGCAGGCGATGCGTACGCCTAGCGCGTTTGGTGCGCCTGGGCGAACCCGACTTCATCCTGCGCACGAGGAACGCTAAGTGAACACCGAACTTGTTGGCCAGGTCCTGAAGCGAGTCAGGACGAAGGCCTATGCGAGCAGGATGGCTGAGCTTGCGCAGTTGCTCGGCACACCTTCGGCGGCGGAGACGGCGCGAATTGCGATCTTCTTCGGCTTCACGATCGGTCGAGATCTTGAGTTGCCCCGCGTCACCGGTATGGTCATGGAACGCTCGCTCATGATGGGTCACGAGATGCATTGGACTCGTCCGTTTTTCCCTGATGAGGAAGTCGAGGTCACCGTCACGCTCAAGAACGTGATCGACAAGCCGGACCGCGAGATCGCCGTGGTCGAGACGATTTTCGACACGCCGGCCGGCGAAGAAATCCAGCGGCAATGTTCTACCTTCGTCACGTTTAAGGCGCCCCGCGCCTAGCGAGCAGAGTCGCGACATGAAGAGTTTCAAGAAGGCGGCCACGAAGCTGGGCAAGGAGCATTTTGTCCGGTACGCATCCGTGGTCGGGGACTTCAACCCGATTCACTACGACCTCGACTACGCCAAAAAGCTCAATATGCCGACGGTTGTTGCGCAAGGACCGCTCGTTGTTTTGCTGGCACTCGACGCCATCGCTGCTGAAGGCGGCCTCAGCAACGTGAAGGGTGTTGTCGCGCGGATTACCGGGCCTGTTTTCCCCGATGCCGATCTTATTGTCGAAGCGCACGAGGATGGGTCGATTCAGATAAGTGACAAAGGCCGGCTCGTGTTGACCGGCACCGTCGAGACCAAGTGACGGATAGGCGAATCAATCTGGTCCCGTAGCGGCCATCTTGGGAGTGTTGCGCCATCCCAATGAGTTGGATGGCCGAGCACGCAAGTTCTAGCGGGAACGCGGTCATCGCGGAACCCTATACCCGGTCACTGTCAATGCCGCCGCGGCTCAGGGCTCCAGGAAGCGCACCCGCACACTCCTGCCCTTGACCTTGCCGGCGTTGAGCTTGCGTAGGGCTTCGCCAGCGACGGCGCGTTCCACCGCGACGAAGGTGCTGAAGTCGGTCACACTGATCCTGCCGATCTGCTCGCGCTTGAAGCCGCCGTCGGGGCCGGTCAGCGCCCCCAGCACGTCGCCGGGGCGTATTTTTTCTTTGCGCCCGCCGGCGATCTGCAGCGTCACCATCGGCGCCAGCAGTGGCCCTCGGCCAGTGGGCGTGAGGGTGTCGCGCTCGTACCATACCGACTCGGACTTTTGGTACTGCTCGATCTTCCCGACCGAGCCCATTTCGTCCATGCTCGCCAGGCTGATCGCCAGGCCCTGTTCGCCGGCGCGCCCGGTGCGGCCGATGCGGTGCACATGCACCTGCGGGTCGGGCGTGATCGTCACGTTGAGCACCGCCTCCAGTTGGTTGATGTCGAGCCCGCGCGAAGCCAGATCGGTCGCCACCAGCACCGAGCAGCTGCGGTTGGCAAACTGCGCCAGCACCTGATCGCGCTCGCGCTGCTCGAGTTCGCCGTACAGTGCCTGCGCGTTGAAGCCCTGCTGCAGCAAAAACGCCACCAGATCACGGCACTGCTGCTTGGTGTTGCAAAAAGCCAGCGTGCTGATCGGGCGGAAATGGTTCAGCGTCATCGCGACGGTCTCAAAGCGGTTCGTGCGCGTGACCTGGTAAAAGCGCTGCTCGATCAGCACAGCGTCGCTTTGTGCTTCGACCTTGACCGTGACCGGATCGCGCATGAACTGCTGCGCCAGCTTGGCGATGCCTTCGGGGTAAGTGGCCGAGAACAGCAGCGTCTGGCGTTCCCGGGGGCATTGCCGGGCGACCTTGGCGATGTCGTCGAAAAAGCCCATGTCGAGCATGCGGTCGGCTTCGTCGAGCACCAGCGTTGCCAGGGCCTCGAGCGTGAGATGGCCGCGCTCGAGGTGGTCGATGATCCGCCCCGGCGTTCCGACCACGACGTGCGCGCCGTGCTCGAGCGAGGCACGCTGCCCGCGCAGCGCCACGCCGCCGCATAGGGTGACGACCTTGATGTTGTCCTGCGCGCGCGCCAGCCTTCGGATTTCGGCGGTCACCTGGTCGGCGAGCTCGCGCGTCGGGCACAGCACCATCGCCTGCACCGCAAAGCGGCGCGGGTTCAAGTTGGCCAGCAGCGCCAGCGCGAAAGCGGCCGTCTTCCCACTGCCGGTCTGCGCCTGCGCGATCAGGTCCTTGCCCAGCAGCGCAGGCGGCAGGCTGGCAGCCTGTATCGGCGTCATCTCCAGATAGCCCAGGCTGCGCAGGTTCTCCCGTGTCGCCGGCTCCAGCGCCAGCGTGTCAAACGAGACGTCGCGTGTGCTCACACGCTGGTCATCGCGACCGTCTTGGTCACCAGATAGGCCTCGAGCGCCTCGGGACCGCCCTCGCTGCCGTATCCGGAGTCCTTGACGCCGCCAAAAGGCAGCTCTGCCCAGGGCGCCGCCTGCTGGTTGATCCACAGCATGCCGGTCTGCAGCCGCGCCGTCAGCTGGTGCGCGGTCTTGATACTGCTGGTGAAGGCGTAGGCCGACAGCCCGAAGGGCAGGCGGTTCGCCTCGGCGATCGCCTCGTCGATGTTCTTGACGCTGCGGATGGCCGCCATGGGCCCGAAGGGTTCGTGGTTGAAGACCGAGCTATCCAGCGGCGCGTCGAGCAGCACCGTCGGCGCGAAGAAGTTGCCGCTGGTTCCGATGCGTTCACCGCCTGCAGCGACGGTGGCCCCGCGCGCGACAGCGTCCGCCGTGAGCTGCTGCATCGCCGCGAGTCGGCGCGGGTTGGCCAGAGGCCCCATGCTGGTCGTGGCTTCGAGGCCGGAGCCGACCTTCAGGCCGCTGACGTAGTGTAGAAAGCCGGCGACAAATTCCTCGCGGACCGCTTCCTCGACCAGGAATCGGGTCGGAGAAATGCAGACCTGCCCGGCGTTGCGGAACTTGGCGCCGGCGATCATCTTCAGTGCATGGGCGACGTTGGCGTCAGCGGCAACGATCACCGGCGCGTGTCCGCCGAGTTCCATCGTTGCGCGCTTCATGTGGGCGCCTGCGAGCGCGGCAAGTTGTTTCCCCACCGGTGTCGAACCGGTAAATGTGATTTTTCGGATCACCGGGTGCGGTATCAGGTAGTTGCTGATCTCGGCCGGGTCTCCGTAGACCAAGGACACCACGCCTGCGGGAATGCCGGCGTCGACAAAGGCGCGCACCAACTCAGCCGGCGATGCCGGGGTTTCCTCGGCGGCCTTGACGATGATCGAGCAGCCGGTTGCCAGCGCGCCGCACATCTTGCGCACCACCTGGTTGATCGGGAAATTCCAGGGCGTGAAGGCTGCCACCGGGCCGACCGGCTCCTTCATGACCATCTGCTGTACGTTCATGGCCCGCGGCGACACCAAACGGCCGTAGACCCGACGACCCTCGTCGGCGAACCACTCGATGATGTCGCAGGCCATCATGACTTCCATCTTCGCTTCGGCCAGCGGCTTACCCTGTTCCAGGGTCATCAGCCGCGCGGTCGCGTCGCAGCGCTCGCGCAGCAATTGGGCCGCAGCGCGCATCAGCTTGGCGCGTTCGATGGCCGGGGTGTTGCGCCAGACCTCGAAGCCCCGCGCGGCCGATGCGAGCGCGTCGTCGAGGTCGGCGATGCTGGCGCGCGCGACCGTTCCGATGGCCTCGCCGGTAGCCGGGTTGTGGACCACCAGGGTGGCGTCGCCGCGCGCCGCGCGCCATTGGTTGTCGATCAGGAGTTGTACGTTCGGATAGGTCATGATGGGGTTCCGGAAATTGGGCGGTTGGGGGTTTTGAGCCGCAGCCCGCACGATCGCGTGCGGCAAGCCGCCAGACTGGCCGCGCGGGCGCAGGCGCCTATTGTCCCCCAACGGCCTTCGCGGGCCGCGCACCAGGCGCGCATCAGGCGTAATAGGCGGCCACAAAGTCCTCGAAGCTGCCCTGTACGGCGGCCTCGAGCTGGCGTTGGTCTTGCAGCGACTTTTGCGCGGTGGCTTCGAAGTGAGCCCGGGTCGGCGCGTCGAGCGGCTGCGATTGCAGCGCCATCTGGTGCTGACGCGATGCAGCCAGCGCGAACTTGAAAAAGCCACCGTGCTCGCGCGCGGCGTCGAGCACCTGTGCCGAGGGCGTCAGTTCCGGCTGGTCGATGCGTTGGCGCAGCAGCGCCATCGTTTCGGTGTAGCGCACGCCGCCATAGGCGCTGTCGAGCATCGCGGCAAATGGCGCCATGTCGTCGAACAGTTCGTGCGCCAGCGGACGCAATGCCTGCTCGCGGTTGTGCACCAGCAGTTGCAGGTCGGGCTGGCGGCCGCGGGTGACGACGCGGCGTTTGTTCTCGCTGTTCTCGCCTTGCTCGCGGCTGGTGATGGGCGGGCTGTCGCGAAACAGGCACATCAGCAGCAGGGCATCGGCGAAGCTGCTTTGCTCCGGCGTAATGCCGATATCCACCATCGGGTTGAGGTCGAATAAGCGCATCTCCAGGTACTGCACGCCGTGCAGGCGCAAGGCCTTGGCTGGCCTTTCGCGGGCGATGCGCTTGGGTCGCATCGCCGCATAGAACTCGTTTTCGATCTGCAGCAGGCTGGCGTTGAGCTGGCTCCAGTGCGCACCCTGGCGCACGCCGAGCTGCGTGTAGAAAGGGTCTGGCGTGCGGATCGCCGACTCCAGCGCCTCGGTGTATTCGGCCAGCGAATTGAAGCTGACGTTGAGGTTGGCCTGCGCCCGGTTCTGGTAGCCCATGTCGCTCATGCGCAGGCTGGTCGCGTAAGGGCCGTAGAAGGTGCCCGGCACCAGCTCCTGCAGGTCGGACTTGGCGCCGCGCAGGAAGGACTGACAGATCGCCGGTGACGCGCCAAACAGATAGGGTATCAGCCAGCCATAGCGCAGGAAATTGCGGATCAGGCCGAAGTAGCGCTCGCTGGCAAAGCCCTGCAGGCTGTCGCGGCTTTCGCAGCAGCGGTGCAGCGCGCTCCAAAAGTCCTCCGGAAGCGACCAGTTGTAATGCACGCCCGAGATGGTCTGCATCTGTCGGCCGTAGCGCAGCCCCAGCCCCTCGCGGTAGGCGGCCTTGAAGCGCGCTTGGTGGGAACTGCCGTAGTCGGCCAGCGCGATGTCGGCGTCGGTTCCGAGCAGGCAGGGCATGGAGCTGGCCCACATCGTCTCGGATCCCAATTGCGCGGCGGTGAAACGGTGCAGGTCGCGCATGAACTGCAGCACAAAGGCCGGGTCGGTGCTCGGCGGCGTAATGAATTCCAACTGCGCCTCGGCGTAGTCGGTCGTGATCCAGGGGTGGGTGAGCTTCGAGCCGAGCGCTTTGGGATGCCCTGTCTTGGCCAGAGCGCCGCTGGCGTCCACCCGCAGGCACTCTTTTTCGTAGCCGCGCTGGATGCCGCGCAGAACCTGCGCCTGCACCTGGCCCGAAAACTGCCCTACCGCGTCACAACAGGTGAACTTCAACATCAGCCGCTCTCCGATTCAATCGGCTGGCAGTATGGCAGTTTTCGGCCGACTTGCCTGCCCAGGGGGCTTGGGCGGCCCCGGCATTCTTGCGTTGAGCGGATCAGGCGGGGCGGCAGCGGTACCAGTACGGGTAGCGCTGTGCAAAGCCGAAGCGTGCGTACAGATTGCGCGCGGCGCGGTTGTCGCTGCCAACCTGCAAGTAGGCCTGGCGCGCCCCGAGTTCCCGGGCTGCATGCAGCAGGCCGTTCACCATGCGCAGCCCGAGACCCTGGCGGCGCAGTGCGCCATCGACGGCGATGTCAAACAGTCCCGCCCAGCCGCCTTCCACCACCGCCAGCCCGGTGGCGACGACGCAGTGGTTCTGGTGCAGTGCCAACGCGCACAGTGGCAGCGGCAGGACTTCAAGCCGCTGCAGATGCTGCGCACGTTCTTGCGCCGGCGAGCCGCGCAGGTTGCCAATGGCTTCGACCCATTCGGGCAGAGGCAGCGCCCGCGCGTCGCTGCGCAGTAGCCGCGTCGGGTCGATCGGCGCGGTTTCGACCGCGGTCGCCTCGACCCGCGCATAGCCCAGGGCATCGAGCGCCGCGTCGAGCTCCGGTGGCTCCGAAAAAGCGGTGACCCTAAATACGGCGGGCAGACCGCGGCTACGGTACAAGTCCTCGCAGCAGGCAATTTTCTCGCGCAGCGGCAGCGTCGAGGGGTAGACGGCGTTAACCGAACGCGCCCGCTTGATCTGTCCCGGCGTGAAGCGCAGCACCCAGCCGTCGTAAAGCAATTGGCCCGGCGCTGCGCAGGCGTTGAGACCGAGTTCTTCGAGGCGTTGCAGTGGTGGCTGGATCATCGCCGGGTAGCAGGGCGGACCGATGCTCAGCCGAGCTTCGAGTCTGTCAGCCAGATATTTTTCGACGGGTCCTGCAAGCCCATCAGCGCGCTGCAATTGGCCAAGGCGGCTGCGGCGAGGGTCGGGCTGCCAACCAGCGCGCCGCTGGAGTCGAACTGGCGCATCAGGTCTGCCAAGTTCGACACGGCAAGCGATGGTGCCGAATTGACTGACTGGAGCGTGGCCTTTGCGCCCGACTGTCCAGCGACGTCTTCTGGCTCGGCGTCGGTCCAGCTGTCAAAGGCGCCTATCGCGTCAACAAGGCCGCCGACGCTGTCAGCCAGCGAGACCTGTTCTGATGCCGCCACCGGTTGCGCGGAGACTTTGACATCGTGCTGTTCGCTGAACCAGACGTCGGCCATCTCGTGGGTTTCGCCGTCCGCCGTTGTGTAGCCTGAGACCAGGCCCAGGCGGTTTCCGTTATCGACCCGGTCGGATGTCTGCGCAGCCAGCGTCAGTGCGCTAATGCCGCGATCATCCAAAGTCGAAAGCTCGCCCGGCTGCGTGACGCCGTCGCTGTTACTGTCCTGCCAGATGCGCAGCTCCGTGAACTGCGCATCATTGCAGTCGACGACGCCGTCCTGATTGGAGTCCATCGCGCTGAGCGCCGCAAAACCGTCCTTGGCCTTGCTGCCGTCGGCCATCGTTGTCCCCTCGCCGAACAGCTCCGAGCCGTCGTTGATCATGCCGTCGCTGTTGAGGTCGCGCACCAGCAAGCCATCTTGCGTCGAGACCCAGCCGTACGTGGTGCGTCGGCCGCTGGCCGCCATGTCGAAGCTGACGCCCGGATTGCTTGCGACGGTGCGTACACCGTCCCCGTTAAGGTCCAGGATGAGCGGCGTCACCGCACCGCCCATAAGGTACTGAATGGTCGTCTGATCAAGCGCTCGGTTGAAGAGTATCACGTCGTCGAGCAGGCCGTTGAAGGTGTTGCATGCGCAGGTGTCGGGTGACTGCTGGCCAATCGTCAGTACGTTGGAGCCTCCTTGGTAAATGCTGCTGACTCCGGAGAAGGTATCGGTCAGCGCGCCGTCCTTGTAGAACTTCAACAGTCCGGTCGCCTTGTCCCATGTTGCAGTGGTGTAGACCCACGTGTAGGCGGGTATCGCAGTTGCGCTGTATTTCCAGCCGGTCGCGCCGTTGTAAAAGCCCAATCCGGGCTGGCCGTTCGGCGCGACTTGCAACAGGAAGTTGTAGTCTCCGTGATCGACAATGGCGTTGTTGGCGGTGTCGGTCTGGTAGACCCAGGACGAGATGGTGAAGCCGCCGGCGGCGTTGAAGTCGAGTTTGTCGGCGGTGTCTGCGACGCGCAGATAGCTTCCCGAGGTTCCATAATTGAGCAGCAGTGACTGGTTGCCGGCGGTGTTGGGTGCCCCGGTGCCGTACCAGTTGGCGGCGGCACCCACAAAGGACGCATTCAGGCCATTGCCGCTGGAATCGGCGACAGTGGTGCCAGATCCTTCGTTCATTTTCCAATAGCCAACCAGTCCGCTGGGCGCATCTTTTACCGCAGCAATGTTGACCGTGTAGCTGGCAGTCGACGTGGTCGCGCCGTCGCTGACACCGAGAACAAAGGTCTCTGCGGTATCGGTATTCAGTGCATTGATGGCCGCTGCATTGGGTACGAAGGTGTATGCGCCGCTCGCCGCATTAATTTTGAGCGATCCATAACTGCCGACTTTGGTTGAGAAGCCCTCGGATGTGGAGCCGCCGCTTACCGCATAGCTAAGCGCTGTTCCCTCGCTATCGGCGGCGAGCAATATGCCGGTCATGGTGGTGAAACTGTCCGGCAAGATCGTGTCGATATAGCTTATCGATGCACTGTCGGTGCTCGCGTACTGGGAACTGGACACGGTGTAACGGAGGATGACGGTGCCTGATCCGCCCGTCCCGCCGGTTCCCTCATAGTCTCCGCCGCCGCCGCCGCCGCCGGTGTTGGCTGCGCCCGCGCTGCCCTTTCCATCCCATGGGAATGAGTTCCCGCTCGTCCTTGCGCCGGCGCCTCCGCCGCCCATTCCGCCCAAGCCGCCAGAAGTGGTGGTGGCCGCGTTGGTGTTGGCGCCGCCGCCGCCGCCGCCGCCGTAATAAGTTGAAAGACCACTGCTTGCGTTGGCCACCCCCGTGCCACCGTTTCCGCCAGGAGACGATGAGGTGGACCAGCCGTAGCCGTCCGCGCCGTACAAGCCACGCGAACCGTTTCCTCCAGCGCCGCCGCCGCCTCCAGCGCCGACATAGCCGTCATTCGCGGCGCCAGCTGCGCCCTGAAAGCCTTGGATGGCAGCGCCGGCGGCAATTGCGGTATCTTGGCCGGAGCCCCCACTCGAGGCGCCGCTCAAGCCGGCCTTCCCGGGTCCGGCTCCGCCCCCGCCGCCATAGGCAGTCACGCCAGCGAAGTTGGAAGCTAAGCCATTGCCTCCATCTTGCACCGTGCCTTGGTTTGCGCCGCCTGTGCCGCCTGTGCCGACCTTCACTTGGCTATGGCTGCCCGCCGCCAGTGCGTAACTGCCGTTGTAAACCACGCCGCCGCCGCCGCCCCCGCCGCCGCCGCCCCCGCCGCCGCCGCCGACCACCAGCAACTGTGCTGAAGTAGAAAAGCTGGGGGCGACAAATGCAGCACTGCCTGTGTTGGAAAAAGTTTGGATGACTGCGGTTCCAAGCGTACTGATGGTTCCACCCTGTCCGGTGAATCTTAAAGTGGGCGCGTCGTTGGCGCCGGTGATGCTGACCCGAACCGTCTGGTCCGCATAGGCGCCGAATTCGTCGCTCACGCGCAGCGTGTAGTCCTGGCTGGCGATCTGGTCTTGCGCCAGGGCCTGGGTTGCCGCTAGACTATTGTCCAGGGCGTAGGTCCACAAGCCGGATGTTGGGTTCACAGTCATTGTGCCGAAGGTGGTGCTGCCTGCTGCTTGCACGCTCCAGGTGCGCGTCGCGTTTGCGTCGACATCGGTCGCGCTGAGCTGTCCGGTGACAACACCGACGCCTGCGATCGCGTTGCCGTTGGTCGCCACACCTGACTCGGTGACGCTGCCCAGCCGGGCGTCGGCCGTGTTGGCGATCACCGGGACGTCATTGCTGCCATTGATCGTCACAGTCACCGTCTGTTCCAAATAGGCTCCGAAGTCGTCGGTCGCCCGCAGCGCATAGGTCTGTGTGACGGCCTGCCCCTCCTTGAGCGCTTGCGTTGCCGCCAAGCTGTTGTCTAGCGTGTAGCTCCACAGCCCGGTACCCGCATCGACAGCCATTGCGCCATACGTGGTGCTTGGCGTTCCCTGCAAGCTCCAGGTGCGGCTCGCGCCGGCGTCGACATCCCCCGCAGAAAGTTGTCCGGTAACGACCGCACTGCCGCTCACGGGGCTCCCGTCGTCCAGCGCCCCGGCTTCGGTGACGCTGCCCCGCAGCGCTGCCGACTGGTGCGTGGCGACCGGCAGGTCGTTCGTTCCATGGATGGTGACGCTTACGGTCTGATCTACATAAGCGCCGAAATCGTCTGTCACCCGCAGCGTGTAGCTCTGTGTGAGGCTCTGCCCTTCCTTGAGCGCCTGCGTGGCGGTCAGACTGTTGTCCAGCGTGTAGGTCCATTGCCCGATGCTCGCGTCGATAGACATCGTGCCGTAGACGGTGCTTGGCGAACCCGTTACCGACCAGGTGCGTGTCGAGTCGGCGTCGACGTCGCTGGCGTCCAGCAGGCCCTGCGCTACCGAGCTTCCCGCAACCGTCGTTCCGTCGTCCAGGGCGCCGGCTTCGGTGACGCTACCCAGCAGCGCACTGGTCTGGTTGGTAATCACGGGAGCGGCATTGGTTCCAGCGACGCTGAGCGTGATGAGCTGATCTGCATAGGCGCCGAAGTCGTCCGTGACGCGCAGCGCGTAACCTTGTGTGACGCTCTGCCCTTCCTTGAGCGCCCGCGTTGCCGCCAGGCTGTTGTCCAGCGTGTAGCTCCACTGCCCGGTGCCGGAGTCGATGGACATGAGGCCATAGGTGTTTCCCGGAGTTGCCTGCACACTCCACCTGCGCGTAGCGGACATGTCGACGTCGGTGGCTGAGAGTTGGCCGCTGGCCAGTGCGGTTCCGGCGACAGCCGTTCCGTCATCCAGCGCGCCGGCGGCGGTCAGGCTTGCCGAGAGCGCCGCCAGAGAGCTATTGGCCACCGGGGCGTCGTTACTGCCGCTGATGGTCACAGCAACGTTTTGCTCGGCACTGGCGCCGGCGTCGTCGGTGACGCGAAAGATAAAGTTTTGGGTGAGCGAGTCCCCTTCCTTGAGCGCCTGCGTCGTCGCGAGGCCATTGTCCAGCGTGTAGGTCCAGATACCTGTGGCGGCGTTGATGGCCATGGCGCCATAGCGGGTGGCCGGCGTCGCCTGCAGGCTCCAGGTCTGCGTCGCGTTCAAATCGATGTCGATTGCGCCAAGGCGACCTCCTGTTGAAGGCACACCGCTTAGCGCGGCACCGCTGTCGGCGGAACCTGCTTCGGTGACTGCGCCTATTCGTTGGGCCGACGCGGTGGTGATGACTGGTGCGTGGTTGACAGGCGCCGCCGCTGGAGCAGCGCCTGACTGCGCCGAGGAAGCCAGAGAGCCCGCAGCCTGCGTGAGAACGTTCAGCGTCTGGCTGTTGAATCCGGCCTCCAGCTTGTCGCGTGCAGCCGTCTTTTCCGCATCGGTTGCCGATGCCATCGATGCCGCTGCAGCCGCCGTGACGCTGGAAACCAGGATGGTTTGCCCCAGCGCCGCCATCGTCTGGTTGTCGCCGGCTAGTATTTTGGCGGTCGTCATTGCAGCAAATTCGGCTGTCACAAGGCGGATCGCGGTCGACGAGGCGGCTATCAGTGGCGCGTAGGTGGTGGTGTTGAGGTTGGTCGCTGCAAAAGACGCTGTGATGACCGCTGTCGGGTCGGCCAGCACCGAAGCCACCGAGCTGCCAGCATGGATTGCGGCGGCAAAGCTTGCATAGGCCGTGTTGCTCGCTTGGGTGCTGCTTACGTTGGCGTCCAGCTTGGACAGCATCGACGCGGTATTGGCGATGACGGTCAGCACCGACTGCCCTGTGACTATCATCTGCGCCGCGCGCGCCGCACCGGTACCACCGTCGGCCAGCACCGCGACCGGGTCATAGGCTAGATCGCTCAGCGTCAACCCCAGCGAGGTCAACGCCGTCTCGCCGGCGTAGCTGTAAAGCGTGCTGATTGGCGTGACGTTGGCGTACCCTGCCGGAGCGACCATCAGGCCCATCTTGGCACCCGAACCGATATCGGTCCCCCCGCTTGAGACGATGGCTGCGCCGGATACGTCCATCGCAGTCTCGAAAGAGTAACCGCCCTTGGCGTCGGTGATCGCCGAGGGCTCGCCGGCGTCGAGCAGCCTGTTGCCGTTGAGGTCGGCAAATACGGTGGCACCCACAACGTAGTCGTCGATCACGCTACCGGCGACGACACCGTGGACATTGATGGTGGAAGTTCCCGTGTTGCTGCTCTGTGCGCCGACTCCGTCGCTGTTGGCGTCGGTGACTTGCCAAGTGATCGTGCGTGTCTTGTTGCTCGAATTGGCCGTCGGGTTGTCGCTGGTGCTGGAGTACTTCACCGTTTCAAGCGCCGTCGCGTAATTCGCAGGGGTGGCCAGGCCGCTCAGAGTCATCACGCCAGTTGCTGCGTTGTACGAACCAGTAATGCCATAGACAGGAGCAAACGACAACAGGTCGCCTGTGAGCAGGCCGACTGTGATGCTGACGGTAGCGCCTGCGAGGTAGGCGTCATCTATGTCGCTGAGCGTGATGGACGCGTCGATGATCGCCGGACTTGCCTGCAGTTCGGTGTACTCGGCGGTCCCGCCAAGGCTCCCGATCGCCGGCGCATCATTGACGGTCGCGAGATTGACCACAGCGGGTATCGCGACGGCGGACAGGGCGCCGCTGTTGTCCTGCGCAACCACGGTAAAGGCAGAAGTCGCTAGTCCAGAGGCGTTCGCCACCGGACTCCAGTAAGCTTTGTGGCTGGCGTCAACCGTTGCATTGGAGCTGGCATCCCAGGCGGTGGCCGAGGCCAGGTCCGCACCGATACGCAGCGTTCCGGTAGAAACCGCCTTGACGGCAAAGGCGCTGACGCTGCCGTCTATATCGGATGCGTTGCCTTGAGCGGCGAGCGCCGCGAACGTGACTTCGACCGTGGTGTCTTCGGTGCCGCTTTGGACCGCCGACGCGAAGGCGCTCAAGGTCGGCGCATCGTTGGCCCCATTAATCGTCACCGCCAGCACCGCCGTGTCACTGAGCGCGCCGTCCGACACCGTGTAGTTAAAGCTGTCCGTGAGCGTGGCCCCCACCCCCAACGCCTGCACCAGCGCGTTGGTGTTGTCCACCGCGTAGGTGTAGCTTCCGTTTGCGTTGAGCGTGAGGAAACCGTAACTCCCCGCGAGCACCTGCCCCAGTGTTCCCGAAACCCCCGTGCCTTCGCTAGACCCGGTGCGCAGCGCAATGACCGATTTGTTAAAGACAGCGTCCGGATCGGTGTCGTTGCTCACCACGTCGCCCGTCGCGTTCGCCCCCCCCGTAGCGTTGCTCACCCCACCGGCCTCGCTCGCGCTGGCCGTGTCGTTCACCCCCACAGGCGCCTCGTTGACATTGCTCAGCGTGATCGCCACCGCCTGCGCCACAGCGCCAAGCGCCCCGTCGCTGGCACTCACCGTGATGTCGTACACCCGGTTGGCCCCCGCATCGCTTGGCAACTCAAAGTTCTGCGCCGTCTTGAAACTCACTGCCCCCCCAGCGCTGATATCAAATAGCCCAGCGTCCGTGCCTCCCAGCGTGTAACTCAGCGTCGTGCCCGCGTCCGGGTCGCTGGCAACAATCTGGTACACCGTTCCCGTGGCGTTTTCTGCAAAGGTCGCGCTGCCCGCACTCGTCACCACCGGCGCCTCGTTTA
>Ga0214919_10005070_pt1 | contig 18897 bp, 11 predicted proteins | sample LL1503_MetaG_FD_177994 | JGI IMG/M metagenome (GOLD analysis project Ga0214919, IMG submission 177994) | Freshwater microbial communities from Lake Lanier, Atlanta, Georgia, United States - LL-1503 | ecosystem: Environmental > Aquatic > Freshwater > Lake | place: USA: Georgia | collected...
CGAGTCGGCGGCCTGCATCTTCCATTTCGTGTTGAGCCGATTCGATTCGGGCATTCAGATAATTGTTCGGGAACAAGCAGGTGATGGCGACAAGAAGACCGAAGGCGGTCGCGATCAAACCTTCGGCGATACCACCCGTGATGGCGGCAGGGGCTCCCAGCTCATCCCCACCCATCATACTGAAGGTGTTCATCATGCCGGTCACCGTGCCGAGCAGTCCAAGGAGAGGGGCGGCGGTGATGATGGTGTCGAGAATGGGCAGGCCGCGGCTGAAGCGTTTTAGCTCAAGAGCACTGGCCTTGCTAATGGCTTGGCTGATGGAAAGGTTGGCGTTCGCAAGAGCAAAGCCCAGGACTCGAGCCACGAAATCGGTGGAGGCGTTGGCGACTTGGATGGCCGCCGGCTGGTTGCCGCTTTCCACCAGAGTGAAGATCTTTTCAACCTGCTCAGGATTTTGGCGCCGTTTTTCCGACACAATAAAGAGGGTGCGTTCGAGGGAAACAACGGCAGCCACGATGGCGGCAAAGAGGAGAGGCCACATGATGGGTCCACCGTGGATGAAAGTACGGATGATCGAATTCTTATTTCCGTAATTTCTCAAGGCCTGTCCCATGGTGAAATCAGAGGGGATGACTGCTTCTCCTCCAGCCATCAGGGAGGCAAAGGCAGGGCCAAAGATTTTGGAGTGCTCCGCACCTTTGAGGACCGTTTCTTTCGACCCCTTGGCTTCAGAGGCCCAACCTGCGACCGAGCCGTCGGCAGAAGAGAAAAGAACCATCGGTCCAATCTGGGCAAACTTGCCTTCGACCAGCCCGCCTTGTGCATCCAGAGCTACGCCTGGATAGCTGTGGCCGCCGAGAAGGTCGCCGATTCGGGTCAGGGCGGCATTCACGACTCGGAAGGAGGCCTTGTACTTGTCTTCGTGAGAAGCGTTGCTGTTTTCATGGGTTGCTTTGGCCAGGTCGAGTTTCTCGCGGTGGCCTGAACGCTCGGAAATATGAATGCTCTTTTCCCCGAAATTCCTGCCGAATTCGTTCAGCAGGTTGAGCATGTAGGTGTTTTCCTCTTCGCGCTGTTTGATTTCGGCTTTGAGGGAGGATTGATCGAGGTTTTTCATGTCCCGGGCACGTTGGGCGAGATCCAGTTCTTTGCGGGCAAGGGCGAGGTCGTCCTCGGCAAGGGATAGCTTTTTGCTGAGGGGCAGTTTTTCGGACGAAATCTTTTCCCGGGTTGCGGTCAGCTCTTTTAGGGCGGCGTCTAAGTCGGCTCGGGCTTTTGTCGATGCGGTCGCGAGAATATCGGTCGCCTTGGGAGGGGCAGGAGGGAGGATTGAGGGGGTGGGGGCAGGTTCGGGGGCTGAAGGCTTGTCGGATGGGGCTGCAACAAACTCCGCTTTAGGGGCACGGAGATCCATTTTGGCATCGGATGATGCAGGGGCTTCGGCCCATGCTGACCCGCTCAGAGCCAGGCAAGACAACACAAAGAGATAGTGATGTTTCATTGGATTTTTACTGGGAGATCAATAAAGGTAGCCCCCTTTTCCTTTCCTTCAAGAATGTGGACCGCGAGGAGGATTTTCTTTCCGTTGGCATTATCCGGTTTCCAGGCCCAACCGTCGGGTCCAGGGTGACCGATTCCCGCCAAAGTGCCTTCGCGGTTGGTGTAGTAGGCTTGGCTGAGACCAAGATAAACGGTGGTGACCTCGGCGCGCGTACCATCGGGGAAGGTACGAAGCTCCTTCACGCTGGCGACGGTGGAGTTAAAAGCGCTGGCCTGATCGAGGATGCCTAAAACGTTTTGGAGGCGTTCCGCCATGGAGGCGGTCGACTTTTCTGAGTCTTCGGGGAAGCGGGCGATGATTGGTTTAAGTTTTTCACGGAGAGGCTCGGGGAGTTGGGGAATCAGGGGGCGAAGTTTCTTCTCAGCATCGATGACCATGGCTTTCGATTTCTCTGCCGTGGCTTTTAGCTTGTCGTTTTGAGCGGCTAGCTCATCCCTCTTTTTCTGGGCTTCCGCAACGGCTGTGGAGATTTCCTTCAACTTGTCGCGTACGGTGGTGGTCTCGGCTTGGGCAAGACGAACGCGATCTTCCAAGATGTCCTTACCCGAGGCCCATTCTGACTTCTCTTTGGAGATGAGCTGCTTCGTTTCAACCCATTTGGTCAACGTCTCGCGGGTGGCCTCGATGATCGGCCCTGTATCGCTCGTCACCTTGAGGGCGGGAGGAGCGACAGGGGTTGGAGCATTGGTGGCGGAAGTGGAATCGGCCGCCCTGAGGGAACCGGGCAAATGGGCCAACACTGCAAGGAGGATGCAGGTCCGGATCAATGAAGGCAGACCAAGGAGGTCGAGCCATGCGGGTGTTTGGTTGCCGGATGAGAAAAAGGGAAAATGGGGATTCATTGGGATCAGAAGCTGTATTTGACTCCGGCGGAAAGAAGTTGCTGAGCCGTGAAATCGTTCTGGGAGTTCGAACCCCCTTGGACGGGAGGAGCGCTGGTGGTCGGTTCACTGCCATAAGCGAACTTCACATCGAGCCATGCCAGAAACTTGTATTCCACAAACAGCGTGAGGTTGTCGTAAATCTGTCTTTCCAAACCAACGATGGCCTGCAGAGCCAAGCTGGTGTTGTTCCCGGTTGAGACACTGGTGGAGTAGGTGGTCGGAGTTCCGTTGATTGAGCCGTCCACTGTCATCTTGTGATTCAGGGCCGTCATAAAGACCACTCCCACCCCGCCGCCGAAGTAAGGCGTGACAGGCAGGTCTTCAAATTTGACCAGGCCGTTCAGAATGAGGTTATAGGCATTGAGATTGTATGTTTCATGACCCACCGTGGGTCCGCCTGTGCTGACGTTGTAGAGCGGAATATTTTCGTAGGTCCCAAGGTAACTGCCCTCCAGCTCCATCGAGGTGCGCATCGGCGTGGGGCCCCCGAAAGCCAGTTGAACATCCCGTACGGCAAAGTCGTACCCCACCTTGAATTCCGCATAAGATCCAAGGTTACCGCTGGGTCCCTGATCGAGGGGTTGTTGTCCAACGGCCGTGCTGGTCGCGTTCACCTGAAACTGCTCCACCATGGCTCCACCCCCGACGGAGGCGTACCAGTGGCCGTCGCGGGGACCTTTGGGGCTATCCGGGCCCGAGGATTGGGTTGGAGTGATGACCTTGGGTTGGTTGGCGATTTCTGGCAAAGGAGCATCGGTGACATTGGATACGAAGGGATTGTTGGTGGAGGTGGGAACGGGAGTTGAGGGAGAAGAAGTAGTCGATTGTGGTGATGAAGTTGGCGATGGGGTTGTTGGTGAGGAAGAAGCAGATGGGTTATTTGTCTTCGTGGCAGCGACAGAAAGGCGGCCGGAATTATCCTGAGCTTCGGCGAAATTCACGCCGATCAGTAGGGCGATCAAAAGAAACGTCCGCAGATACATGACAAAACCATAAAATCCGAGTTGTGCGGAAACGAGAAAAGTAGTGTGACAATTCGCGGGTTACTCCCAATTGCGCTTAGTAAGTCTGAATAACTTCGGGGTTTATTCCCGGGCATTTAGGTATTTGAGGATACCTATCTTAAATCGATCTGGTCAGGACGATTTGCCGCATGCAAATCGAGGATTGGATTAAAAGCGGATCGTCACCGTCCCCAATAGGCTCATGGAGGGCACGGACTGGCCGCTGATCGAATTCAAATAGCGAAACTGCACATCCACCATCAGGTCGGGCTCACCCGGATTGATCTGAATCCCTCCGAACCCCTGGTACGCACCCAACGTCTGGCTTTCCGTGTAATTATCCGGAGATCCGGTGACAAAGATTTGGCGGAAAATTCCGCCCATACCTCCGCCAGCCACCAAACGGATGCGAGTGGCTCCCAAAGGGTCGGTTCGAAAAATAAAATTTCCCATCATCGGAACTTGGAACAGTTGGACGTTGGTCACCTGCGTCAAATTGGTGGCCGTCACATTCCCCGCCTGATTGGAATAAACCGTGTTGTAAAGAAGGCCACCTTCGATTTCGAAGGCGATGTTGTCGTGAAACTGGGTTCCGAGCATCACACTCGTCGCAAAACCCGGAGCCATGTCGACACCACCGGTAATGCCGAAATCCGGATAATCCACATTGGTGATAAAACTCAAACCGATCCCCGTGCGGACATAGTAGGGGGTCAAAGTTCCGCCATTTTCCCCGGCAGATGATCCGTTCGTCTCGGATTTTGTTCCCGGGAGGGGGCGGTCCACCAGTTCTGCATTGGGGTCCGACAAAGGAGGCGGGGTTACGAAAGGATGGGCATTATTCGCATCATTTTGGGCCGTATCCACACCGCCGGTGTCCGCACCCCAAGAGACCGCTGATAAAAGCGTCAGCCAAGCGATCCACACACCCCATCGGCACATAAAGAGGAAGCCTGAAAAATCAGCGGGAAGCTTCAAGTGCCCATCCGAGATTCAAAAAAGAACCTGTGAATAGTCGTCGAAGTGTCGTTTTGGGGTTGTTCTGAATCGATTCACAAGCTGTGGTTTTGTCGGTTCAAACTCCATCGCATCCTGGGAGGTAAAATCCAAAAAAGAGTATGCCTTCGCGGATTTTTTCCCGGTTGATTCCGGCAGTGATGATGGGGCTGGTCCTTGTCCTGCCGGGCATCCTTTTTGCACAAAGGTTCGGTGGAGTCCGCGGGCAGGTTCTGGATTCCGATTTCGGCCAACCGATCGCCAGGGCCTCCGTTGCCTTGCAGGACACACCCTTCGGGGCGATGACGGATGAAGCCGGGCGATTCACAATCAGCGGGGTGCCCCCGGGGGTCTATGTTCTGACGGCCCGCTCGTCGGGATATGTCCCGAGGGTGATGCCGGATGTCTCGGTTGCGAGCGGACTGTTTAACGACATCCGGGTCGAGACCATTGCCGAGGTGGAGGAAATGGAGGAGTTGGTGGTCCCCGGCGATTTGGAGAAAACCTCGGAGACCGGGCTTTTGGCGGAACGGCAGGGAGCCACGGCCGTCTTGGACACCATCGGGGCGGATCTGATTTCCAAGCTCGGAGCCTCCACCGCGGGTGATGCCCTGAAGCGGATGGTCGGAACCTCGGTCGTCGACGGCAAGTATGTCGTCGTTCGGGGTCTGTCCGACCGTTATGTCAACACGCTGATGAACGGGGGGAGGTTGCCCTCGTCCGATCCGGACAAGCGGGCCATCAATGTGGATCTTTTCCCCGGGCCGACCTTAGAGAGCATCAACACAACGAAGACCTTCACTCCGGATCAACCGGGGGATTTCACCGGGGGCAGCGTGGACATCCGCACCAAACAGTTTCCGGACAAGCCCTCGTTCGGGGCTTCTGCCACCGTGGAGTACAACAGCCAAGCGACCTTCAATCCCGATTATCTGACTTATGCGGGAGGTGGAACGGGACCGTTCGGCTTCCGGGCCAACCAAAGGGAAATTCCCCAAAGCGTGATCAATAATACCAATATGCAAAGTCTGGACCCTACAACGTTAAATGCGGGCAACAACAATTTGGCCAAGGCCGAAAGCGTCAACTCTTCGATGAGACAGATGAGTTCTGTTGTCGGATTAACCAACAGCACGCCGGGGCCAAATTACAGCTTCAACATGCAGGGTGGAGACTCAGTGGATTATGGGCCGGAACAGAAAATCGGCACCTTCGGTGCATTTAGTTACCGGCACAAAAACATCTATAATCCGGAAACTACACGTGGAAATTATTCGGTTCAGGCGGGCGGGTTAAAGCCAGATATTCTTTTGAGCGACAACAAGGCTTCGGAGGATGTTCTTTGGGGAGGGTTGGTAAATTTTGCCGTCCAACCGGAAAAGGATCAGCGGGTGGCGATCAATGTGATCTTTAATCAACAGGCAACGGATACCGCGGACTTCCAGTATTCCGACAAAGCCCTCAACCCTTCGCTGCCGGCCGACAAGCAGTTCCAGTACACCACAATTCAGTACAGCGAAAGGCAGTTGGGCTATGTGCAGTTGAACGGCAACCACAAGATCGACACGTTCCGGGAAATTGAAATCGATTGGGTCGGGGGATTCGGGCAGGCCCAGTTGAACGAGCCCGACCAGCGGCTTTTTCAAAATGCCTACAACCCAATCACAGGGGATTATACTCCGTTAGAACCTGGGGACCCCTCCTTTACGGCTTCAAAGCGCCCTCTCCAGAGGTATCAGCGGCAACTTACAGAGGGGGAGTATAATGCCATCGCCAATGTTTCGGTGCCCTATTTTGAGGAGAAGGACAATCCCAGTAAATTCAAGACGGGGTTTTACATCGACACGACGCAGCGGGATTACAATCAGGCCAGCTTTGTTTACGAGTACGGCGGGACTGACTACCCGCAAGATTATCGGAACTACAACCAAGCGGAGGCGGATGGTCAGAACTGGAACGATGTCTTTCTGAACGAGAACCGGTCCGGCCTAGTCAATCCGACTGGTCAGGGGAACGGCCAATTCATGTCTTGGACCGCCTCAAATAATTCTGCCGGACTGGGGAATTACTACAATGCCTACCAGCAGGTTCTGGCCTCCTATGTGATGACCGATTTTCGTCTTTTTCCCCAGCTAACCTTCACCGGGGGGACCCGTTTTGAAAATACGAATATTCAGGTGGAGGGGCCGACTTCCACTCTTTTCCCGACGCCGGCCGACGCGACGGCCGATATTCAGGAGCTGGATCTTCTGCCGGCGGCGGCCGCCACCTTCCAGATCATGCCGGAAATGAATTTGCGTCTTGCATGGTCCCAAACGATCGCCCGACCTTCATTCAAAGAGATGGGGCCGGTTGTGACGCAGGACTTTTCGGATGCGACTATTTTCGTGGGAAACCCTCAACTGAAGCTTTCCCATATCAACAATTACGATGTCCGGATTGAATATTTCCCCCGGGGAGGCGAAGTGATTGCTGTCAGCGGTTTCTATAAGTCCATCAAGGCCCCGATTGAGCAGTCGATCTTTCAATTGGGCGACACCCAGTTCTATCAGTACCAGAACAACCAAAATGGAACGCTTTGGGGGGCTGAATTTGAGGCCCGGAAACGGCTCGATCAATGCCACGAATATCTGAAAAACTTCTCTGTCAACTTCAACGCCACCTACGTTCAGTCCGAAGTGCCCCTCAGTGCTGAGCAGCAGCAGGTCGCCAGAACCCGAGTAGGCAATTATGCCACTACCCGTCCCTTGCAGGGCCAACCTCTCTATATCATTAATGCGGGTCTCAGTTACGACGACCAGCCCAACGGTTTTTTTGCCGGATTATTCTATAATGTGACAGGGCCTTACCTTTACGCCGTCGGTTATGATTTGCCCGATATTTACGAGCAACCGGCCCCCTCGTTGGATTTCAATCTAACGCAAGAGTTCGCCGATCACTGGGCGTTCACCTTTCGCGGCAAAAATCTTCTTAACCCCATCTTCCGGCAAACCATCACGTATCAGGGGAATGAAGTGGACTACTTGGCTTACACCAAGGGCTATGATGTCTCCCTTGGGCTGAAATACGGATTCTAAATCCGTTCGAAATGTCCTTAAGGAACGTAGGGAATGACGAAGTCGGGGTCTGCCTTCAGCTTGCGGATTTCCAAGGCTTTGGTCGCCGGGGCAATCACGGCTTCTTCCGGGGGCAGGCTGTAGCGGGACTGAAGGGAAACCCATTGGGGAGGTGTTCCGGCCAAAAAGGCAAAGGACTCCATTCTTTGGTCCACCAGAATGCGGGCCTGATCCGAGTTGGCGGGATTGGAGCCCGCGACAAATCCGTTTGCGGAAACTGCGGAGAGTCCTTGGAGCGAAAAATCCTTCAGATGCCCGGGGGCCAGAAGATTCATTCCTGCGCGGAGGGGGAACCGAAAAGAGTGGGTGCGGGCTTCGCCCGTTATCGAGAAGGTCAAATTTTCATCCTGGTTTCTCAAAAGAATCATTCCATATCCGGGAGGAATCACGGTCTCGGATTGATCAAGGCCCATGCGGTTGGTCGTTAACCGCCATCCCGGAAGATTTTTGGCGTCCCCTGTACAGGGAAAAAAGCCACGATAGCCCGATTTTGTTGTGGGATCGTAAAGCCGGACTTCATCACTAACGGCAGCGGCCCAACCTTTTTCTAGAGCCGTTGTCGTGACGCTCCCGAACAAGGTCGCGATCGTCCAATGGGGATGAATGGAGAAGCTGGCGCCGGCGAGAGCAGAAGGGAGATCGGCCCGCGTGTTGTAGGGGGAGGATTTTAAGACGACGAAACCTTTTTCTCCCAGCGTCCGGACGGGGTCCACCTCGTACCGTTCGCCTTCGAGGGAGGTGTCGGCGGGAGCGGAGGAAACCTCCAAAAAGCAAGGACCGCTACCCCATCCCGGGACGGTGGTGAAATCGATGGGAGGATAAGAATTTACCTGCACTCGGAAATTGGCGGAGTCCGTTTGGGTGATCTTTCCGGAAAACAGGGCGGGACGAAGAAGGGGGACTCCGACATAACTCGGACCGGGAGGCAGCGAATACGGCAACTGTACGGGTTCAGCAAAAAGACCGGGCGTAACAACAATCAACAGCCCGATTTTTCCGAGAATACGAAAAAGGAAGGAGGGAGCAGAATTTTTCATGGGAGAATCGTAATCGTTGTGTTCTGGGTGATGTACCCCTTGGGGTTGGCGATGTAAAATTTTACTGCATAGGTGCCGGCTTGCGTGGGCGTTCCGGTGATCAGACCCATCTGGCGGTCGGCAGCCGTGGCCAAGGAAAGACCGGGAGGAAGACCTGATGCATTGAAAGAAACCGGATCCGCGGCCGAGCGGGCGGCCCCGGTGGCAGTGATGTATTGCCGATAGGCTTGGCCGACTTGCCCGGTGGGAGGGCTTACGAAGCCGGATCCGGCAACACTGGGAGAACTTCCAATCACGGTGATCACGAGGTCACGACTCACACTTTGCAACCCTCCTCCTCGGCCGGTGTTGGAGATCGTTTTTCGGATCGTGTAGGTTCCCGGTTGGGTGGGTCGACCCGAGACGGAAGCGTTCAGCCCGGAAGTCGTTCCCGTAAGCCAGCTTGGCAAGTTTGAGAAGGAAGCCGTAGTTCCCCCGGAACCATTGATGGAAAATGTTTTTGTGCTGTAGGCGGCCATCGAAACATAGTCGGTGCCAGCCACGGTGACATAAGAGGCTGCATCTGTTCCATCCACGAAGGTGGGAGGTACGACTTCGATCGTGAAGGTGACGTTCAGGATGGCGCTGTCTCCACCGCCCAGACCGGCGGCTGTCAGACCGTTATTGGCTTGGAACTGTGCGGTAAAAACTCCCGGTTCGGTTGGAGTGACCCGGAAAACACCGGTGGAGGTGTTAAGTTTTCCGCTTAACCAGGATGCAGGTACCGCACTGGAGCCCAGAATAGAGTAAAAATCGGGGGCCACGGCACTTGGGTTCGCCGTTGTTGTCAGAGTGTAGGTGATGGGCGTGCCGACATATCCTGTGACCGTGGTGGCACTGTTCAGCGTGGGAGTTTGGCTGTTCACGGTGATGGTGATGGTTCCCGACGCTGTGACTCCGTTTGCCGTTCCATTCACCGTCACCGTTGTGGTGCCGATGGCGGTAGGGGTACCTGAAATAATGCCGGTTGCTGTAGAGAGGGATAGTCCAGCCGGCAGGCTGCTGCCGAGGGCATACGCCGTCGGGGCGAATCCCCCCGTGCCGGTCGGCGCAGTGGTTGAGCCGGCTGATCTCAAAGTGAGTGACGCCGGACTGAAAGTGAGGTTAGGGGCGGTCACCGTGAGGGAGAAGGAGGAGGATCCTGTCCCGGAGCCGTTCGTCGCACGGATGGTCACATTGAATGTTCCGGTTTGGGTGGGAGTTCCGGAAATCACCCCTGTGCCGGCGGCACAAGACAAGCCCGTGGGCAATCCGACGGCAGAGTAGGATGTGGGCGAGTTGTCGCCCGTGATGGTGTACCCTGCGTAGGCGATACCTGCCACCGTCGATTGATTCGCCAATGAGCTGGTGATGGAAGGCGTGCCTCCTGCGGGGTTGTTGAGGGTAAGAACCAGTGTGGCGGTGCGGGCGCCTAGGGGGCCCGTGGCAGTGAGCGGGATGTTGTATGTGCCGGCCACGGCCGTGGGGGTGCCGCTGATTTCTCCCGTTGTTGTGTTGATGGAGAGCCCGGCGGGCAGGCCGGTGGCGCCAAAGGAGGTGACCCCGTTGTTCGCAAGAATCGTGTAGCTGAATGCATTGTTACGGGTCGCGCTGGCGACCAGGGAACTGGTAATGCCGTAACCGTTTCCAATCGTGGCCAAACGGTAGTTACCATCTCCTCCGATACTCCCCAAACAAGGGAGCATGATAATCCCGTCAAACTCCATATCCGTAGGCGAGGCAGACCCAAATCCCACTGCAGGAAAAACCTCCCGGGTTCCGCTGTTGATGTATGCATAAATACCCACTTGGGTCGCCGTCGTGATTGAGGTGGTATTGAAAACCAGGATATAAATTGGATTTCCGGCAAATACGGAAGTCGAGGTTTTGCTCAGGGCAGCCGTTGCGCTCCCGTTGAAAACCGTGTTTACCGTGGTGGATCCCCAAAGGGTGGCCTTGCCCGTGGCAAAAAGGTTGTCGAGATTGGTCCGAACCTGGGCTTGGGTTCCGTTCAGTAAACTTCCAATTTCAGCATCTGTCAGGGGGGTAGTCGTGCTCGTAGCATTGTTGAAAGCACCGACTCGGATAATGGAACTGGTCGCCAGAGAATTTCCGCTTTCATCCGCAATTCCGGCCGTGCCGTAAATGTTGATTCTCTCCGTTGTTGCCTGAAGAGAGGAGGCAAAGCCCAGGAATCCCAAGAGTGCGAGTGACTTAAGCCACCCATCCGACAAGAAACTTAAACCCTTCTTCTTCCGCACTTTTTCGATCAGGAAGAAGGAATTCCAAGATAGAATGCCACCATGTAACGCCACAAGATTAGGTAAGGCGCCATTTAGGAAAGGTCAAAGGACGGTTTGTAACAATATGATGTCATTTCCAAGTCTCGGATGGTCTCATCGGGGGTGGGGAGCATGCGTCATCGAAAATTTTGAAAGATTGGAACTTTTCGGCGGTTTTCAGTAAGGGACCAAGACAAAAGCAAATCAATCCTGTGTGACGGGAATATGGCAAAGTTAGACGGGAAAATCACAAGTCATTGCAAATCAGTGATCGGATCTATGTTCCATGGTCCGTTTTGTCACACAAACGTTACAATAAACCTGTGGCAGAAAAAATCCGACTGAGTATTTTTTTCGCATGTCGAAACAGATTTTGGCTTCAACAAAAACAAACCAAGGAGAAAAATCCACTATGAAAATTCGTAACCTCATCCTCGTATTGTCCGCCCTCACGTTGCCCTTGCAGGCTGCCGATGTCGGCACTTCCTACCTCAACCTTCCTGTCGCAGTTACCAAGGGAAAAACCAAATTGGTTGGCGTTTTTCTTGCCCGACCTGCTCTTCTCAAAGGGGAATTGCTTTCCGCTGTTACGGCAGGTGCCACTAGCTTCACGGCTTATGGCTCCAATGTGTTTTCCAGCTACACCGCTGCAAGCGAGGTCGGTTCGGCCGAGTTGGCTCCTGCCAGCGATGATCTCTATGTTGTGGAGTTCACCAGTGGCCCCAACACGGGACTGATCAAGCAGGTTTCATCTTTCTCGGGAAGCACGGTCAACGTGAAGGGAGCCCTCCCCGCTCTTACCGACAAAACTCAGTTTATCCTCCGCAAGGATAACACCCTTGCATCCGTATTTGGAAACGGGACATCCGTTAGCGTTACAACTGGAACCAGCACTGCAAATGCAGATGTTGTTTCGGTGCTCTCTTCGAGCGGAATTCTTAGCCGCTTTTTCTATAAAACAGGTGCAGGGTGGCGCCTGGAAACAGACCGGAACGGTGCAGATCGTGGAAATGTCCGCATCTCGCTCGGCACGGGTGTCGCCTTTAAGTCCTATTCCGATAAGAGCATTTCTCTCTCGGGTGAGTACCGTGGGACCCGTAGTTTGATCAGTGTGTCCGCAGTGGGTGCAATCGTTGGAAATCCGTATCCTGTGGCGGTTTCTTTGAAGGATTCAGGATTGGACCAATACCTTGTAAAAGATGCTTCTGCGGCAAACGCCGATACCATCAAATTCCTCGAATCAGGCAGCTATGTCCAGTACCACCACAACGGTACTGATTTCGTCAAATCCACCGGGGGTTCAGTCAGCAACACCAAGCAATTGGGAGTCGGGGATGCATTCATCTTCACCCCCCAATCGGATGAAACGATCGCGTTCGCTCCTCAGGTGATCACGAAATAACACGAATTCAAAAAAAACTACGACTGGAAACTTGCGATATGACTACCGCGAATAAAAAACTGATCGGATTGATCTGTTCGATTGGCGTAATTTGCGGGGCACTATCGAATGCCAAGGCGGCAGTTGTTGATGTGACTCTGGATTGGGCGCCCAGCTTTGGGGCCCAAGATTCAGCTGGGGTGGCACTCTCAACGGTGACGACTAACTTGAAATTGGGAATGTTTGATGTTGTTCCTACGGATTGGACCAGCATCAATCTTTCTAATCTCAGCGCCAGTTTCAAGGAGCTGAGTTCTTTGGCGTACCAGGGTACCGGTCAACAGTATGTGTTTTCAGTTGATACCACTTTGGTCAACGCCGATCCAACGCTGCGAGCCCAGGCATTTCTGGTCGTAACAAGTGGAAGCACTCAACTGGGTATTTTTGCTTGGAACAAGGGGCTGACGCCCTTTTATCTGCCAAGGGATCCCGATGTGGCGCCATCTGACAGAACTTCGCTTGCGACGAATTTCGGCACATCCAACTACAACATGTCGGCATTGGTTGGGTCCGTTTCTGCAAATGGAATTGTAACGGCATCCGCTTCTGGGGCGGTGACGTCACCTCAGAGCATAACTTTTGGATCGATCCCGTCCAAGAGCGTTGGCGATTCCTTTGCATTGTCCGCCACTGCCTCCAGCGGTTTGCCTGTGACTTACACCTCCTCCAACCCAGCTGTGGCTACCGTTGCTGGTAACATCGTGACAATCGTAGGCAGTGGTTCGGTTGTCATCACAGCATCCCAGCCTGGGAACTCAAGCTTCTCCGCTGCCACCGATGTGCCACAGACGATCACCTCCTATGCATCCACTGGCTTGCGGCTCGCTTCGTTGGGGACCCCGGTTCTGAGTGGCTCGCAGACCACAGTGACCCATACCTTCGTTGGTAATCCTAATGCCACCTATACCATTGAGTATAAGAGCGACCTCAGTGCCGCCACGTGGACCACTATCACGGCCCAAACCGGTGCCACCGGAACCTTTACGGCAACCTTTACCTCATCTGGTGACAATGTGAACGCCTGGAAAAACCGAATGTTTTTCCGCGCTAGGAACTCATAAACCAAAACCAAAGGAAACAAAGATATGAAAAACAAAACAATAACCATGCTGACCCTGGTGGTCGGTGTCATCCTAAGCATCGGCTCGGCCAAGGCGGCAAACATGAGCTACACAATGTATGCTGATTTCACCGTGAATCTGCCTACGAGTATCAATCCATCTAACGGAACTGGGCGCGTCTGGTTGGGTAATTTTTCGAACGGCAGCAGCCTATTGTCGTTGGCGGATATTCAGTCTGGCAACAACACCCTCCTCAACAGCTTCCGTCCTCTGATGAGCTTCGGCATTTCCGGTGGAAGCCTTGTGGGCGACACCGGCAATGGACTGCGTGGCTCCATCAGCGTCGGTGACACTTCACTTACAACCGGCAACTTTGCCGGCCAAAATGCCTATATCTTGGCTCTGAGCTCGACCAGCTCTGTTTGGTCCAATGCACTGTCCGCATGGCAAACGGCCGGTTCCTATAACGCCATTCTCATTCGTTCTGCAAATGATTTTGCGTTAAACTCCGGCGATCCCGCATGTGACTTTGCTTTGGACAGCGGAAACGGACAACTGATTTTTGGAACGCAAACGGCCAGTTCCATCACGGCGGCAGCAATCCCGGAGCCTTCCGTCGGCATGCTCTTTCTGATCGGTGCGGCTGGTCTGGGGGCTCTCCGCCTCCGCCGGCATACGGTCTAAATTTCAAGGGAAAAACAACCTAAACACACAAGGAATAAAAAAATGAAAAACAACCTCATCAAAATCGCCCTCGGCATGATCCTGGCTGTTGGTTCCGCCAAGGCGGCCGACACCCGGACCTTCGTGAACGGCTATTACTTCCAGCACGTCAGCAAAATCACCGGCAACTTGACGGCCCAATCCGGTCCGATGGTGAATAAGATCACTGTCATCAACCAGGATCAACGCTGGACAGCCGACACCATCTACATCGTTGACAACCTCACTTTCGTTGAACCTCCGGCGGTTCTCACGATCGAGCCGGGCACGATTGTGCGTGGTGCGGAGTTGCTCTACAGCGGAACCAGCACCTTGGATCCTTCGATCATTGGCGATTTGAACATCTGCCGTGGTGCGAAGATCGTTGCGAAGGGCACTGCCGAGGCACCGATCATCATGACTTCGTTTTATGATCCGTTGGTCCCCGGCGGAATCGCGACAATTCCTCATGACTTTGTAAACACAAGTGGAGCTGTTGTTCCCGTCACTGATGCAACCATCGCGGCTGAAGCTGCAAAATATAGCGATTTGGATGCAACGTCGGGTGCCATCAAAGCACACGCCATCGATGCTAAATGGGGCAGTTTGACCCTCTTGGGTCGCGCCGTTGTTGGCTTCGGTGGACCCACAGGGTCTTCCGGCAATCTCCAGATTGGAATTACCACCGATAACAGGAGCACCCAAGCTTATACAGAGAACCCTACCTTCACATTTACCCCTTCTTCATATACTGCAGGAAGTTCAGGGTTTAATTTGGAGGCTCTCTTCAATCCTACTTCGGTTGCCACTGTTTACCTTGATGGCACTTCAAGCACAACGAAGGGTAAATTCACTGGGGAAAAACCCCAACTTAAAGCAACTGCTGCAGACGGTTCACGGACGGGTTTGAAGACTGTTCTGGGTACAGTTACTGTTTCGATTAATGACAACGGTAATGGCCTCGATCCAGCCACTACGGCCACTTATGCTGCAGGCGATGATTACTGGGAAGTAACTGGTGTGGCGATCACCACCCCTGGCATTCAGTACAATGTTCCGACAAAGAGCGGTGTAGCACCTTTCTTGGCTGATTATGGCTATTCTGGCGCTCAAGTTGCTTTTCAATTCACCGGAACAGATACCCGGAATGTAACGAAGACAACTGCGGATGGCGTTTCTGCTGCTGTAGGTAGCGTGACAGGTTCATTGAGCATCAATGGCACCAAAGCCACCGGCGTAGTCACTTTGCCCGTAGGAAAGATGAAGCTCTCACCGACATATCTTTATGGTGTTATCGTCAAGGCTCCTAATGCCTATGGAGTGCTCTCTAGTGCCCCTTCATTAGCTGTAAGCGGCGGAAACTCGCCCGTACAAGCAACCGCAGTGACCTCAATCACCGCTAGTGCTGTGTCGGATCCCTCTGCCATACCCTTGAAATCCGGCATCGGTGCCAATTTCATCGAGGGCAAGCAGTCGATCGATGGTGGAACTTATGGGTTCTCCCAGAATCCCACTGTTGATGCTGATGGAAACGCCTGGACTACTTTCAGCGGAGGTATCTACGGCGGTAGCAACAACAATGACAACAGTGGAACGGTTAACTTTGTTCAACTGCGTCATGGCGGATATATTCTCTCCCCGAACAACGAAATTAACGGTCTGACCTTCGGTGGTGTTGGAAGCGGAACTTCCATCGAGTATGTAGAAGTGTTCAACAACGCCGACGATGACTACGAAATGTTCGGTGGAGCCGTCAATCTGAAGCACGTGGCTGCAATGTTCAGCGGTGACGACTGCTTCGATACGGATATGGGATACCGCGGCAAAGGACAGTTCATGTTTGCCTGTCAAAACAACACCGTTGGTTCCTCCAGCAGCAAGGGAACGGGCCGTAATTTTGACAACGTTGGTGATAATTTGGGTGAAAACGATGGCAATGAAGATCCCAATTACATCGTCAATTCGTCTTACCCCGGTACCGACTTCTGCTACTTCAACACAACCATGATCGGCATTGGATATACAATGCCCTCGGGCAAGACCTTCCCTTCGGATCGCCAAGGCCCGAATTTTAAGGACAATTCTGGGGGTAAGGTGTTCAACTCGATCTATCTTGAAGCTCCATCGGGAGCCATGTGCGATCAGTCAACAACAGCTGCTACCGATAACGGTAACGGTGTTGGCGCCCGGAGGATCGTGAATAATCCGATGGCTACTCCTGTTGTTGATGCGAATGGTGTTGGAATTCAAGAGCCCCAGGGTGCTCTCGCTTTCGATACGTGGGTAAAGTGCGGTGGTGGCAAGACCGGCAACGGAACCTTTACCGCTGCAAACTTTATAAACACAGCAGTGGGTGGGCCCTTGTTCCCCCAGGCAAGTGGTCGTGCATCCTCAGGTGGTTCGACAGTTAACAGCAGCTTTGCCGTCAACAAAACTCTGGTGGCTGACCTCCAGAACCGCTTCTTAGACACTGATGTTCTCAACAGTGTCGGAACGAACGGTCGCCTCAGTGGTGTCGATCCTACACTTCCTGCAGGCTCTGCCGAACGGTCAAATGGTACGAATCCCCGTGCATCCGCTGTTGTGGCTGTGGGTGCGACCACAGGTTTGTCGACCAGCACTGCTGACCGTGGAACCTTCTATGCTCCCACCAGCTTCCGTGGCGCATTCAAGGACTTCAACTGGATGAAAGGTTGGACTCATACCGATGAGATCGGTGTGTTTGCTGCCAACAATGTTGTTGTCCCTGAAGTGACATTGACAAGAGATGGTTCCGGTAACGTTGTGGCAAACTTCTTTGGTGCCACTGGAATTCAATACGTGATTGAGACTTCCAGCGACAACAAGACATTTGTCCCATTGAATGATGCAACCATCATTGGTTCCAATGGAACGATCAGTAAGAACCTCGGAGTAGGCGGACTTCTCTTTGTCCGTGTCAACCCTCTGTAAGTTCTAAGAAAGCTTAGATAAGAAGGCGGGCTGGCAAAACCAGCCCGCCTTTTTGTTATTATGAAAACCTTACTTGTTTCCATCTTTGTGTTTTGCCTTTCGTTACTAGGTTGTTCCCATTCCATACCAGAGGGAAAGGCACCCGAGTCCCTGTTGCTTGCACTAGAAAAAGTCAAGTTGGTCGCGGGGGATGACGATGCCAAAAACCAACTCAGCATGAGGTTGGCCCGGCAAGCAGCTAGGAGTGCTGCATTCCAAGAGGCACTCAAGGCCACTGCGCAGATGAGCGGGGCAAAGCGTGGAGCGACCTTTGCCATGGTGGCATGGGACGCCGCAAGCCGTGGCTATAAAACACAGTCAAAACAGGCACTTCGTTTGGCTGAAAATGACAAGTGGATCAGCACCGATGAGGAGGCTGGATTAAAATACGCCTATATGGCAGGTGCTTATGAGCGAATAGGCATGCATAAGGAATCGGACCGAATCATCCGGAAGATTCTTGATCCGATGATGCATCACCTTGCAGATTCCCTTTGTGCCACAGCGAAAATTGCGGGAAATTCTGATTTTCAAAAATATAAGAAAGAGGACTTTACGCCTGATACGATATCCGAGGCCGTGCAGGGGCTGATCCCTATCCTTGAGGATTCCAATGCAGGAAATCCAAAAAAACGTGAACTCCTTGGGCTTCTGCATGAAATGATTCAATTATCGGATCCCCCCTCCAGAGTTGATTCCTGGTCCAAGATCGCCCTTGCTTGCGGAAGGCAAAAACTGGTGGGTGATGCGGCGCTTTTAGCGAGACAGGCCTTTGATCTCGCCCAAGGTTTCGATCCAAAACTCGAAATGTATGCTGTCGGTCTATCCCAGGCATCTATGGCTTTTGCCTCAGCCGGGGAAAAGATTGAGGCAATTCATTGCTTAGAACTTGCAGCCACCCGCCCACAAATCATCGCGTATTTCTTTCAACCCGAGGCCTTGTCGGCTGTGGCGAAAGGCTACCAGGAGGCAGGTGATTCACAAAAAGCGAATGAGTTTTGGCTCAAGGCGGCCCAAACAGCAAAATCTCATCCCCATCCGCGGGCGCGACAAATCAATGTGGTGTTAATTCTCAGCGATATGGCTGAGGTCAGCGCAACACCTACTCCAGAGATCATGACTATCATCGAGGCGATTGGACGTGGGGAAGGTGGGGATGCGCCGCTGCCGCCTGGATATGTGAAGGTCGGTGATACCAAAACCAACGCAGTTACATCACCGGCCAAGCAAGATAAGAAGGAGACAAAGGACAAAAGGGACAAGAAAAAGAAGGAATCCAAGGTCCCAGCGCCCTAAGCACCTCCTATTTTGGGCTGTACTCGACCTTGAGCAGATAAAGCCCCTCAGCCGGGGCGGTGGGAGGGGCGCCGGCACGGGAGTGGGCTTTTAGGATCTTTTTGAGGTCGGCGGGGGTGAGTCGGCCTTGCCCGACTTTGACAAGGGCTCCGACCAGATTCCGAACCATTCGATAGAGGAAACCATCTCCGTCAAAGGTCAGTTCCAAAAGACCATTCTTTTTTTTGACAATCCGAATGGAGCGGATCGTTCGAATCGTCGATTTGCGCTCGTATCCAGGGTTGGAGGTGAACGCGGCAAAGTCGTGTTTCCCAGTCAGAATCTTGGCGGCTTTGCGCAACGAGGGGAGATCAAGGGGACGTGGGACGTGCCAAGCCCGCCCGATTTCGAGCGGGTGAAGAGGGTCGGTGTTGGCAATCCGGTAAAGATAGGATTTTCCTTTTGCGGAGAATCGGGAGTGAAATCCGGGTTTTTCACGTCGGACGGAGAGGACTCGGACCCCTGCAGG
>Ga0214919_10005071_pt1 | contig 18896 bp, 8 predicted proteins | sample LL1503_MetaG_FD_177994 | JGI IMG/M metagenome (GOLD analysis project Ga0214919, IMG submission 177994) | Freshwater microbial communities from Lake Lanier, Atlanta, Georgia, United States - LL-1503 | ecosystem: Environmental > Aquatic > Freshwater > Lake | place: USA: Georgia | collected 2015-03-15
TATTGTATAAACTACCACATATACAAAGCGTAAAATGGTATACATTTTTAAAAAATGCAAATGATTATTTTGTACATTGTTATGGATATGAAAATATATTTGCAATGTTTTTAAAAGAATTGGAAAGAGAAGAAGAAGAGAACATAGTAATAGATACGCCTCAAATGGGAGTTTGTGGAAATATTTCGGTATGTGGTGGATATGTAGAAGGGTAATGAGTATAAATCCATATATAAAAATAACGACCACGATATATAATGATTATTTTGTACGGTATTGAAAATAATACAATTGACGTATCCGATATATGTTTAGCAAAACTGAAAGTAAATGATATTATAACCATACCAGCAGGTGATATAGCAAGAGCGCATCATTTTACCGACCCGATTTGTGGTATATTGAAAAGCATATTTATAATGCATAATGGTAATTTTATGTCATATGGTTATGATAAAATGATAAAAATAAACACAATAACAAATGAAATAACCACGATAAGTGTATTCGATATCAATTATAGAACTGCGGAACTCCAAAACAAACTAGAATTACGCTATGGCAGTTTCAATGAAGAATTACCTGAACAAAAAATGTCGGTTCGGTATTTAACAGGTTGCGAAAAAGTATTAGAAATTGGCGGAAATATAGGAAGAAACTCGTTGATAATAGCATCTATTTTAGGAAATAGTTCCAATTTAGTTTCGTTGGAAAGTGATTCGGATATAGCAAACCAACTCCGTGAAAATCGAGATATAAATAATTTGACATTTCATATAGAGAACTCGGCGTTGTCAAAACGAAAAACAATTCAGAGAGGGTGGGATACGATAGTGAGTGATGTATTATTGGATGGGTATAAATGGATAAACACAATAACGCTGGATGAATTGAACGCGAAATACAATATAGCATTTGATACCTTGGTATTGGATTGCGAGGGGGCATTTTACTATATTTTGATGGATATGCCGGAGATATTGACCAATATCAATCTGATTATTATGGAGAACGATTATACGGATGTAACACATAAGCAGTATATAGATGGAGTTTTACGGGCAAATAATTTTTATGTAGATTACGTAGAGGGTGGTGGATGGGGGCCGTGCTATAACAATTTTTTCGAAGTATGGAAAAGACAATAAATAACATATGTATTATCTGGTATAAATATTATTGGGTATAGATATTATAATATATATTAAGAGAATATGCATTATAAAGCCATTATTTTAGTTATTTATAGCGAAACTTTAGACGTATATAAAGAAATGAACCGCCAGTCCAACTTATATTATAGTATGTTTTCAGATGATATAAAAGTATTTTATATAACATTTAGGGAGAACCAGGAAGAAGAAATAGCAGAATACGGTCATTTTTTATATTTAAGAGGAACAGAGAGTTTTAAACCGGGTATAATAATAAAAACAATGAAATCAATTGAATATATAAACAACCAGTATTCATATGATTATGTGGTCAGAACCAATGTATCCACAATTATAGATTGTAAAAACTTGTTGAATCATTTAAATACAATTCCATCAAAAAATTATACTGGTGGGTTTGTAATATTTGATAGTTTTTATAGTGGAATATTTATATTGTTCTCTGAAGACATGGCGAAAATAATGTCATCAATTGATTTGCAAAAAGAAAATATTCATGGAGAAATGGATGACGTATTGATAATGCAAATGATAAAAGCCCAAGGATTATCGGTATTTGATATAACAAACACAAAATATAGAATAGAGTATTGCACTTCGGGTATTATATCGCAGCACAATGATATTAGCGAAAATATTGAAAAATATGAAAACGTATTGTGTTATAGAATAAGAAATGATATAGACCGACAAATAGATTTGCAATATTTTGATAAAATATACAAACGTTTATCTGCATTATGAGAACATATTACGACAATCTTGGACAAATTCTATGTCAGTTTTAACAACCGGGGCGCAATATTTTCCTTGTAAAAGCGCGACAACAATAAGTGTCAATTCATCCATAGTTGCATTTAGTTGGAGAACCTCACCGGTTTTTATATTTAGAATGCGAATATTACGCTCATCAGCAACTAATATTTTCCATAACCAGGCATAAATCACAACTTGTAATAGGTGATCTATGGTGATTTTGCTAGTGCATTTGAGTTCCCATAGAGTATTTTCGGTAACTAAATCTACTCTGGCGGAGAACCGGAATATGGTTCCGCCATTAAAATGTGGTGCTAATATGGCGTCTATGTCTTCATGTTCTTTATCCATAGTATTATCAATGAGAACCTTTTCAAATATAGGTATTTTATGACGACATTCTGGTAAAACATGTGTATCAAGTCGTTTAAGACACCGTATAACGTTCTCTCTGGTAAGCCAAGTATATTCATCGGGTTCAATTTGTTTTAACTTGAAATAAAGTCGTTCTTGTGTAGCAATATAAATATTGGCAGCGTATAAATAGTCGCTGATTTTTGTGCATTTTTCGGGCATATTTTGTATGATTTCTTTTAAATATTTGTGTTCATAATCTTTACTGTCAGACATATTGTTCTCCACCATTTTCTTCAAAATATTGGGTTCACTGTTATAAGTATCCCATCTTTTTTGAACATGGTGATAATATATGCATGGTATAGCAATACCATTAATATCGCTAACGTCTTCATAGAAATCTTTTCTAGTTTTAAACACCGTAGGAAGTTCTATTTCATCGGTTTCAACTGGTTCTCCGGTTAATCGGACAAATATACGGTCAAGCAATGGACTAATTTCTTCTATAACATTTTCAGGGACAAAAGTAATGAGACTAGTTGGGGTAACATTGAAACGCGTAATGAGTTCTTTTTGTTCATGTTCCAAGTTTTTTTGGTAAAAAAGGGATTGCGGAGTTCCCTTAAATGCGATATAGGGTTGCATTTTCATTTCGTGGTGTGACATTTTGAGAAACTCAAGAGGACGATCTGTATCAAAATCGTTTTTTTCCAGTAAATAGAGACTATCTGTGGCTCGTGTGGAGCCTACATAAAGAGTATTTGGACAAGTTTCTTTAGACGCACTTTTTGCCTTAAAATAATAGCTATTATCAAATCCAACAATAAATACGTATTTGCGCTGACGACCCTTTACAGAATGAAAAGTAGAGAACACGACCTTACCTTCAATAACTTTTTCATCAACATTTTCGGTTTCAAGCATCGGAACATGGCATGGAATGTCTTTTTCTACAAGTGCGTTCTCCATTTTTCGTATATAACTGTTTTGGCCCTTAACTGATGCACATAAAACAAAAAAGTCTGATGGTTTGGCACCCATTCCTAGTAATTTTTTGATTTGAGCAATAACAAATATTTCGGTATTTCGGCGACTTTGTCTGTAATAATACACTTGTTCTCCATCTTTACAAGAAAACATACGTTCTTCGCCTAACATAACATAATTAACGAAGCTGGCCATTTGTTTGGTAATGCGATAAGACATTTTCAAAGTACATCGGACAAACTCTTTATTGATAAGTTGCGGATGCAGTTCCCATATTTGGTCGCCCATAGTAAGAAACCGAGTATCAGCGCCCTTAAACTCGTATAATCCTTGTTTATAATCGCCCAAGATAAGCAATTGAAAGTTTGACCCCATATCTTTGGAGAACTTTAGCATAAATTGGAAGTAAAGAAAGGACATATCTTGAGTTTCATCCAAGACAATGAGTTGAAATAGTGGTATATCAATACGCGGTTTAATGTTATTGAAGAGAATATACCGAATAGCAGTATCAGTGTGAGCGGAAAGCATGTAATATTTTTTGGCTAAACTATGAAAAGTATGGACTTCAATGTTCTCAATTAGGAGAACTTTGGTTTTTTCTTTGATTTCTAAGCGCAACATGGAGTTGTATGTCATTTGAAGAATATTGATACCGATAAATGCTTTGGCGACAGATAAAATAGTGGTGCTTTTTCCGGAACCGGCAATAGCATCTACAATAACATTTTTTTGCGTTTTAAGTTGATTAATTACGAACAATTGTTCGTCGCTTGGTTCATTCATAATATAAGATTAAAATAGATTTTACTATGTAGTATAAGGCGTTTGTTTTAAATTGTTTTAGCAAAAGAGAGAACAATACACTGAAATACATGAGTTTGTATTTCAGTATGGTAGATTGCTATTTTGAGTGCACATACATTATTTATTGCATACATGTATAAGGATTAAACTGAAGTTATAGCGCATTTGGTAGTACTTGTAATTGTTTTTGCGTAATTTGATTCTATTATATGTGATTGAATATTACTAGCTATTGCCCCATATGTTATTGCGGTATTCAAAAAGTGTTCAAAACTGACATTAGTAGCACAACGAATTGGCGCTGCACTTGAAACATCAACAACATTTAATATACAACTGGCGGTATATTCATTATAAGAATCAGTTTCAGATTGTATTGCTTGAATTATACAGTTTCCTTTTCCTTTAATTGTTATTACACCATTACTTATAGTTGCAATATTGCTATTATATGATATGTATGTCCAACTACCATTACTTGTAGATTCCGGGTTAGTAATTGTAAAATTATCACTTCCGTATGTTTGCACTGGAATAGAAAATGTTTGGACACTCGGATATATGATAAATCCTGCCGATTTTAATTCAAATAATGTATATCCAATTTCTAGAAGTGTATTAAATCCATATCCTAGTGATTTCAATTCGCTGGCGGAATAGTTGGCCCGATATAAGTCAATTAATGAAAAATTGGCATTTAATAGTTCTTGCGCACTATATCCAATAGGAGCAATATCTGTTGCACTAAATCCATTATTTACTAATTCGGTTAATGAGAATCCCAAATTATGCAATATGGTAGCTGTATATCCAATTCGTATGAGTTCGCTAATATTGTCGGGAAATGCTGAAAAAACTTCAGTATAACTATAATTGGCAGTTATAATTTCATCTAAACTATATCCTGCGACTTTTAACACGTTTGCAGAAATGTTAGCATCGTACATTTCAGACGCAGTAAAATTATTGTCTCTTAGCTCTGAAATAGAGTACCCTAAGGCGATTAATTCATTTAAACCAAGCCCTGCTTGTTTTAACTCACTAGCGCTAAATCCAACATTTTTTAGTTCACTTGCCGTGAAAAACACTATAAGTTCACTTGCTGTAAATCCAGCATCACGCAATTGAAATAACGGAAATCCGGCTTCAACAAATTCAGAAATATCTGTCATATATACATATACATACATATATTTTTACTAGTTTTTTTACTACCACTTATTAGCATTATTATCATACACATTGCTAAATACCACTCTATTTATCTAAATACAAATGCATCAAAACATAATTATACTATACTTAATTATGTTTTACAGTAATTTGTCAATGTCTTTCAGAATAGACTACATGCTAGAGTTTTTACACTATATTCAAGCAATTAACTGTTTGAAAGAATTTCTATAACCGTATATCCAGCATCTTTTAACTCATTAAATCTGGTTTCGCTATTATATAAGATTCTAGGAATTGATGATTTCAAAATCACATTTAATGAATAGCCATAGGTTTGAGTTAATTTTTTAACTGGTGTTGATTCTAGATTAGAGTTCATATTATTATACCGACTTACTGCTTTTGTAATTTTTTCGGACAAATTATCACTAGTGTATCCAGTCTCTTGAACAGCAAATTCGCCATATACTTCACTAACATTTGCTATTGTATATCCAGCATTGAGCACCTTAGTGGCTGAAACACCGGCTGTATGCATTGCGACAAGACCAACCCCTCCAATCCGACATTGATCTATATTATAGTTATTAATAATATCAGCATCAGTTTTGATTCCGATTAATTGTGATACTGTATAACCACCGGCTTTCAATCTAGGCACGCTATTATAAAAAACAACAGTATTCGTGTATATTTCTGCACTTTTAAAAATTTCACAAGCTATCTGTGTTGATTCGGAAATTGAAAAATACCTAACAATATCAGTTTCACTAAATCCTCCATTTACTAAGCTTTTAATAGCTGCCACATCTACAACTCTAGGTACGTTTCTTTTTCTAGGGTCTAAATCACTAACTTGGAAACCTCCTGCTCTCAAGTTATTTATGGTAAACATATTACTGTCCATTAGTTCAAAACTAGTATACAGTTGCTGTTTTAATTGGCTGGTAGGAAATCCACATTTGAATACTTCAATATTATCATATCCAGCCGATTTTATGTCTGATAGTGAATATCCAGCTACTTTAAGCATTACTGCGCTAAACAAAGTAGATAATTGCGATGCAGGATAATTAGCTTCAAAAAATTGGGTAGGTGTATAGCATTGGTCATTCATCGCACTCTTCAAACTGGATGCAAATACATTATTTTCGCGAAATTGCGATGCTGTAACTCCGATTCTTTTCAATGTTAAATAATCACTATATCCGGATGATAATATATCACTTAGACTGAACGCACCAGCTACATTATATATATCATAAACCGATATTACATCTCTTATATTGTATAGATTCGCATTACTATTATCACGAGCATTATAAACATCAATAATCGTATATCCGGCTTTTTTACACCTTGTAAGTATAGTAGAAGCAACTGGATTATTATTTGGAGTATAATTCATTCTAATTGTATAGACTGTTCGGAATGGTATACCAGCCTTGAACATGTCTGTATAATATTTTTGGTCATCATTATTATTATCGCTTAGAATTAATTGCACGATACCAGTGACAATTTCATTATCGCTATATTTATTTGCGGCATATGTTTTAATTTGCACAGCAGTAATACTTTCTGACGCATACAAATCATTTACAGTATATCCAGCATTACATATTTCAGATATAGGTACCTTTATAGATATTAATTGCCTGATACTAACAGTATAATCACTGTTTTTCAATTGAATCGCTGAGAACGCTCCGCTGGTATAACACTTTTCAAGTGAATATCCTGCATTCAGTAAGTTTGCGACAGAATACCCACTATTTAATATAGCATCAGCATTGTAGCCAGCTGTTTTCATATTAGCTATACTAACGTTAGCTGCATATAATTCTCTACTAGAATATCCGCCTATATACAATAAATAAAGTGGATAATGTGCTGCAATCATATCACTAGCTGAATATCTCAATGGATATTTGAAAGTGCTAGGTTGCAAATCAAGACTTATAAACTCTGCTAGAGTGTATCCAGCTGTTTTCATTTGAGGAAAAGTAAGTTTTCCAACGACTTCACTTGCAGTATATCCGGCAGTTTTTATTGCTATAAGGTCAGCAGTTGTTGGGACTTGCTTTGTAGTATAATAGTATACAATAATATCATTCACAAGAAATCCAGCTTCTTTCATAATTTGGATAGTAGCATCACCTATAAATAATTGACCATATGAATATCCTGCAGCACGCATTTGAGCTCGTGAATAAATGTTTAATATATCAACAACCGGTATATTACTAGATTTCAATTGACCTAGACTATAGCACTTGACTGTGCTTGGTAGACCAGCAGTAATAATACTGGAATATGAATATCCACCTAAGACAAGCTCTGCAGGAGTGAACTTTGAATAAATCTCATTAACCAGAAAATTAGCTGTTCTATAATCACTAGCTGTATATGCTGTGGTAAACAGCTGTGCATGAGTGAACTCATTCTTTATTTGAGTTAGCGTAAAATATGGTTGCATTTCTATAGCAGAATATCCGGCCTGTGCTAAATCTCTTGCAGTATATCTTTTATTATATATAAGCCCAATATCCACACCTGCATTTTTCATGTCCAATGCAGTATACAGCACACATAAATCTGTATAAAATGCGCTTGTATCAGACACTGTAAACCTTATAAATGTTGCAAGATTACATCCGCCTAGTTTCAATTGCTGCAAAGAAAACCCAACTCCATACAATTGCTCGTATGAAATATTTGCATTTGCATTTCGTATGTTTACCACCGTATACTTGTATGTTTTTGTCCTATTATACGTAGCAAAATCAGCAATCGTATATCCAGCATTTAATAATGTTGAAATCGTGTATGTAACCGGACTAATATCAGTAATTAAAAACCCACTGGCAAAAAAGTTGGCTGCTGTATAGTTTACATTATTTTCACTACAACTGAACAAGTTGTCAAATACGTATCCAAGTGTTTTCATTAGTTTTAATATCTCAGATTGATTGATGGATACTAAATAGTCTATCAGATTTTGCGCAGGGCATCCTGCTGCTTTAATATTTGCATATGTAAATCTATTTTCAGCACGCATTTGTGTAATTGATGTAATATCACAATATCCAGCCAATATACATTGACCAAGATTGGCTAATTGTACTAAGCCGTATGTGAATAATGACTCAAATGTGAAATTTGCTTCATACAAATCAGAAAATGATACTCCTGTAAATTGGTTAGGAGTAAATCCAGCGGCTTGCAGTTCTGCTAGAGTGAATCCTGCATCTTTAAGAGCACTAGCATTGCATCCTGCAGTTTTTAATGTTTCTGCTGTATACCCTGCATCCTTAAGATTGACCTTAGTGTATCCTCTATACACCCTTCTATTATTAACAATAACATATCCTTTTGTGTTTACGATGTCTGCAATGGTTTTACCTGAACCGGTTGTACCAGCCTCTGTTAATTTTGCTATAGTAATAGTTGTAGTAGTTTTGAACTGTGCTATAGTAAAAAGATCATAAATAGTAGATAAACTATACTCAGCAGCGACAAATCTATCAATATCATATCCAGCTGCAATTAATTCTAGATCGGTGAATGTATTATTAAATCCATTAGTATCTACAAGTTGTACACTAGAGTTAAAAAAATCAGCAGCAGTAAATCCAGCATCTTTATATGACAGGTATTCTGGCCGAGTAGGTTTAGTTTTATAATACGTTATAATGTCATTTACACTAAAATTGGCAAGTTTAAATTTTTCAATACGTAATTTGTCAGTGTTTGTTTCTGTATTATTTTGATAATATTCGTCAAAATTGGAAATTGTATATCCTCCATCATGTATGATATTAAGTTCATAATTAGCACCAATCAATATTGCAATACTTACACTTTTGCCGTAAAAATTGCTAACTGGATATTTTTGACGAGAACCGCTAACAGACACTGTTGCAAGGTCTGTCGCTAACGCACCATCAGCGTTATGGGTGCTATCCCATATGGCATCAAATGAAACACCAACATCATGTAGATTTTGGACGGTATAACCACCATCAAGAAGTTCGTCTACTGTATAGTTGTTTGTAAAATCATTTGTTAGACCAATTTCTGCCGTATGAAAATCAGTTGCAGTATATTGTGCTGTTTTCATTGACTCAACTGTAAATCCTGCACCGAATATTTGGTTAATAGTAAAGTGGGTTTTCAATATCGTTGGTGTAAAATTTGCGTTGTTTTTTAAATTTGATACAGTAAATCCAGCATCAATAAGGTCCGTTAATGAATATCCAGCATTTACTATGCTATTAACATCATAAATATTATTCAATTCAGTTGCCGTAATATTATTTTGTTGTAATATGTTTGCAGCAAATCCAGCATAATACAATGCTTGTATTGAAAATATTATCGGTGTAGACTTCACAAAATTCGTAAAAAATGTGCTATAAGAACTATTGCCATTCGCTAAAAGATCTTTAAAATCCGTGGCAGTGTATCCTCCATCAGTGTAAAGCGTATTTAAATCTGTAAAGCCATTAACAGCATTATATAAATCACTAATAGGTATTTTAGGGTTAGCATTTTTAAACAATGGCAAAGTTGCACCTGCTGCTATTAATTCACTCACTGTAGCAGGAAATTCGTCAAGCACTTGACGAATTGTAAATACACATGTATTAGTAGATTTCAATGCATTTATATAGTCTGTAAGTGTGTAATCAGTATGTGTAGTTCTTACACTATAATAGTATATTCGCTGATTAACATAATATTGAACCATTCTAAGTTGGTCAGCGGTTGCATATACACTCAACTCAGTTATTACATAATGCTCAAGTGCAATGATGTCGGTTATTGAATATAGTTGTAGCATCTCAGATACTGGATAATACTCAGCTATAAAGTTTATTGTAAACGTATAAACATTCTTCAATTGTCCGATGGGCAAACGTTGTACATTTGCAGTTCTTAAAGCATTTAATACTAATGTCAGATTTACATTAGGTGCATCTGGAGGCCAGCATTTTTCTATGTTATGCAATTCATTCGTAGTATTTTGATAAGCGTTATAAAAGTCTACTACTCCATAGCCGGCAGTTTTGAAATCACTTAGCTTAATTGTGTTACCATATTGATTTTTCGTAGCTCCGGCTGCTTCTACTAACGGATATCCTGCATCAAAATAATTTTGCACTGAAAAATATCCATCAAACTCCCGTGCATAAAATCCGCCAATACGCAACTCAGCAGGAGTAAACTGGCAATTTAAATATAAGTCTAGTGCTCTGCATCCAGCAAGTCTTAAAGTCTCTACAGAATAACCATGGCCATTATTAGCAATTCTAAAGTCACTAGCTTTATAACAATTAGGTTGACATAAATAAAAAAACGTATATGTATTTGGATTATTTCTACGTAAATCGTCAATTGTAAATCCGGCCGATTTCATTTCACTAGCTGGAAAAAATCCATATTGCACTATTTCTTGGACAGTGTAAGAAAACTCTTTTATAAACCCCGCACTAAACGTATAAAATACACGAAGATTTTCTAGAGGCAATTTTTTTGTAGTTCCTAAATCATTCAGCACTAATCTCAGATTATCGTTACTTGTATCTGAAGGCCATCCTATTTGAATATTATGTAAATTGCCAGAGGCAATTGGATAAGCGTCATAAAAGTCAGATGGGGTATATCCAGCATCTTTAAACTTAACTATAGAAATTGCTGTATTGTTTTCATTACGATTTACAGGATTCGCGACCGGATTTACACCGGTAACTTCAGCTAGCGTATATCCTGCGTCATAATAATTTTGTTCTGAAAACACTGAATTAAAATAATATGCTTTGAATCCGCCATCGCGTAATTCACTTGGTGTATATTCGCAATATTTAAACATGTTTATTCCTGAGCATCCGGCAAGTCTTAAAGTCTCTACAGAATAACCAGAGCCATTATTAGCAGACCTAAACTCATCGGCAGTATACCCATGGTTGACAGTTAAGAACTTAAACGGATATGAATTAGGGTTATATGTGCGCAAGTCGTCAATTGTGTATCCGGCGGTTTTCAATTCAATAACCGAATACCCAGCATTTACTACGTCTACTGTAATATACCCACCTTCTTTCAACTGTGATGCAGTAAAAAATCCAGAATCATAACCATCTATAGCACTCTTATAACCAGTAATCCTCAATGAAGCAGCACTGAATCCAGCAGATAAAATATTTTTAATAGTAAAATCCGTGCCATCAAAGTATGCTATATAATCAGATTTAAGCAAAGTCCTTAGGGAATATATATTACCGTATTGGTCTGCTCGCAACTGAGCAGTAGGGTATCCAGCAGTTACAATAGAATATTCAGTCCATTGGCCTTGTTGCAGTTGTCTAACTGTGTATCCTGCAACTCTTAGTTCAGATGCTGAAAAACTGTTTACCGCTCTTAACTCACCTGCACTATATCCAGCACTTAAAATATTCGCATTAGTAAACTTATTAGGAAACTGTTTTAAATCCGCAACAGTGAATCCTGCTGCTCGCATTTCAGAAGCAGTATAATTACCATTAGCAATACTAAATAATGAATATGCATGAACTGCTCTATTATTTTGAATAATTAGAGTGTCGTTTAAGTCCTTTGCAGTAAATCCAGCAGATTTTAACAAGTTTACTGGAAAGATAGCTGATAATATTGAATAGTCATCATAATATCGTTCACCATATAAAGAGACGAAACTCCTTAATACTGATGGCCCAAAATATCTAAAACTTGTATCATCAGCAGCTTTCAAGTCGCTAATGGAATATCTGCACTGTAATATCTGATTGTTCGTATACCCAGCTGTTTTTAATTGTAAAGCACTGTAGCTACCATCTACTTTTAGTGTAATAGCATCAAATCCTGCTGCTAAAATATCAATGTCAGAATATAACTGGGTACTAAGAACTGGGTCTGTAGCATTTTGCAATTGCTGCACGGAAACATTACTGTACAAATGCAAATCACGCGCTGAATATCCTGCATATAAAAGTTGGGGAATATTATATCCTGCATTAAGTAGTTGTGTAATAGAATAATTGCCCTCACTGTTTAGCTTTGCTGCACTATATCCAGCCGTCAAAATTTGATAATCGGTATAGCTATTAGAGGTTTTTAGCTGCGTAATAGTATAACCACTTGCTTGCAATTCATTTGCACCATATCCAGCTCTGACAATTTGATTAGTGTCATATTTTCCGCTATTTTTCACAAGTTGCAGAGTAAATACATTTTTTGGTAATACACTCAATGAATACCCTGCATCTAAAATAGTAGATGCGCTATAACCATAATTTAGCAATTGCTGTGGAGTATATCCTGCTACTCGTAAATCATTTGTGTTGAATCCAGCAAATAAAATTACATCATCGGTATATGGAACTGTTTTCAATTCACTTATAGTATAATTTCCATAATAACGTAAATCAGATGCGCTATATCCAGCAAACAAAACCTGTTCCCTAGTATACGCAGCATTAAATAATTGTGATATAGTATAATTGTTGTATGTGCGCAAATTATACGCAGAATATCCAGCACTTAATATATTAGCATCGCTATATCCATATGTTCGTAGTTGTGCTGGAGTATACCCAGAATCTTGCAGATTATAAGCACTAAACCCGGCACGCAAAATTGCATCATCGCTATATGGAACAGTTCTTAAATCGTTTATGGAATAACCCGCAATCCGTAACTGTGAAGCGGTATATCCAGCACCTAGAATCTCAGTATCTAGATAGTTATTTTTTAATTGCGCTATAGTATATCCACTTTGGCGCACAACACTAGCTGAATATCCGGCATCTCGCAACTGACCTGCATTAAATCCAGCTGTTAAAATAACAGCATCGCTATATTGACCACTTCTTAAATCGTCTATGGAATAATTTGCAATTCGTAACTGAGAAGCGGTATATCCAGCATTTAAAATTTGGGCTGTCGTATACCCGGTAGTTTTTAATTGGTCTACAGTAAACCCATTTTGACGCAAAACACTAGCAGAATATCCAGCAGATTGTAGCTGAATAGCATCAAATCCTGCTGTTAAAATAACAGAATCGCTATATGGGACAGTTTTTAATTCACTAATAGAATACCCTGCAATTTGTAGCTGAGCAGCGGTATAACCAGCGCCTAAAATCTGAGTTCTTGTATACCCAGCGGTTGTTAACTGTTCTATAGTATAATTGCCTTCTGTTCGTAATTTAGTAGCTGAATATCCGGAACCTAAAATCTGTGAATCGCTATACCCAGCAGTTCTTAAATCAGGAACACTATATCCTGATGGTAAAATCTGACTATCACTATAATTAGCAGCTTTCAATTGAGCTATAGAAAAATAGGCACTTAATTTATTTGCTGGATATCCGGAACTTAAAATATCAGCATCTAGATATCCAGCAGTTTTTAAATCGGGAACGCTATAGTATTTAGTATTTAAAATCTGGGCCCTAGTATAATTAGCATCTAATAATTCTGCTATAGAATAATATGCACTTAGACTAGACGCTGAATATCCTGCATGCAAAATCTCATAATCAGTAAAATATTCATTTTTCAATGCAGGCACACTATATCCTGCAACTAAAACCTGGTCCCTTGTATACCCAGCGGAAAATAATTGTGTTGCAGTATAATACGGAGATAAATCAATTGCGTCATATCCAGCATGTAAAATATCATAATCGCTATATTTACCAATTTTTAGTTCACTTACACTATAATGCCCATACACGCGTAAATCGGACGCACTATACCCTGCACCTAAAACTTGATTCCTTAGATACCCGCCATCTAATAACTGTGTTATAGTATAACTGCCTTCAACTCGTAGTTTCGTTGCTGTATATCCAGCATTGAACATATCAGAAACACTAATACTTGCATTTTTCAATTCAGACACACTATATCCAGCTAACGCAATCTGTGCATTTGTATAGCCAGCAGATTTCAACTGTGCTATAGTATAATTGCCATAAACGCGCAAATTAGTAGATGAATATCCAGCATGTAAAATATCATAATCGCTATATGAAGCAGCTTTCAATTCAAGTACATTAAAATTTGCAATTCTCAATTCAGTAGCTGGATATCCAGCATATAAAACATCACCAGCTGAATACCCTGCGTCATATAACTGTGATATACTATAATAAGTATGCAAATCAACGGACGAATATCTGGCATGTAAAATATCATAATCACTATACGCAGCATTTTGTAATTCGGCGACGCTATATCCAGCACTTAAAATCTGCTCCTTGGTATATCCAGCAGATTGTAGCTGTGCTATAGTATAATTGCCTTCACTGCGTAATGTACTAGAAAAATATCCGGCATGTAAAATATCATATTCTGAATATGGAACACTTCTTAACTCACTTATGGTAAAAAATGCAAGTTGTAATGCAGATGCGCTATATCCTGCGCCTAAAATCTGACTTCTTGTATATCCAGCACCAGATAATTGTGACACTGAATAATCACTGTTTAATCTATTTGCAGGTATTCCAGCATGTAAAATATCATAATCGGTATAAGCAGCATTTTTTAACGTGGCCACGCTATATCCGGCAAGTAAAATCTGAGACTTAGTATATCCGGCAGCTTTTAATTCTGCTACAGTATAATCAGCGGTTAATTTATTTGCTGGATATTTAGCAATCAAAATTTCATCCTTTGTATACCCAGCATTCAATAAGTCAGAAACGCTATAATATCCAGCACTTAAAATCTGAACATGAGTATAGTTAGCAGCTGTTAATTCTGCTATAGAATAATAAGCACTTAAAACAGTGGTTGAATATCCGGAAGCTAAAATATCGGTATCTAGATATCCTGCATTTCTTAAATCCGGCACGCTATAGTATTTGGTATTTAAAATCTGAGACCTAGTATAGTTAGCAGCTAGTAATTGTGCTATAGTATAATATGCGCATAAATCAGATGCTAAATATCCGGCGGCTAAAATAGCATCATTTGTATACGGAACAGACTTTAACTCACTTACAGTATAATTTGCAATTCGCAAATCAGAAGCACTAAATCCAGCATTCAAAATATTAACCCTTGTATATCCAGCAGAAGTTATTTGCGCAATAGTATAATTGCCTTCACTTCGTAATATACTTGCCGAATATCCGGCACGTAAAATAGCATTATCGATATATGGAACTGTTTTCAACTCACTTATTGTATAATTTGCAGTTCTCAAATCAGAAGCACTAAATCCGGCACCTAAAATCTGAACCCTTGTATATCCAGCAGAAGTTAATTGCGCTATAGAATAACCACCAGTGTATAAATAAGTAGCTGTACATCCAGCACTTAAAATATCAGTATCGGTATATCCATTAGTTTTCAACGTAGACACGCTATATTCGGCAAGTAAAATCTGAGATTTTGTATACCCAGCACTTTTTAATTGAGATATAGAATAATTGTTTTGACGTAAAATAGACGCGCTATACCCGGCACCTAAAATTTGAGCATCTGTATATCCAGAGGTTTTTAACGAAGGTATTGAATAACCCTCAACCTGTAACTGAGTTGCGGTATATCCAGCACCGGTAATCTCGCCAGGTGAGTATCCAGCAGCTTTTAATTGTGCTATAGAATAACTGTTTTGACGTAAAACATAAGCAGTATATCCAGCACTTCGTAAACTATTTGAACTATATCCAGCATGTAAAATATCATAATCTGAATACCCGGCAGCTTTCAATTGTGCAATAGAATAATAAGCACTTAATTTATTTGCAGGAATATTAGCAGCAAGAATCTGAGCATCGGTATATCCAGCATTTCGTAAATCAGTAACAATATATCCCGCATGCAAAATATCATTATCTGAATACAAGGCATCTTTCAATTGTGCTATAGAATAACCGCCTGTGCATAAATCAGATGCGCTATACCCGGCATCTTTTAATTCTGCTACAGTATAAATTCCATATAAACGTATATTAGTTGCTGAAAATCCTGCATTTAGTAAATCAACTGCAGTATAACCTGCAGTTGCAACTTGCTGTGCACTGTAATATTGTAAAATATCAACAATCGCATATCCAGCAATTCTACAGTCTGCTGCAGATAATCCATTATTATGTGCATCTTGCACTGTAAATCCTTCACTTATCATTGTTGCATAGCTTGTAGGTGGCCACGTCGGCATGATTATATATATACCTACATATAAAAATATATACATAAAAGAATATTTGATTCTACTTACTTGCTACGACATTTTAGCGAATCCCAATTATTTATGATTATATTTTGCATATTATTGAGATTTGCTAAATAGTTTTATGCTAAAATATATTAATAGTTTGAGGTTAGTATCTTACCATATTACCACAAGATACTATATGTATGATTGTATTGCATTGTGATCAACTTATCATATGGAAATACATTAAATATAGAAAATTGAACAGTATAAAAATAAACGTATCATATAATAAATATAATTACAATGGATTACAATACAAAAACCCAAAACGAATTGATAGCTATATGCAAAGCGAATGCGATAAAAGGTTATAGTAATAAGCGCAAGGATAAATTAATTGAATTAATTTCCTGGCATATACACCAAAAACCATTGGTATGCACACCACAAAATATAACAATGAACATGGAAGAACCTACTGAAAATGTATGCGTTTCAAGTGTGAAAGAATTAACACCAATCCCAATCCAAAAAGTAGACGAACCGATTGAGCAAATTGCAAATAAATCCGAAGACAAATCGGTTGCATATCAAGAAAAATTAGGAGAACAAATATCTGAAGAATCTATGGAAATTAACAAAATCTACAATACCGATTGTGTTGCCGGTATGAAACATATAGCGAGCGACAGTGTTGATATAATAATTTGCGATCCTCCTTACAACATAGGAAAGGATTTTGGTAACAATAGTGATAGACAAAGTATGGATAATTATTTAAGTTGGTGTGATAGTTGGATTGCAGAATGTTTGCGGATATTGAAGCCAACTGGAACATTGTATATATATGGATTTAGTGAGATACTCGCATTTATACGAACTCACATTACTTGCAACGTGAGATGGCTGGTATGGCATTATACAAACAAGGTAACACCTTCGCTTAACTTTTGGCAACGAACACATGAAAGTATCTTGTGTTGCTATAAAGGTAAGCCTATATTCAATCGCGATGATGTAAGAGAACCTTACACAGAAAGTTTCTTGAAAAACGCTGCAGGAAAGGTAAGAAAATCAACAAAAGGCCGGTTTAGTTCAGGTGAAAAAGAAACCATATATACTGCTCACGATGGTGGAGCATTACCGAGAGATGTTATTAAAGTGGCAGCATTAGCAGGTGGTGCAGGAAAAAAAGAACGTGTAGATCATCCAACACAAAAACCATTAAGTTTGTGTGATACATTATTGAAAGCGTCATTAAATCGCGACTCAAAAACATTGTTAGTAGTGCCTTTTGTGGGTTCAGGTTCGGAATGTGTTTCTGCAAAAAAAAACAAGGTAGATTTTATAGGTTTTGAATTAAATGGGGAATATGTAGAGATTGCAAATACGCGACTAAGTGAGGTAGATATATAAATATATACAAATGCGAAACAATCATGTCTGAAGGAATGTGTCAAGTTCTGAAATATTATTTATTGGTGTTAAATATGGTTCAATAGCAGTTTTTCTTACCCACCAGCCTTGTTTGCCTTGAAATGTAACTATTTTTTCATCGCGCATTTCTCCCATGAGAAGAGATTTTTTGATTCCCCAAACTTTCCAGGAATGAAAGTCAAGTAATGCAAAGAGTGCATAATCATAGTCATGTTCTGGCTCAAGATGTTGCCATACACAATCGTTCTTACCTGCCCAATATCTAGCCGCCTTGATCTCAATTTTCTTACCATTACGCGTGCCATCGTTTTGCGTTGAAGTTCTCGGACCAATCTTGAAAACTTCGCAAATAATTTTTTCAGCGACTGAGCCAAATGGTTTTGATTCTAGAGATACCAATTGCATTACTGCGTCGCAACTGTCATTTCGTTTATAATATTTTATTTGAGTCTCCTTGTCTTGGATTGATATGAATGCTTCCGTGTGTTTCCAGTGGTCTGCAGAAAGAATATCCGCTGCAGGTGAGTCAGAACTATTAGTTATTGGTGTTGATTTTTTAATAGCAGGGCCATCGCCCTTAATATGCAAGTTATTTGAAATAGAAGTAGTAGTGCTCATGGTTGATTATATCTGTAATACATAAATATATATTTAAGTATTTCAATTTTATGAAATAATTTCACGTAGCGCGCTGCGCGCGCGCCCGGGGCCCGGGGCAGGTCCCCGGTTGACTGCATATGTATAAAAATATTTTTTATAATTATGATGACTGCATAATATGGAGCGGATATGATTATTTATTTTTATAAAAATACCGACACTGAAAAAATATTTTCAGAGAACGCACATAACATATCACTGCAAATATGCAGCGAAAAATATACAGAAGTGCATAAAAATAGTTTGACTGCGTAAATGGCATTTTTGATGCACTGATACGCGACGCGACTGCATAATATGCAGCGAACATAGAATGATTTGAGTTTGAAATAATTTGGCTGCAT
>Ga0214919_10005075_pt1 | contig 18890 bp, 13 predicted proteins | sample LL1503_MetaG_FD_177994 | JGI IMG/M metagenome (GOLD analysis project Ga0214919, IMG submission 177994) | Freshwater microbial communities from Lake Lanier, Atlanta, Georgia, United States - LL-1503 | ecosystem: Environmental > Aquatic > Freshwater > Lake | place: USA: Georgia | collected...
CGAGGTCGAAACTTTGGTGATGGGCTGGCATCTCCACTGGCACCGGCCCCGTCATGGTCATGATAGAGGCGGCCGGCTCTGCCAATGTGGGTGGCACAAGGTGAGCTCGCGTTGTCACCACCGGTGCCGCCGCAGGCTTTCGGGCCAATCCACTCTCTACCGCCTTGAGCAGTTTTTGTAAGGTGATGGGCTTTTCCAAAAAGGCTTGTGCACCGATGCGGGTGGCCTCGACCGCTGTGTCGATGGTGGCGTGTCCACTCATCATCACCACAGGCATGTTGAGCAAACCTGCCGTTGCCCACTCTTTGAGCAAAGTCACACCATCGGTATCGGGCATCCAAATATCGAGCAATACCAAGTCTGGTCGGCTGCCCTGTCGTGCCGCGCGTGCTTGCGCCGCGTTTTCTGCCAACTCTACTTGATGGCCCTCATCGTTAAGGATCTCGAAGAGCAATTCGCGAATGCCTAGTTCGTCGTCCACCACCAAAATATTTGCCATATTGCCTGCTAAAGAGTGAGCTGATGCGAGGTTTCTGCCTCGAATGATAACGATACTTGGGCACCTTGCACAACACCGTCAATCTCTCGATTTTTCAAGTCTATCCGTGCACCGTGTTCATCGGCAATTTTTTTGACCACCGCCAACCCCAGGCCGGTGCCGCGAACTTTGGTGGTGATGTAGGGCTCAAAGGCACGCTGCAAAATATGCTCCGGAAAGCCGCTTCCATGGTCGATCACCGTCAATCGAACGCGCCCTGAAGTGGCAACCCATTGGGTGCGCAAAATCACCCCCAAATGGGCCCTTTCAGCCGGCGTGGCATCTTGTGCGTTTTGCAACAGGTTGTGTATGACTTGTCGCAACTGCAAGGCGTCACCCATCACCCGCGGGCATTGCGCGTCCAATTCAGTGCGCACGGGAACAGATGCTGTTTCTTCCCCATACAAACTGAGGACTTCCAGCACCAAAGCATTGAAGTCCAGCGGCTTGAGGTCGGCCACTGGCAGGCGGGCATAGTCGCGAAATTCATTGACCAAGCGCTTCATGGCATCAACTTGGTCGACGATGGTTTTGATGGACTTGACCAATATGGCCTGCTCGCCATCGGCCAACTTGCCTGTGAGTTTCATCTCCAATCGCTCGGCTGACAGTTGTATTGGGGTCAGGGGGTTTTTGATTTCATGGGCCAGGCGGCGCGCCACATCGCCCCAGGCTTGCGCGCGCTGGGCAGAAACAATTTCTGAAATATCGTCAAACACCAACAATCGGGCTTGGTTGGGCAACACCGCGCCGCGCGCGACCAAGGTCACGCCGTTATGGCCTGCACTCGGCCCTTGGCTGGGCACCATGGCCTGGCTGGAGGCCAGTTCGAACGATTGCTGCCAATGGTCCAAGCCATGCTGGCTGCGCTCCCCCACAAATCCGGCAAACTCATGCTCAACCTGCGCAGCCAAGATCTTTAAACCAGGCGCGTCCCCAAGCGGCTTGCCTTCATAAGCGGCCAAAGGCACACGCAATATGCGTGTTGCACCAGGGTTGGAAGAAATGACCAAGCCTGCCTCGTTGAGCACGATCACGCCTGCGCTCATGTTGTCCAAAATGGTTTGCAGGTTCGCCCGCGCCAAATCCACCTGCTCAATGCTGTCGTCTAGGGCGTTGCGGGCCTGCGCCAACTGCGCCGTCATTTGTGCAAACGAACGGGTCAATTCACTGAGCTCGTCGCGGCTTTCAAAAACCGCTTTCGGGCTGAGGTCACCCGCAGCCACATCCCGCACCCCTTCGGCCAGCAATAGCAAAGGCCGCGCCAATTGGTTGCCCAACAAAACCGCCAACAGCACAGCCCCAAACACTGCCAAAAACAAAGTCAAGGTCAAGGTTCCGATGTACATTCGGCGCAATCCCTGCCGCGCCAAAGCACGCTCCTGGTACTCCCGATAGGCCAACTCCACCGCCAAAGCATTCCCCACCAAATTGGGTGGCAAAGATTGGGTCACTTGCAAAATTCGGTTTTCGTCCAATAAGCCCAGACCAGGGGCGGCAACCAAGGCCAAAACTTTCACGCGTGCGCGTTGGCTCTTACCGGCCACACCATCTTCCAAACCTTCCAATTGAAATATCACACCTTGGCTGCGCAATTGCCGCAACTGAGCACTTGCCGGTCGCTCCGGATTGAGTTGAAACAAGGAAGCCCCTGCACTGGCCAGTGGCTGCCCAGATGCGCTCCACAGCACGATGTCATCTGCCCCCAACTGGTCGCGCAAACGCTCCAAAGCCAGGCCCGCACTGGCACTGCGGATGTCACTCAATTGACCAGCAGCCACACGCGTCTTGCTGCTCAAATCGCTGGCCAAGGTATCTAAGCTGGTGCGCCCCAGGTTCAGCCCCGCCTCGAGTGCCCCCTCGACCTGCACGTCAAACCAACTTTCGATCGAGCGGGACACGAATTGGTAAGACACCGCATAAATCAATAAGCCAGGCAACATGCCCACCAAAGCAAAGATCATGGCCAACTTGGCCAACAAGCGCGAGCCAAATTTGCCCCGCCGCCAACGCAGCACCAAGCGTGAAAAAGTCCAGCCAATGACGCTCAGCAACACCACCGCCACCAAGGCATTGAGCATCAGCAAAGCATCGTAATTGCGTTCATACAAGGCCTGGTTGTCAGCGGCCAAGGTCAGCAAGAACAACAGCACCAGCCCCAAACCCAAAATAACGGACACCCCCACTGCCCACAGCCACCGCCATGGCGCTTTGCGAGGGGCGGAATCGGTACTCATCGTGATGTTTCTGAGGGCAATCGGGTGCTTTTACTGACCGTCAACTCCCAATCAGGTTGCCCAGCGGCACCCATTTGCAGTGGCCGGGGTAACTGGCTCAAGTCCAAGTAAAAATTAAACTCCAATCGATGCCCTGCGCCGACATCAATTTGTGCTGCATCGGCAAACCTCCAGCGGGTGAGTCGGCGCAAATTGGCCATCACCTCCTCTAGGGTGTCGTAGGTTTGCATCAGCGACACCCCCAACCCGTTTTGCACAATGGGTTGAGCGGCCACTTGCATGCGCCAGCGCCGTGTCAATGGCTGGTAACTGACACGGATATGTCGTTGGGATGTGGCCACCAGTTTGTCTGACCAATACCAACGATCTCGGTAAACCTTGGCATCAAATACGAAATGGACTGGTATTCCCTTGAGCAAGGCCTCTTGCACGGTAATGGACAACTCTATGTCGAATTGCGCTGACAACTGGTAGGCGTCTTCATCCCGTTCGGTTTGAAAACTGGCGATGGCCACTTGGTTTTGGGCCCACGCGCTGACAACGCACATTGAACATGCAAGCACCAGCAACCAAGCGCGCAACCACACCCTCACCCCAAAGGCATGGTGTGGACATTCAGTCCAAGGGTTTTTGCAGCAGTGCGTAAAAAAAGCCATCGTGATCACTGGGCAGATTGTCCGTGACACCGCCGTTGTTATTGCTATTTTGCGGCAAGAGGTGCCCCACACAGGGCAAACCATGTGCTTGGGTGTTGTGCTGAAGAAACGATTTGACCTGCGCCTGCCCCTCGCGCCTGAAGACGGAACAGGTGCAATACAGCATCACCCCCCCTGGCTTGAGCAAGGGCCAAAGGGTGTGAAGCAAGCTTTGCTGTAATTTGCCCAGTTGGGCTACATCGCTGGCACGGCGCAACCAAACCACGTCGGGGTGTCTGCGCACAATGCCCGAGGCCGTGCATGGTGCGTCAAGCAATATGGCGTCAAATGCCTGTCCATCCCACCAGTCATTGACTTTCAATGCGTCAGCGGCCACGACTTGGGCGCTCAAACCCAGGCGCTGCAAATTGCCCGTGATGCGCTCACACCTTACCTCATCAATGTCCAAGGACACGACCTGCGCGTCCGAGAGCTCCAGCAAGTGAGCCGATTTTCCTCCGGGTGCCGCGCAGGCATCCAAGATCCGTCTGTGTTTGCCATGGTCTGGCAAAGCCCCCAGCAATAAGGGGGCGGCCAATTGGGCGCCGCCATCTTGCACCGAGCACAAGCCCTGGGCAAATCCAGGGATGCGATCAACCGGTAAGGGATTGACCAACATCAAGCCGTATGGACCCACAGGGTGCGCCATGATCCCAAGCGCAAGCCATTGCGCAGCCAATGCGCTGCGCTCAATGCGCCGAACATTGACACGCATCACCATGGGCGCAGGCACCAAGTCTGCACGCAGTATTTGCTGCCAATGGTTGGGGTGATCGTGTTGCAAAAGTTCGATCCACCAAACGGGGTGATTCCAACTTGCCTGCAAATCTTTATTTGTCACTGCAACCAAGGCATCGCGCTCACGCAAAAAGCGCCTCAAGCAGGCATTGACAAAGGTCGCCTGGGCTTTCATCTTGGGGCTTCGTTTGGCAGCCTCCACGGCCTGATTGACCAAGGTGAATGGTTCATAAGGGGCCTGCTCTGGCAGCCAAGACAATGCCAGCGCAACACACAACAAGCTGTCGACTTCGGGCGGCGGTTTGCGTTGGGCCAAAATACCGCGCAGTGCGTGCGCCCGCCCCCAGTTTCGCAAGCTGGCAAACAACAGCGACTGCACACCCGAACGCAAAGCGCTGGGCACGCGCAGCAATGCCGCGCTGGCCGAGACGCCTTGTGCCACTGCGGCCAAAGCCACCCCGGTGGCCTGCAGTTGCTGCCACAAAGGCAGTGGCTGTGCAACGCTGCTGATGGTCACAACGGGCTGACCGAATGAAATGAAAACATCCGGGCCAACAACAAGGCTGGAAATTGCACAATCGCAGCGTTATAAAGGGCCGCCGCCTGGTTGTACCGCTCCAAATCGGGCTGGATCAAAACATCGAGCTCCGACCACCTGGCATTCAATTCTGGCGCTACGGTGATGTAGTAAACATCAGGGTGATTGAGCGCTTGCCATGCTTGGGACAGCTCCAGCTTGCTCTCGCTCAGGGCGCGCGCTGCCGCATGTGAAAACAGCAGATCTTGCCAATGCGCCATGGCAATGGCCGTCTTGCGCGCAGCAGTTTGTAATCGCGTCCAATGAACAGCCCCTAATTCAGGGGCTATGGACGACTGCCACCCAAAGGGAGCAGAAGCCGCTGCCGTCACGGCCAACTCAACCAGCTCTTCATAACGGGTCAAATGGACATCCAGCACCGCCACCGCTTGACCAATGGCAGCACGCAAGCGCACCAAGCGGTTATATGCCCCCAGACCCCAAAACACCACAAGCGCCAAACACAGAATGGCCCACCCGGTGTTGATCATGTGAAAATCCACCTAGAACGACAAAGGCCCACAAGGGGGCCTTTGTATTTTTAAGCAGTCCCAGCGGCATCTTGGCCACTGGCGTCTGCCGGTTCATCGGCGTGGTCACCAGTGCCCGCTGTGGCTTCGGCCAATTCAGCAGCCTCAGCTTCGGCAATGGCGCGACGCTCGACCTCGTCCATGGCGTCCTTGACCTTGCGCGCTTGGTGATAAGCCATGCCGGTGCCTGCAGGAATGAGGCGACCCACAATGACGTTTTCTTTCAAGCCACGCAATTCGTCGCGCTTGCCCATGATGGCCGCTTCGGTCAGTACCCGGGTGGTTTCTTGGAAAGAAGCCGCCGAGATGAACGAATCGGTCGACAAAGAAGCCTTGGTGATGCCCAGCAACAAGTTGGTGTATGTCGCAGGCAGCTTGCCCGCAGCCTGCAATGCCTCATTGGTGTTGAGCATTTCAGAGCGCTCGACTTGCTCGCCGCCGATGTAGCCAGACTCTCCAGGGTTGTCCACCACCACACGGCGCAACATCTGACGCACGATCACTTCAATGTGCTTGTCATTGATCTTCACGCCTTGCAAACGGTAAACGTCTTGCACTTCGTCGACGATGTAACGGGCCAACTCTTCGATGCCCAACAAACGCAAAATATCTTGCGGGTCGGCTGGGCCGTCCACAATGCTCTCACCCTTGTTGACGACTTGACCTTCGTGCACCAGGATGTTTTTCTCCTTGGGCACCAGCTCTTCCCAAACCGTGCCTTCTGGGTCGGTGATTTGCAAGCGCATCTTGCCTTTGGTCTCCTTGCCAAACGACACAGTGCCCGTCATTTCCGCCAAGATGCCCTTGTCTTTGGGTGATCGCGCTTCGAACAACTCGGCCACACGGGGCAAACCGCCGGTGATGTCGCGGGTCTTTTGACCTTCCACAGGAATGCGTGCCAACACTTCACCAGAGCCCACATCCTGACCATCTCGCACCTGGATCAGTGCGCCGACTTGGAACCCGATGGTCACCGAATGGTCTGTGCCAGGAATCTTCACTTCTTTGCCAGATGCGTCGATCAGTTTGACCTGCGGGCGCACCACTTTGGTGGAGCCACGGCGCTTGGGGTCAATCACCACCAAGGTCGACAAGCCTGTGACTTCGTCCAACTGCTTGGCAACGGTGAGGCCTTCTTCTACATTTTCGAAGCGCACCTGACCGGCAAACTCAGTGATGACAGGTCGTGTCAACGGATCCCAATTGGCAAGCACCACACCCGCCTTAATGCTTTGATCGGCCTTGATGGCCAAGATCGCACCGTAAGGCACTTTATGGCGCTCACGCTCGCGGCCAATTTCGTCGTGGATGATGATTTCACCCGAGCGCGAAATGACCACCAAATCACCTTTGGTGTTGGTCACATAGCGCATGGTTGGGTTGAACCCGATCACACCATTGGACTTGGCTTCAACATTGGAAGCCACAGCCGCGCGCGAAGCAGCACCACCGATGTGGAAGGTGCGCATCGTCAACTGTGTGCCTGGCTCACCGATGGATTGGGCTGCAATCACGCCCACCGCTTCACCTATGTTGATCTCACCGCCACGGCCCAGATCGCGGCCATAGCACTTGGCACACAAGCCAAAGCGGGTTTCGCAGTTCAGTGCCGTGCGCACTTTGACCTCGTCGACCCCTTCGGTTTCAAGCAAGTCGAGCGCATCTTCATCCAGCATTTCACCGCCCTTGATCAAGACCTGACGAGTTTCTGGATGCACCACATCATCTGTGGTGGTACGGCCCAAAATGCGGTCGCGCAAGGACTCAATCACCTCACCACCTTCGACAATCGCGCGCATCAATTGACCATTGGCCGTGCCGCAATCCTGCTCGGTGACCACCAGATCTTGTGTCACGTCAACCAAACGTCGCGTGAGGTAACCAGAGTTGGCGGTTTTGAGTGCGGTATCGGCCAAGCCTTTCCGCGCACCGTGTGTGGAGATGAAATACTGCAACACGTTGAGGCCTTCGCGAAAGTTCGCGGTGATGGGCGTCTCGATGATGGAGCCGTCTGGCTTGGCCATCAATCCGCGCATGCCCGCCAACTGGCGAATCTGCGCCGCAGAGCCCCGAGCACCTGAGTCGGCCATCATGTAAATGGAGTTGAACGACTCTTGTTCGACTTCTTTGCCATGGCGATCAATGGTTTTTTCTTTGCGCAACTGGTCCATCATGACCTTGGAGACATGGTCCCCGGCCTTGCCCCAGATGTCGACCACTTTGTTGTAACGCTCGCCAACGGTGACCAAGCCCGACACATATTGCTGTTCGATCTCTTTGACCTCTTTCTCGGCCATCTCGATGATTTGATGCTTTTCTTGCGGCACCAACATGTCATCAATGGCGATAGAGATGCCAGCGCGGGTGGCCAAGCGGAAACCGTTTTGCAGCAGCTTGTCAGCAAAGATCACCGTTTCTTTCAAGCCGCAACGGCGGAAAGAGGTGTTGATCAATCGAGAAATTTCTTTCTTTTTGAGCGCTTTGTTGATGTTGCTGAAAGCCAGGCCCTTGGGCAAAATTTCCGACAGCAAGGCACGGCCAGCCGTGGTATCCACCAACGCGGTGTGGGCTGTGAATTCGCCGGTGGCCTTGTCTTTGGTCCATTCGGTCAAACGCACGCTGATTTTGGCGGTCATCTCCACCATACCGGCGTCCAATGCGCGTTGCACTTCATAGGTATCGGCAAAGACCATGCCTTCGCCCTTGCCATTGATGCGCTCACGGGTGGAGTAGTACAAACCCAGCACCACGTCCTGAGAAGGCACGATGGAGGGTTCGCCTGAAGCGGGGAACAGCACGTTGTTAGATGCCAGCATCAAGGTGCGCGCTTCCATTTGCGCTTCCACCGACAAAGGCACGTGAACCGCCATTTGGTCACCGTCAAAGTCGGCATTGAAAGCCGAACAAACCAGTGGGTGCAATTGAATGGCTTTACCTTCAATCAAAATAGGCTCAAACGCTTGGATGCCCAAGCGGTGCAAGGTAGGCGCACGGTTGAGCAAAACGGGGTGCTCTTTGATGACCTCTTCCAAAATATCCCACACCACGGCTGTGCCAGATTCAACTTCTTTCTTGGCGGCCTTGATGGTGGTGGCAATGCCCATTGCTTCCAAGCGAGAGAAGATAAAGGGCTTGAACAACTCCAGGGCCATCAACTTGGGCAAACCACATTGGTGCAGCTTGAGGGTTGGGCCCACGGTGATGACGGAACGACCCGAGTAATCGACGCGCTTGCCCAACAAGTTTTGACGGAAGCGTCCGCTCTTGCCTTTGATCATGTCGGCCAAAGACTTCAAGGCGCGTTTGTTGGCGCCGGTCATGGCCTTGCCACGGCGGCCGTTGTCCAGCAAGCTGTCCACCGCTTCTTGCAGCATGCGCTTTTCATTGCGCGCGATGATTTCTGGTGCCTTGAGCTCCAGCAAGCGGCGCAAACGGCTGTTGCGGTTGATCACGCGGCGGTACAAATCGTTGAGGTCGGAGGTCGCAAAGCGGCCACCGTCCAACGGAACCAAGGGGCGCAAATCAGGCGGCAACACGGGCAGCACCGACAAGACCATCCACTCTGGTTTGATGCCAGACTTTTTGAAGGCCTCCAGCACTTTCAATCGCTTAGAGTTTTTCTTGACCTTGACCTCAGAGCCGGTCAAGTCGCCGCGCAGGCGCTCGATTTCGGAGTCAAGCTCAATGCCTTCGAGCAATTCGCGAATGCCCTCAGCACCCATCTTGGCTACAAACTCGTCACCATACTCTTTGAGTTTGGCGTCGTAATCGTCCTCGGTCATGATGCCGAATTTTTTCAAGGGCGTCATGCCAGGGTCAGTGACCACATAGGCCTCAAAGTACAACACGCGCTCAATGTCGCGCAGCGTCATGTCCAACACCAAGCCCAATCGGCTGGGCAAAGACTTCAAAAACCAAATGTGCGCGCACGGGGCCGCCAAATCAATGTGGCCCATGCGCTCACGGCGCACCTTGGTTTGGGTGACTTCAACGCCGCATTTTTCACAAATCACACCACGGTGCTTCAAGCGCTTGTATTTGCCGCACAAGCATTCGTAGTCCTTGATGGGGCCAAAAATTTTGGCGCAAAACAAACCGTCGCGCTCAGGCTTGAAGGTCCGGTAATTGATGGTCTCTGGCTTTTTCACTTCGCCAAAAGACCAGGAGCGGATTTTTTCTGGGGAAGCCAGTCCAATTTTGATGGCATCAAAGTGCTCATCGGGCGTGAACTGCTTGAACAGGTCGAGTAATGATTTCATGTTTTCATCCTTAAAAGTGAGAGTCTTGATCTGTCTGACAACCGCGCTCAGCCCGTGGCCGCTGCGCGATATGGTTCAACTTCACGAGCGCTCTAACTCGATATCAATGCCCAATGAACGAATTTCTTTCACCAACACGTTGAACGATTCGGGCATGCCCGCTTCGATCGCATGCTCACCTTTGACAATCGATTCGTACACCTTGGTGCGGCCTTGCACGTCGTCGGACTTGACGGTGAGCATTTCCTGCAATGTGTATGAAGCGCCATAGGCCTCCAGTGCCCACACCTCCATCTCGCCAAAACGCTGGCCACCAAACTGGGCTTTCCCGCCCAAAGGCTGTTGTGTGACCAGTGAGTATGGGCCCGTGGAGCGGGCGTGCATTTTGTCGTCCACCAAGTGGTGCAGTTTCAGCACGTGCATGTAGCCAACCGTGGTCTCACGCTCAAACGCGTCGCCACTGCAACCGTCATACAACTGCGCTTGCGTGCGATTGGCATTGAGGCCTTTGATGCGCGCGACCTCTTCTGGATAAGCCAAATGCAACATGGCGCGTGTTTCGGCTTCTGAGGCGCCATCAAACACGGGGGTTGCAAATGGGATTCCGTGCTGCAAATTGCCTGCCATCTCCAAAATATCTGCATCGCTGAGCTTGTTCAAAGCCTCTTTGCGACCGGTATCGTTGTAGAGGTGCTCCAAAAATTGGCGCATTTCGGCCATTTTGGTGTGCGCCTGCAACATGTCGCCAATTCGTTGGCCAATGCCCTTGGCAGCCCAACCCAGGTGGACTTCCAGTACCTGGCCCACGTTCATGCGCGAAGGCACGCCCAAAGGATTGAGCACGATGTCGCATGGTGTGCCGTCGGCCATGTAGGGCATGTCCTCGACTGGCACAATTTTCGACACAACACCTTTGTTGCCATGGCGGCCGGCCATCTTGTCGCCTGGCTGCAAACGCCGCTTGACGGCCAAATAGACCTTGACCATTTTCAACACGCCCGCTGGCAACTCGTCGCCTTGGGTCAGCTTTTTGCGCTTTTCTTCAAACGACAAGTCAAAGCTGTGTCGGGTTTGCGCCAATGCGTTTTTGATGCTCTCCATTTGAGCTGCCACATCTTCATCAGCCGGGCGAATGTCAAACCAATGGAATTTCTCGACGCTCTCCAAATAGGCCTTGTCAATCTTGCTGCCCTTGGGCAACTTGTTGGGCCCACCATTGGCTGTTTTACCGGCAAGCAACTTGGCTATGCGGTCAAAGGCATCGGCTTCAACGATGCGCAACTGGTCGTTGAGGTCCAGTCGGAAGCGCTTCAACTCATCATCAATGATTTGCTGCGCGCGCTTGTCACGCACGATGCCTTCACGGGTGAAGACTTGCACATCAATGACCGTGCCTTGAGAGCCTTGGTCCACGCGCAATGAGGTGTCTTTCACATCCGATGCTTTTTCGCCAAAGATGGCTCGCAGCAGCTTTTCTTCAGGGGTCAGTGTGGTCTCGCCTTTGGGGGTGACCTTGCCGACCAACACATCACCGGGTTGCACTTCAGCGCCAACGTAAATGATGCCCGAATCATCCAAACGATTGAGCTGTTGCTCAGCCAGGTTGGGAATATCTCGGGTGATTTCTTCTGCGCCCAATTTGGTGTCGCGCGCCATCACCACGAGTTCCTCGATGTGGATCGAGGTAAACCGGTCTTCGGCCACCACACGCTCAGAAATCAGGATGGAGTCTTCAAAGTTGTAACCATTCCATGGCATGAATGCCACCAACATGTTTTGACCCAAGGCCAATTCCCCCAAGTCGGTGGAAGCGCCGTCGGCGATCACGTCACCCTTGGCCAATTTGTCGCCACGCTTGACGATGGGCCTTTGGTGGATATTGGTATTTTGGTTAGATCGTTGGTACTTGATGAGGTTATAAATGTCCACGCCCACTTCACCGGCTTGTGTTTCGGCATCATTGACGCGAACCACAATGCGGGTGGCATCAACATAGTCGACCACACCGCCCCGGGTGGCTGTGACCACCGTGCCAGAGTCGATAGCGGCGACGCGCTCAATGCCCGTGCCCACAAAAGCCTTTTCAGGGCGCAGCACTGGGACGGCTTGGCGCTGCATGTTGGCGCCCATCAGCGCGCGGTTGGCATCATCGTGCTCCAAGAAGGGCACCAAGGAAGCGGCAACCGACACAATCTGCGCGGGTGACACGTCCATGTATTGAACGCGCGCTGCGCCCACCAAAATGGACTCGCCTTTTTCGCGCGCAGAAACCAGTTCGTCGGTCAAGCGACCTTCTTTGTCCAACGAGGCGTTGGCCTGGGCAATCACGTACTTACCTTCTTCAATGGCCGACAAGTAGTCGATGTCCATCGTCACTTTGCCTTCGACCACTTGGCGATACGGCGTTTCAATGAAACCGTATTCATTCAAGCGGGCATACAGAGCCAGTGAGTTGATCAGGCCAATGTTGGGACCCTCAGGGGTTTCAATCGGGCACACGCGCCCGTAATGGGTCACGTGCACATCGCGCACCTCAAAGCCCGCGCGCTCACGCGTCAAGCCGCCTGGGCCCAAAGCGGAAACACGGCGCTTGTGTGTGATCTCGGACAAGGGGTTGGTCTGGTCCATGAACTGCGACAACTGAGATGCGCCAAAGAACTCTTTGAGCGCCGCAGAGATGGGCTTGGAGTTGATCAGGTCGTGCGGCATCAAGGGCTCTTGCTCGGCCTGGCCTAAACGCTCTTTCACAGCCTTTTCGATGCGGGCCAAACCAGTGCGGTACTGGTTTTCGGCCAACTCACCCACACAACGCACGCGGCGATTGCCCAAGTGGTCGATGTCGTCGACCTCGCCATTGCCGTTGCGCAAATCCACCAGGATTTTCACCACGGCCATGATGTCTTCGTTGTTGAGCACCATGGGGCCCGTGCTTTCAGGGCGGCCCACTTTGGCGTTGAACTTCATGCGCCCGACGCGCGACAAGTCATAGGTGTCGGGGTTGTAGAACAAACGCTGGAACAGTGCCTGCACCGCATCTTCGGTCGGCGGCTCACCTGGGCGCATCATGCGGTAGATGGCGACTCGGGCGGCAAACTCATCGGCAGTTTCATCAATGCGCAGGGTTTGTGAAATGTACGCGCCTTGGTCCAACTCGTTGGTGTAAATGCACTGCAACTCTTGCACGCCACTGGTGCGCATTTTTTTCAACAGGGCTTCGGTCAGCTCTTCGTTGGCCTTGGCGATGATCTCGCCGGTCTCGGCCTCTACGATGTTGCGAGCGACCACACGGCCTATCAGGAAGTCCTCAGGCACGCTGATGTGGGTGGTACCTGACTGCTCCAACTCGCGGGTGTGGCGGGCGGTGACTCGCTTGTCTTTGGCCACCACGACCACGCCGGATTTGTCGGTGATGTCAAAGCGCGCCACTTCGCCACGCAAGCGCTCGGCCACAAACTCCATTTGAGCGCCACTGTCCATCAAGCGGAAATTGTCATTGACAAAGAAGTTGGCCAAGATGGATTCGTTGTTCAAGCCAATGGCTTTGAGCAAAATCGTCACTGGCATCTTGCGCCGACGGTCGACGCGGAAATACAGCATGTCCTTGGGGTCGAACTCGAAGTCCAGCCATGAGCCACGGTATGGAATGATCCGTGCCGAAAACAGCAACTTGCCCGAACTGTGGGTCTTGCCTTTGTCGTGCTCGAAAAATACGCCGGGCGAGCGATGCAACTGAGACACGATCACACGCTCGGTGCCATTGATGATGAACGAGCCCTTGTCGGTCATCAAAGGCACTTCGCCCATGTAGACCTCTTGCTCTTTGACCTCTTTGACCACTTTGGACTGCGGGGTTGAAGAATCGCGGTCATAAATGATCAGTTGCACGCGGGCGCGCACGGCCGAGCCAAAAGTCAAACCGCGGGTTTGGCATTCACGCACATCAAATGCGGGTTTGGCCAAGTTGTATTCCAAAAATTTCATCTCTACAAAGCCGTTGTGAGAGACGATGGGGAAGGCGGCCTCAAATGCCGCTTGCAAACCCTCAGGCGTGCGCTTCTTAGGGCTCGTTTCGGCTTGCAAAAACGCGGTGTAAGCGTCTTTTTGCATCTGCAACAGGTAGGGGACTTCGAGCACGCTGTCACGGGTGCCAAAGCTCTTGCGCACGCGTTTGCGTTCTGTGTAGGTATAGGACATGAGATCTCCGGGCTTGATCTTTCACAGACTGTATTTCAGTGCGGTTAACCGCACCTCAAACTTGGCAGCTGGCCACTACCAGCGTTGGCGGACGGCCACGCATTGCACGCGGCCCGAACCAAGGCATCTTCCGCAGTCGGGTCAGAAGACACTTGAAAGCACGACCCCGGGCCATGCTTTCAAGTGCGCTCTGTGAGCGCACGGGGGGGGCCGCACAAGGCCAGCCCCCTTTGAAACCAATTACTTGATTTCGGCTTTGGCACCAGCTTCTTCGAGCTTTTTCTTGGCGGCCTCGGCATCGGCCTTGGGCACAGCTTCTTTGACGTTCTTGGGTGCGCCATCGACCAGGTCTTTGGCTTCTTTCAAGCCCAAGCCGGTGAGTTCGCGCACCACCTTGATGACCGACACCTTGTTGGCGCCTGCCTCGAGCAACACCACGTTGAAGTCGGTTTGCTCTTCTGCTGCAGCGGCTGCACCGCCACCACCACCGGCTGCAGGCGCTGCCATGGCGGCAGCGCTCACACCAAATTTCTCTTCGATGGCTTTCACCAGTTCGTTGAGTTCCATGACCGTCATGCTGTCCAGAGCGGTCAAAAATGCGTCTTTATCGAATGCCATGTTGATTTCCTAACAATTGATCTGAGGGTGCCATGCATGCATGGCTGGTTAAACATTTGCGCTGCATGGCCATCAGGCCGCAGCAGCTTCGCCTTTTTTGGCCGCCAAAGCACCCAACACCACGGCGGTGCGGGACACAGGCGACATGAGCAAGCCGCACAACTGGGACAACAACACCTCTTTGGAGGGGATATTGGCCAACTGCTTGACACCGTTGACGTCCAGAACTTTTCCGGAAATGGCGCCGCCGCGAATCACCAATTTGTCATTGGTTTTAGCGAAATCTGCCACCACTTTCGCGGCAGCCACGGCATCCACAGAAAAGCCATAGATCAGGGGACCGGTCATCTGGTCTGCCACCACTTCGAAATGACTGCCCGCCACAGCGCGCCGCGCCAGTGTGTTTTTAAACACACTGAGCGTCACGCCAAGGCTGCGCGCTTGTGAGCGCAATTTCGTCATGTCAGCGACCGTGATGCCGCGGTACTCCGCCATCACCAATGTCTGTGCTTGAGTGGCGAGGCTGGTCACTTCGGTGATGACCGCTTCTTTCTCACTGCGATTCAGACTCAAGGTCTACTCCTTCTGAATGTGTCTTGGGCCAGAAAAACCTGGCTTGCGACACGCTGGGTTTCAGCGACCAGACTGTCAGGAACAACTTGCGCGGTTCTTTGTCAGCGGGATCGCCATCTGCGTTGGCTGGTGGATTAAGCACCGTTTGCACGGCACACCAACGGTCTTGGATGGCCTGAGCGGCTTTGAAAGCCAACCCAGCCCACCACTCAGAGCACCACTTTCGCGGCGCTCTAATTTCTCCTTATGCTGCGCTCAGGGTTTGGGTGTCCACACGCACACCCACGCCCATGGTCGAAGACACCGCCAACTTGCGCAGGTAGACACCTTTGCTGGTTGCTGGCTTGGCTTTTTGCAAAGCATCGACCAAGGCCACCAAGTTGCCTTGCAACTTGTCGGAATCAAACGAACGACGACCAATCGTGGCATGCACGATGCCGGCTTTGTCAACGCGAAACTGAACTTGACCGGCCTTGGCGTTTTTCACTGCAGTGGCCACGTCCGGCGTCACAGTGCCCACCTTTGGGTTGGGCATCAAGCCGCGTGGGCCCAAAATTTGACCCAAGGTGCCGACCACGCGCATGGCGTCCGGTGCAGCAATCACCACGTCAAAGGGCATGTTGCCTGCCTTGACCATGGCGGCCAAGTCGTCCATGCCCACAATGTCAGCGCCAGCGGCTTTCGCCTCTTCAGCTTTGGCACCTTGCGCAAACACGGCCACACGGGCTGTTTTACCTGTGCCGTTGGGCAACACGACAGCGCCACGAACCACTTGGTCAGATTTCTTGGCGTCAATGCCCAACTGGACGGCCACATCGATGGACTCATCGAATTTGGCGGTGGCGCATTCTTTAACGATTTTCAAAGCGTCGCCAAATGGATACAGCTTGTTGCTATCGACTTTGCCTGCAAAGGTCTTTTGTTTTTTGGTCAGATGTGTCATTTACACGCCCTCCACCGTGACGCCCATTGAGCGGGCAGAGCCGGCAATGGTGCGAACCGCTGCGTCGAGGTCCGCTGCGGTCATGTCTTTCATTTTGGTCTTGGCAATTTCTTCCAGCTGCGCGCGGGTGATCTTGCCAACTTTGTCCAGGTGCGGCTTGGCCGAACCTTTGTCCAACTTGATGGCCTTCTTGATCAAGGTGGCCGCAGGCGGCGTCTTGATGATGAAGGTAAAGCTCTTGTCTGCAAAAGCCGTGATCACCACGGGCAAGGGCAGACCGGGCTCGACACCTTGGGTCTGCGCATTGAATGCCTTGCAAAACTCCATGATATTCAAACCACGCTGACCCAGGGCCGGGCCAATCGGGGGGGACGGGTTGGCTTTACCAGCTGGTACTTGCAGCTTGATGAAGCCGACGATTTTTTTCGCCATGCTTTTCTCCTAACGGGTACAAACGCCTGAGACTTTTCAGTCCACCGAGCTCCCCGGGGGTTGCGACTCGTTCACATCCAAACCGCTGCACCGAGTCGGGTGGTGCAGCAGCACAAAGGCTTAGGCCTTTTCGACCTCGCCAAACTCCAATTCGACCGGCGTTGAACGACCAAAAATCGTCACAGCCACCCGAACTTTGCTTTTCTCGTAGTTGACTTCTTCGACCGTGCCGTTGAAGTCCGTGAAGGGGCCGTCTTTGACGCGCACCAACTCGCCCACCATGAACTCCACTTTATGGCGCGGTTTGTCTGCGCCTTCTTGCATTTGGTTCACGATCTTGAGCACATCCGCTTCGGAGATGGGCGCAGGGCGGTTTTTGGCCCCGCCCACAAAACCCGTGACCTTGTTGGTGTGCTTGACCAAATGCCAAGTCTCATCGTCCATGATCATCTCCACCAGCACATAGCCAGGGAAGAAGCGCCGCTCCGTGGTGCGACGCTGACCGTTTTTCATTTCGACCACTTCTTCGGTGGGCACCATGATGCGGCCAAATTTATCTTGCATTCCGGCACGGGCAATGCGCTCAGCAATATTGCGCTCAACCGCTTTTTCCATGCCCGAATAAGCATGCACCACGTACCAGCGGAAATCAGGATGCGCGGGCGGCGCGAGCACAGCTTGGGCTTGCGATTCTTCGTCCATCATTTTTTCCATCCCAAAATCAAGTCGTAAAAGACCCACTCCAAGGTTTTATCGGTCAACCACAGAAAGAGCGCCATGATGAATACAAAACCAAATACATAGGCGGTCATTTGCAAAGACTCTTTGCGGGTGGGCCAGACCACTTTTTTAACTTCGCGCCAAGCATCTTGCCCAAAAGCAAACAGCTGCTTACCGTGCAGCGAGGTGAAAAAGACCACCACCGCCAACACCAAGCACACCAAAAGTGCAGCCCACTGCAACAACGCCCCCTCTGATCCGAGCAGATAGTAGGCGGCAACAGCAGCCAGCACCAACACCCCACCCGCAGCCACTTTGAGCTTGTCGGCGGTACCGGTCACGGTTTCAATTTTTGTGCTGGCCATATGCGGCAATGAATCCTGGTTTCAAATAATTCAAAAGGTTTGAAGACACACAAGCCCGCCAGTGCGGCGGGCTTGCTGACCAACTGATCAACACCGATCAGTTGGCAGGGGCAGAGGGAATCGAACCCCCAACCTTCGGTTTTGGAGACCGACGCTCTGCCAATTGAGCTATACCCCTATCTTTCTGCGAACCAAATCAAGCCATGATCTTGGCAACCACACCGGCGCCGACGGTTTTGCCGCCCTCACGGATGGCAAAGCGCAAGCCCTCTTCCATCGCAATCGGGTGGATCAACTTCACCGTGATCGACACGTTGTCGCCAGGCATCACCATCTCTTTGCCTTCTGGCAACTCGATCGCTCCCGTCACGTCCGTTGTGCGGAAGTAAAACTGGGGACGGTAGTTGTTGAAGAACGGCGTGTGGCGACCACCTTCATCTTTGCTCAACACGTAAATCTCAGCTGTGAAATGCGTGTGGGGCTTGACAGAACCGGGCTTGCACAGCACTTGGCCGCGCTGCACGTCTTCGCGCTTGGTGCCGCGCAACAAAATACCCACGTTGTCACCCGCTTGGCCTTGGTCCAGCAACTTGCGGAACATCTCAACGCCTGTACAGGTGGTCTTTTGGGTATCGGTGATGCCCACGATTTCAATCTCTTCACCCACCTTGATGATGCCGCGCTCGACGCGACCTGTCACCACGGTACCGCGGCCAGAGATGGAGAACACATCTTCCACAGGCATCAGGAACGCGCCATCGATCGCACGCTCTGGCGTGGGGATGTAGCTGTCCAGCGCTTCGGCCAATTTCAAAATCGCCAACTCGCCCAACTCGCCCTTGTCGCCTTCCAAGGCCAGCTTGGCTGAGCCATGGATGATAGGGGTGTCGTCACCAGGGAAATCGTATTTGTCGAGCAACTCGCGCACTTCCATCTCAACGAGTTCGAGCAGTTCAGCGTCGTCGACCATGTCGCACTTGTTCAAAAACACGATGATGTAAGGCACGCCCACTTGGCGGGCCAACAAAATGTGTTCGCGGGTTTGGGGCATGGGGCCGTCAGCGGCCGAGCACACCAAAATCGCGCCGTCCATTTGCGCCGCACCCGTGATCATGTTCTTCACATAGTCAGCGTGTCCAGGGCAGTCCACGTGGGCGTAGTGGCGGTTGGCCGTCTCGTACTCCACGTGCGCTGTGTTGATCGTGATGCCGCGCGCTTTTTCTTCCGGCGCTGCGTCAATTTGGTCGTAGGCCTTGGCCTCACCACCAAACTTCGCCGACAAAATCGTCGTGATCGCCGCCGTCAGCGTCGTCTTGCCATGGTCAACGTGGCCAATCGTGCCAACGTTCACGTGCGGTTTGGTCCGCTCAAACTTGCCTTTTGCCATTTTCAAATCTCCAAAGAACAGGCCCGTGTACAGGTTTTACGTCTGCACGATGCTGCTGGTTCGCCCAGCACGGGTGACAGGGTG
>Ga0214919_10005077_pt1 | contig 18887 bp, 19 predicted proteins | sample LL1503_MetaG_FD_177994 | JGI IMG/M metagenome (GOLD analysis project Ga0214919, IMG submission 177994) | Freshwater microbial communities from Lake Lanier, Atlanta, Georgia, United States - LL-1503 | ecosystem: Environmental > Aquatic > Freshwater > Lake | place: USA: Georgia | collected...
TATCTCGCGTCTCGTCTAATTCAGTCTCTGGCGGAACAATGGAGTTAATTGTTGCACCACACGGGCAAGGTAGTAAGTGGTTATGTGCCCAAGGTGAAGGGGCAATTCTAGATATCATCGTTCCACTTGGAACTGCTTTTGGAATTCCAACAGAACCAGTTCAAGTTCTTCTAGTTGGTGGGGGTTATGGATCTGCTCCGCTGTTTGGACTAGCCGAAGTACTCAACGCTAAAGGATGCCGCGTGGATATGTTGCTAGGGGCAAGTACTGCATCAAAGATTTACGCACCTATGGAAGGAAAGCGAGCCGTTAACTCACTTCGCATTTACACCGAAGACGGCTCCATGGGTCAGGCAGGCCGTGTCACTGAGCCAATTGCAGGGTTGATTCACGATCTCAATATTGCAGTTATTTACTCATGTGGACCCATGGCGATGCTTTCGGCTATCGATGAGATAACACGAGGAACTGATGTTGTTCACCAATGCGCAGTAGAGGAATCAATGGCGTGTGGTATTGGAATATGTATGACTTGTGTATTACCTGTAGTAGATGCTGATGGAAACATCTCGATGCTTCGCTCATGTATTGATGGCCCTGTTATGGATGGATCTTTCGTTCAGTGGGACAAAGTTGGGAAAGCTCTATGACCGCATTAGATTTCTCAACCACATTAGGCAATGCCTGGTTTCCAGCGCCAACTTTCACCGCAAGTGGTTGCGCCAGCTCTGGCCGCGAGCTGTCGCAGTTTTTTGATATCAAAACCATGGGTGGTGTCGTAACAAAGTCAGTAATGCTCAAAGCTCGCAATGGCCGCGCAACACCGCGCATGGCAGAAACACCAAGCGGAATGCTCAATTCCATCGGTTTACAAGGCCCTGGTATTGATGCGTTTTTAGCTAAGGATGTTCCGTTTCTAGTTGAAGAAAAAGCGCGCATCATCATCTCAATTGCTGGTGAGACAGTGGAAGAGTATTCAACTCTGGCACGTAAATTGCGTAGCGTTTCTGGCATTAGCGCAATTGAGGTCAATATTTCCTGTCCTAACGTTGAAAATAGAGGCTTAGTTTTTGCTTGTGATCCCGAAGCTTCTAGACGCGTTATTGATGGTGTGCGCAGAACTATTGGCGGGGAACTTCCCATTATTGCCAAGCTCTCTCCCGATGTAACTGATTTAGTTTCTATTGCTAAGGGTGTAGTTGATGCCGGAGCCGACGGTCTAGCGCTGATTAACACTGTTTTAGGAATGGTTATAAACCTGGATACTATGCGCCCACACCTTGGTGGAAAAACGGGCGGTTTATCAGGTCCTGCAATCAAACCAATTGCAGTAAGAGCGGTGTATCAAGTTCACGCTGAAATGCCACAAGTTCCCATTCTTGGAATGGGAGGAATCTCTAGCGGCCGCGATGCACTAGAGATGATTGCAGCAGGTGCAAGCGGTGTGTCGATTGGTACTGCCAGCTTTGGCAACCCAACAGCGATCATGTCTATTCAAAATGAGCTTAAAGATTTGTTGATTGCCAAAGGTTTCACCTCACTGCGTCAAGCAATCGGCTATGCACATAGACCAGAAGGTGAGTAGAGGATGAATAAGCCCGCTCCTATAGTTCTAGCCGTTGACACAAATGATCTAGAGATTGCTAAATCTTGGGTTGCTGCTACCGATGGAGTGATATCAGTAGTGAAGTTGGGCTTGGAGTTCTACACAAGTTTTGGTAATGAGGGTGTCAAAGAAATAGCAGGAAGTTGCAATACCGACATTTTCTTAGATCTCAAATTTCACGATATTCCACACACAGTCGCTGGAGCAGCAAGGGCTGTTTCGACTTTGCGACCTAAGTTTCTCACTGTTCATGCAGCAGGTGGCAGTGCCATGGTGCAAGCTGCTGTAGATGCCATGCCTTCAACGCATATCACCGCTGTCACAATTTTGACTTCATTGTCAGAAAGAGATGTATCAGATATCGGCTTTAGATCTCATGCTCTTGATTCAGCAGTCGGCTTGGCAAAGATTGCGGTGGCTGGTGGCGCTCGAGCGATTGTGTGCTCACCACTTGAAATCTTGGCCATTCGTCAAAATCTGGGAGATGAGATAACAATCATCACTCCTGGTGTTCGACCGGTTGATTCTTCTAGTGCTGATGACCAAGCTAGAACTATGACACCTCGCGAAGCTATCGACCGAGGTGCGAATTACGTCGTGATAGGTCGCCCAATCACGCAACGATTTGCAGATGGAGCCCAAGCCATGCGCGAGAGAGCGATAGAGCTGGCAGAGCAGATTCTCAATTAGCTTCACAAGCAGTTAGGGTTAGCGCGTGGGAGCACCTCCAGTACTTACAACGCAGCAGCGTGCTGATGCATTAGCCAAGGCAGCGGCATCTAGAAAGCGACGGGCAGAGGTTAAATCCAAAATAAAGTCAGGTGATTACACCATTGATACTGTTTTGGAGTTAGCGCATAGAGATGATGCTGTTGCTAAAATGCGTGTAAGAGAACTATTGGAAGCACTTTCTGGTGTCGGAAAGGTCAGAGCCCAGAGCCTTATGGAGAGATTAAGTATCTCGCCAACGCGTAGAATTGCTGGACTTGGTCGCCATCAAATTAAGGAACTGCGTAGCGAATTTATGAAAAATACACACGCAGTGCGTCCTGGCAAACTCATTGTTCTTTCTGGCCCAGGGGGAGTAGGAAAAAGTACAGTCGCTGCCCTTTTGCGAAGATCCGGAGATTTTTGGGTCAGTGTGTCAGCAACAACAAGAGAGCCTCGTGTAAACGAACTCAATGGTATTGATTACTTCTTCATTTCTAACGATGAATTTGATCGCAGAATCAAAGCTGATGAATTTTTGGAATGGGCAGAGTTTGCTGGAAATCGCTACGGAACACCGAGTGTAGAAGTACGGGATGCGCTATTGCGCGGTGAAAATGTTTTGTTAGAGATTGAAATAGATGGCGCAAAGCAAGTTAAGGCTCATCTACCTCAGGCCATTCTGGTATTCCTAGAACCTCCTTCGTGGGAAGAGTTGGTTGCTCGTTTAGAAGGACGTGGAACTGATGATCCAGATAGACGCTCCCAAAGGTTGCAGTTAGCCCAAGAAGAGCTTGCTTCGGCCTCTTTTTTCGACCATGTCATCATAAATGACGCCGTCGAACAGGTGGTTGCTCAACTGGTAGCATTAACCTCTTGAATCCGAAGGTGGATTCTCACGGCACACTAGATCTGAGCGGGGTATAAACATGGATGGAATTACAAATCCACCAATCGATGAACTTCTAGACAAAAGCGGCTCTAAATACAGTTTGGTTTTGTATGCTGCCAAGCGCGCCCGCCAGATCAACGCGTATTACTCACAACTAGGTGAAGGTCTTCTTGAATATGTGGGACCACTAGTTGAGACACATGTTCATGAGAAACCATTATCAATTGCACTTCGCGAGATTAATGAAGGTTTGCTCACGATTGAAAATCTAGAACCAACAGCTTAAGTACTGAGTGTATGAGCGCCACTAACCGTGAGGTTATTCTCGGTATTGGTGGTGGAATAGCTGCTTATAAATCTGCCGATTTACTTCGGCGCCTTCAAGATAGCAGTTTTTCAGTCACTGTTGTTCCAACACCCAATTCACTCAACTTTGTCGGCGCTGCCACATGGCAGGGGCTATCTGGCCGAGCTGTAACTACACAGGTGTGGGAAGACGTTGATCAAGTTCGTCACATATCTTTAGCCAAATTAGCTGATTTTTTCATTATCGCCCCAGCCACGGCAGATCTGATCGCTCGTTTAGCCATGGGTAGAGCCGACGATTTACTAACTAATCTTGTCTTAGCCAGTGCTGTTCCAAAGTTGGTGGTCCCTGCCATGCATCCAACTATGTGGCTAGATCCTGCAACTGTTGCAAATGTTCAAACGCTTAGAGCACGTGGTTTTGTAGTGATGGAACCAGATGTTGGTCGATTAACCGGCTCTGACTCTGGTCAAGGTCGTTTCCCTCATACGCAAGCAATTATTGATGCATTCTTTGCCATGAATGGGATAAGGCGCGATCTTCTTGGCAAGAAAGTTTTAGTAACCGCCGGTGGAACGCGAGAGGCTATTGATCCCGTTCGATTCATTGGAAATAGATCATCTGGCAAGCAAGGAATTGCTATCGCTAGGGCTGCAGCTGCTCGGGGTGCCAGCGTTCACTTAATAGCAGCAAATCTTGATATGCCTGAATGTAATGGTGTAAGGGTTACCCATGTTGAAAGTGCGCAGCAGATGCTTTTTGAATTGGAGAGCGACTTTTCTGATACAGATATCTTGATCATGAGCGCAGCGGTTGCAGATGCTAGACCAAAGAAGAGTTCCAGTGAGAAGATTGAGAAAATACATTTCACCTCTATTGATCTTCAAGAAAACCCAGATCTTCTGGCAACGTTGTCAGCGAAGAAAGTCAAACAAGTTATGGTGGGCTTTGCCGCACAAACTAGCGATCTCATTGCATCTGCAAAGTCCAAACTCATATCCAAGGGCTTGGACCTGATTTATGTAAATGATGTCACTGGGGGAGCCATCTTTGGTCAGGATGAAACTGAAGGTACAATTATCCTTCGTAGCGGGGATTTAGTGCCCATAACACGACAATCTAAAGACACGCTTGCCCATCATTTACTCGATTATGCCCTCGAGCAGTTAGGATAAGACAATGTCACAACGCCTATTTACGTCTGAATCAGTAACAGAAGGACACCCAGATAAGATTGCCGATGCTATCTCTGATGCGGTATTGGACTCATTACTTACTCAAGACAAAAAATCTCGCGTTGCGGTAGAAACTCTGATCACAACCGGTCAAGTTCATGTCGCTGGTGAAGTAACAACTAATGGATACGCCGATGTTATGGGCATAGTTCGAGATACTGTTTTAAATATCGGTTATGACTCCTCTGATAAAGGCTTTGACGGTAATAGTTGTGGTGTCTCTATTTCGATAGGGCAGCAATCTCAAGATATTGCCCAAGGTGTCGATGATGCATACGAGCACCGTGTTGGTTCACAGGGAGATCCACTAGACCTTCAAGGTGCTGGAGATCAAGGGTTAATGTTTGGTTATGCCTGCGATGACACAAAGGAATTGATGCCACTTCCAATCTGGTTAGCGCATGCTCTTGCCCAGCGGTTAACTAAGGTGCGTAAATCTGGTCTATTGCCATACCTTCGCCCAGATGGAAAGACTCAAGTGACCATCGAATATGACGGTGATCGCGCTGTAGCCCTCAACACAGTAGTTATCTCCAGTCAACATGCCGAAGAGGTAGATGTAGCTAAGAAATTGACACCTGAAGTGATTGAGCATGTTATTGATCCTATTTTGGCGACTATTGATTTACCTCGTAAAGATTTGCGCACGTTGATCAATCCAACGGGACGTTTTGTTATTGGTGGTCCAATGGGAGATGCCGGTTTAACCGGTCGAAAAATCATTGTTGATACCTACGGAGGAATGGCCCGTCACGGTGGTGGTGCATTTAGTGGAAAAGATCCATCAAAAGTAGATCGTTCTGCAGCATATGCAATGAGGTGGGTGGCCAAAAACGTAGTTGCTGCAGGTCTTGCTCGACGTTGTGAGGTACAGGTTGCTTATGCAATCGGTAAGGCGCAGCCTGTAGGCGTGTTTGTAGAGACTTTTGGGACCGAAACGGTGCCTGTCGCAAAAATTCAAAATGCAGTAACAACTGTTTTTGATCTGCGCCCTGCTGCAATTATTCGGGATTTAGATCTCTTACGCCCAATCTATTCCCTTACTAGTGCCTATGGACACTTCGGTCGCGAATTACCTGAGTTTGCTTGGGAACGCACTAATCGTGTCTTAGAGCTTCAAAACTCAATTAAGTAATCGCTGTGGCAACGCCACGACTTTTCAATCTCAAGTCCCAGGTGGCCCCTACGCCTCATGGAGATGTTGCCACTGACTTACCATGTGCAAGAATCTGGGTTAATACTGGTGTATTCCATTTGGACACTGCCTATGACTATGAAGTACCGCAGATAATTGCAGATACCGTTTCAACGGGAGTGCGGGTGCAAGTACCTTTTGGAAATAGGCAAGTGGAGGGCTTGGTTGTTGAGCGCCTAGCTGGGCCAGCGATTGTTAACACTTTAAAACCTATCTCAAAGGTGCTCTCTCCCCATCGTGTTGCCACGCCAAGATCGTTAGAGTTAATTTCTCAAGTTGCACAACACTGGGCAACCAATCCATGGGATGTGATTAGAAGTGCTATTCCACCTAGGGTTGCTAGTGTTGATAAAGCATATGTGGCTACAGCATTTGCTCATACTAAATCTAGCAACCCATGTGAAATAATCTTTCACTCATTTCAGCCCCATATCTCTGTTTATTCACAAGTTGCATCTTTGGCTAACCAAGGTAGAAAAAATGGCACGGTACTCATTGTTGCACCCGATGAGCGCGACATCATCGCGATTTGCTCCGAACTTAACCGCTTGTCTTTGCCTGTCTTGCGCATCGATAGTGGAGTTTCACGAAATGAGAGATATGCAAATTTCTTAGAGTCTATGGAGTCATTGAATAAGATCATTATTGGATCAAGGAATGCGATCTTTGTCCCCTTGCTGGAAGGGGCCACCATAATAGTCGTCAAAGAATCTTCACCAGATCTCTATGAACTTCGTTCACCGGCTTGGAATGTGCGCGATGTTGCGATGTTACGCAACTCCATCGATTCTGCCCGAGTAATTCTCTGTGGCTTTGTTCCCTCACTAGATAGCGCAGCCCTTATCGATACGAAGAGGGTTCGATACGTCAATACCAACACAAAGCTTTCGGTTAAGGCATTTTCTCCGACGGATTCCTCGCTCTTACCTGGCCGCATATTTAGCGAAATCCGTTCTACAATTTCTAATGGTCCAGTCCTTTTCATGGTGCCACGTAAAGGCTATGCCAATGGAATTCTCTGTGCTCATTGTAAAAATATCGCACTGTGTGTTTGTGGTGGACGACTTCACCTCACCAGTAAGAACGCTGATCCTGTTTGTCGGATTTGCGGCACAACTATAAAGAATTGGATCTGTGGCTTTTGCCAAAGAGATAGGAAATTTATTGTATCTCGAGGAATAGAACGAGCACGCGAGGAAATATCTCGTGCATTTCCACATATTCCAATCATGATTTCTTATGGTGATGTAATAAAGGATCGCGTTGAACCTAGACCTTGTATTGTTTTAGCAACGCCAGGTGCCGCACCTCAAGTTTATGGTGGTTATGAAGCAGTAGTGATACTCGAAGGTCTTTCATACTTTAGCCATGCTGATTTACGGGCAAATGAGCGAGCCACTGAACTTTTCTTTGAAGTGGCAGCGCTTACAAAGAAAGGGGGAGCGGTGCTTTTGGCAATTGATGAATCACATCCCATCGTGCCAAGTTTAACGCGTTGGAACCCATCAATAATTCTCAAACGCGAGCTATCACAACGCGCAGAGATTTCTTTTCCGCCAACGGTAACTAGTGCTCTCATGATTCTTCCGACATCACAAGCAAGTGCGTTAGTTTCTGGGATTAGTCGCGCCATAAGTGATGCACGATTGGCCTCCGATACTCGTGTGTTAGGTCCAACCACAATTGATGGCGAATCGAGTAAGGTCGTTGTTCTCTCTTCTTTTGATTCACGCGCCTCTTTGACCGCATTTCTACATGAATTGATGCGCCGAAGAAGTATCGCCAAGAAGACTGATGCAATCCTTCGAATCGAACCGTATTCGTTATAATATTTTTGATAGACTTTACTTATGTCAATTCAAGAAATTCGCTTATTCGGAGATCCGGTGCTTTTAACTCCGGCTTCGCCTGTAATCGATTTCGACAAAGAGTTACGCACGCTGGTTGCAGATTTGACAGAGACAATGCTGCAAGCACCTGGCGCAGGTCTAGCTGCACCCCAAATCGGTGTTTCACTGCGAGTTTTTACTTGGCATGTGGATGATGTTCTCGGTCATTTGATTAATCCCACCTTAACGTTAGGTGATGAGATTCAAGACGGCGAAGAAGGTTGTCTTTCTTTTCCAGAACTTCGATATGACGCAAAACGGGCAATGAATGCTGTGGCTAAAGGTTTCAATATGTTTGGCGAACCCATAATTGTAGAAGGCACCCAATTCTTGGCACGGGCGCTGCAGCATGAAACAGATCACCTTGATGGAATTCTCTTTATTGATCGCTTATCTCCAGAGGATCGTAAGTTAGCAATGCGCGAAATTCGTGAGTCTGAATGGTTCAATACGCAAAAGGAGATTGGTAGGACACCCACAATTAAGGTTTCTCCACACTCAATCTTTGGACGGAATACTTGATGCGTGTAGCGGTAGCGGCAACTCCGGAGGTTGCATTACCGACGCTTGAATGGTTGCTAACGAGTGATCACACTTTAGTTCAAGTCATTAGCCAACCTGATAAACCTTCAGGTCGCGGACAGCAGCTTCATTCTTCTGCCGTGAGTCAATGGGCAAAGACACAGGAAATCCCACTTCTCACACCTTCAACAATCGATGATTTAGATGATGCCTTAGTTGGTTTAGATCTACTGATCACAATTGGGTATGGCCGAATATTGCCCACAACAACCTTAAGCATTCCAAAACATGGGTGCATTAATCTGCATTTTTCCCTTCTGCCTGCATATCGTGGAGCAGCACCAGTGCAGAGAGCCATTGAATCTGGTCAGGTTCAAACCGGAGTAACGGTCTTTGCACTCGATGCTGGAATGGATACGGGTCCGATTTATACGGCAGTTGCCGTACCGATTGAATCGAGAATGCGCAGCTTTGAGCTGTTGAAAGAACTATCAATAGTTGGAGTAGGTGCAGTCAGAGATACTCTAAGAGCAATAGAAAATGGAACACCACCAACTCCACAAGAAGGCGCTATCTCTTTTGCTCCGAAAATCACCCGCGGTGAGGCTTTGTTGGATTGGAACACTGCTTCTAATGATTTAGTTAACAAAATCAGAGCTTTTTATCCTCAACCACAAGCATGGACCACATTTCGTGGTCAACCATTGAATATCTCTCAAGCAAAAATGGTGAATGCGGAGATTTTGTTGAAACCGGGAGAGTTGAGTACGCATGGCTCGCAGTGCCTGATAGGAACGAGTGATGGCGCGATAATTCTTGAACGAGTAACTCCAGCGGGTAAGAAGGAAATGTCTGCATTGGATTGGTCTCGTGGAGCACGATTTGGGAATGCAGAGCACTGTGGCTAAAGCGCGTCGTGATAATTTCAAAGCGCCAAAACCAGATGCAGTTCGTCTCCTTGCATTTGATATCCTCACAGAAGTTAATAGGAATGAGGGCTATTCAAATCTCTTACTTCCTGCAGCACTCAACGCCTCGAATTTTGAAGATCGAGACCGAAACCTAACAACTGAACTTGTCTATGGAACTTTGCGCATGCAAGGAAAACATGATTGGATACTTGCTCAGATTTCCGATCGACCATGGAGCGAAGTAGATGCTGGAATCGTCGATATTTCCCGCATGGGTGTTCATCAAATTCATGAACTACGCATACCCGATCATGCTGCTGTTTCTGCAACAGTTGAAGTTGCAAGAAAGCGATTGGGTGAGTCCAAAGCAAGTTTTGTGAACGCCCTTTTGCGATCTGTCACCCGCAAAAGCGTTGAAGAGTGGTTTGAACCCTTAGAAGAGATGTCGGATTTGATAGAAAAACTCTCTATTCAATACTCGCATCCGCAATGGATTATTTCAACCTATTTTGATTTACTGAAAAATTGGCAATCTGTTGAGGCAGAACTTGCAACAAATAACATTCCTGCTCTTCCTACTCTTGTCTCTTGGCCAGGATATTCAACACAAGCAGATTTAGTTGAACTAGGGGCAGAACCTACTGTGTACTCACAATTAGGGGCACGGTTGAAAGGTAATCCAGCAAACCTGGAGCTGATTCAACATCGTTTAGCAGGTGTACAGGATGAGGGTTCGCAATTAGTTGCCACTGTTTTCGCCGCGGCTGCAAGTGGTGATTCTTGGTTGGATCTATGTGCAGGACCGGGAGGCAAGGCGGCTCTTTTATCTAGCATTGCGAAAAAGCGTGGAATCAATTTCATTGCCAATGAATTATCGCACCCACGCGCAGCATTGGTGAGGAAAGTTGTCCATGGTGCCACGGTGTGGTGTGGTGATGGACGAGATGTTGCCCAGCATGGACAAAGCTTTGATGCAGTCATTGTTGATGCTCCCTGTACTGGTTTAGGAGCGTTGCGCCGCAGGCCCGAAGTTAGATGGCGCAGATCCTTGGCGCATTTACGTGAATTGACATCTTTGCAGCGAGAATTATTAGATAGCGCGGTTTCTGTAGTTAATCCTGGGGGCTTACTTGGTTATGCCACATGTTCGCCACACTTGGCCGAAACCACAGTTCAGGTTGTTGATATCCTAAGAAAACATCCAGAACTAGAGCAAGTAGAGATTGCAGAGTTTCTTCCCGCAAATCTTCAGGACGCTGTACGCGCGCAATCTATGTCATTGTGGACTCATAAACATGGCACCGATGCGATGTTTCTAGCGCTATTGCGCAAGAAGGAACATAGTGGGAGTTAGGCTAGAGCAATGAGCCATGACATTCGCATCACTCCTAGTATTCTCAACGCTGATGTCGATCATCTTCAGAACGAAATTGCTAAAATTGCCGCGGTCTCAGATCTGATTCATTTAGATGTCATGGACAACATATTTGTTCCAAATTTCACTTTTGATTTCGATAGTGCACGCACAATTATTGATCAATGCCCCATAGGTATCGATGCACATCTAATGGTGGCAGAAGTCGATGAAATAGCCCGACTTTACGCTCAGGTGGGATGTGCAAGTGTCACAATACATGCAGAAGCAACAGATGACATCGCCACCACTTTGCGCGCCATCCGTAGCGAGGGATCTAGGAGTGGATTGGCACTAAAACCAAACACACCCATCAGTGATTATGAAGAGTTCAGCGATCTTGTCGATATGTTTCTTATCATGACTGTTGAACCTGGTTTTGGCGGGCAGAGATTTATGCACGAGATGATGAATAAGGTGCGGGCAACTCGAGCTCTTATCGGAGATCGACCTATATGGTTGCAAGTTGATGGAGGAATCTCCCTTGAAACAATTGAGATCGCAGTTCAAGCAGGAGCAGATACATTTGTTGCCGGCAGCGCTGTATTTAACGCCAATGATCCTGCCAAGATGGTTGTTTCGCTGCGCGAACGTGCACAGGCTGTGGCAGACTAAGGGCACGTTGTTCCGGGGGTCGGTGTAAATCCGAACCGGCGGTAAAGTCCGCGACCCGTTCACATCCAGTGAGCGGTTGATTTGGTTAGTTTCCAAAACCGACAGTTAAAGTCTGGATAAAGGGACAAGGATTTATGCACTGCGTCTTGCAATAAATCCTCGTTGCTTCCTGGAGCTTTTCTACTAGGAAGGATCAACTGTGTCAGTTATTCGATGGTTATTTGAAACAACAATCCAATTTGGCAGCAAATCTATTGCTGTGCGCGAACTCATTGGGGGAGTGTTAGGACTTACAAGTGCAGTACTTGGGATGAAACGCAAAGTATTGGCATGGCCGGTTGGAATCATGGGCGATGCCTTACTTTTCACTGTATTTCTTGGAGCGGTTTTTGTCTATGCAGATCAACCGTCAGCAAATTTCTACGGTCAAGCAAGTCGCAATCTCTTACTCATCATTGTAAGTATGTATGGCTGGGTAGCATGGGCTAAACATCGTCGAGCAAATGGAACCGAGCAACCAGCGGTAAATCCGCGTTGGACAACGAGAAAAGAAAAACAGTTCTTGCTTCCAGCGATTGCAATATTCTTCATTCTCTCTATGCAGATCTTTAAGGCTCTGGGTGAAAGTGGTACGTGGCTGCTAGTTGATACGTGGATCTTCACAGGAACTGCTCTGGCGACCTATGGCATGAGCCGTGGCTATGTTGAGTTCTGGTTAGTGTGGATTGCCGTTGACCTCGTGGGAGTTCCATTTGCCTTCTCAAATGGGTATTACCCAACCGGAACTCTCTATGCGATCTATCTCCCCTTTGTCGTGTGGGGATTCATCTCATGGCTGCGTATTTCTAAGCAGGAGAAATTGGCAGCAGTGAGTTAAACCTTTCTAGTAAACTACACAGGTGAAAACCTTCGAATCCCTCTGGGCGCAATTGAGCGAAATAGCCCTTCAACGCCCAGAGGGTTCTGGAACCGTTGTTGCCTTAGATGCAGGTGTGCATGCAATTGGCAAGAAGGTACTTGAAGAAGCTGGTGAGGTTTGGTTAGCAGCCGAGCATGAAAGCAATGCAGCTCTAGCCCAAGAAATCAGTCAGTTGATTTATCACCTGCAAACTTTGATGTTAGCGCGAGGGCTAACTCTTGAAGATGTATACACCTACTTGTAAGTGAATCGGGTTCATTGATGTTACGTATTGCTGTTCCCAACAAAGGCTCCCTTGCAGAGGAATCCATATCAATATTGAAAGAAGCGGGCTATCGCCAGCGCACAGATACTCGTGATTTAGTTCTTCTCGATAACGAGAACGCTGTGGAGTTCTACTATCTTCGTCCACGCGATATCGCACTCTATGTTGGTTCTGGGGAGCTAGAGGGTGGAATTACAGGCAGAGATCTCCTAATAGATTCAGGTGCTAGCGCCCAAGAGTTGCTGTCACTGAATTTTGGAGCCTCAACGTTTAGATTCGCTGCCCCATCAGATGTCGAATGGAAGATTTCAAATATATCGGGAAAGCGCGTTGCAACCGCTTATCCAGGCCTTGTTAATCACCACTTAAAGAGTTTGGGGATCACAGCTGAAGTGGTGAGATTGGATGGCGCTGTTGAAAGTAGCGTGAGACTAGGTGTTGCAGATGTGATAGCTGATGTCGTAAGCACCGGTACTACATTGCGCCAAGCTGGACTGAGTATTTTTGGAGAAGCAATCTTAACGAGTGAGGCAATTGTGATCGCCCGCAAAGATGTTGCTATAGCAAGTGAATTAGAGATTCTTATACGTCGCCTACAAGGCGTTGTCACAGCTCGTATGTATGTGCTCTTAGATTATGACATTCCTAAAACTTTAGTCGAAAAAGCATGTGCTATTACTCCAGGATTGGAGTCGCCTACAATTTCTCCACTTCAAAATCTTGAGTGGGTTGCAGTTCGAGCCATGGTCAAACGCAGGGAAACCAATCACGTTATGGATAAATTATGGGCTCTAGGAGCTCGTGGAATTCTAGTCACTGACATCCACGCTTGCAGACTTTAATTTCCTGGCGAATCAATCTCCTCCACAGAAATTCCCAATAGATAGAGAACCGAATCTAAGTAAGGTTGGGACAGAGAACTATCGGCAGCTGCTTTTACTGCCGGTTTAGCATTGAAAGCTATTCCTAAACCTGCGGCTGCGATCATGTCTAGGTCATTAGCCCCATCGCCAATAGCAATGGTTTGTTCCATAGAGATTGATTGGATAGCAGCAAACTCACGTAATGCTGCAGCTTTTGCCGCACGATCAATTACAGGACCAACAACTTCTCCGGTGAGAACTCCATTTTCTATACCCAAAGAATTGGCCTTGTAATACTTGATATTGAGCTCTTCCAACAGCGGAGCAATAACTTCAATAAAGCCCCCTGAAACAACGGCAACACTATGGCCAAGTGTGTGAAGTGTGGCAATGAGAGTTCGTGCACCTGAAGTTAAGACAATCTCCTTTTGAACCTCAGCAATTGCGCTCACTGATAAACCTTTGAGTAAAGCTGCTCGAGCACGCAGGGATTTTTCAAAATCTAGTTCACCGCGCATTGCTCTGTCTGTAATAGCTATAACTTCATCGTCCACACCTGCTTTTGCTGCCAGGAGTTCAATTACTTCCTGTTGAATGAGAGTGGAATCTACATCTAACACAACGAGCTTTCGTGCATGACGTTGAGGACCACCCGGTTGAACGGCGATATCAACATTGTTTAAAGCTGCTATGGGAGAAAGAGTGTGACTCAATACTTCTTGGCTAGCACCAGAGATAACAAATTCGATTGCGGTTATTGGTGTTGAAGCTAGTCGGGTAATGCGTTCTATGTTTGCACCTTGTTGCACTATTCCAGCTGCTAACTTGCTTATAGCTCGTGGATGCATCTTATTTGATAAAATCACAACGTGAACAAGATTAGATATTGAAGAGGTTGAGGATTTGTGCTCTAAGGAAAACAATGTTGCAACGTCAACGCCTAAAGACGTTGCACAGCTTTCAAGATCGTCACAAATAGCCTTTTCATGAGAAGGATGAAGGCTGATCAGCACTGTGAGAATGAGCCGATTCTTTATAACTACCTGCTCAATGTCCACAATCGTGATTGCAAAGGCAGAGAGGACCTCAAAGAGGGACGCTGTGATTCCAGGCTTATCTGCGCCGCTGAGAAGGATGAGACCGGTGTATAGCTCGCTATCTGTGCTAGTGCTCATGATGAGGCGAAGATTATCTTAAAATCACATCGTGTAATTGCCAAGAATTAGGTAATAGTTGCTCTGGAACCAGTATCTTCTTGCTCTATGGCTATCTCACCCGTACTTGAACTCAGCGATGTCTCAGTACGTCGTGGTGAAAACCTCATTCTTGGTCCCCTCAATTTTCAAATAGCACAAGGAGAGCGCTGGGTCATTCTCGGACCCAATGGTGCGGGTAAATCGACGCTATTACAGATTTTGGCAACAAAAATTTTCCCAACACAGGGCACAGTCAGCGTATTGGGTCAGCAAATGGGACGTGTTGATCTCTTTGAATTGCGCACCCGCATAGGTATTTGTGGTGCACCAATAGCCGATGACATTCCAGGTGATGAAAGAGTCAAGGATGTCGTTCTCACAGCTGCCTATGCAATTTTAGGACGCTGGAATGAACAATATGATTTGTGGGATGAATCGCGGGCAATTGCTCTCTTAACTACTTTTGGCGTGCGAGAGTTAGGTGATCGACTTTATGCAACATTGAGTGAAGGGGAAAAAAAGCGCACACAAATAGCTCGAGCTCTTATGGCAGACCCTGAATTACTTCTTTTAGATGAACCCGCAGGTGGCTTAGATGTCGGTGGGAGAGAGGATCTGCTGCGTCGCTTTGCTCATTTTGCCGCCGACCCAACTGCACCAGCGACGATAGTGGTTACCCACCACATTGAAGAAATACCAATAGGAACAACTCACGCCCTACTACTCAAAGATGGCAAGATTGCAGTCTCTGGACCAGTGGAATCTGTCATCACCACAGAACATATATCTGCAATATTTGGCGAGAAGATATCTGTCACTCAAGATGCTGGGCGCTTTTTCGCACGCTCGTATTAACAGACCATGGCACTATTTGACCAACTTCATCCGCATTGGCAAAAAGCATTGGCAGGCTACCGCCCTTTGATTGCCACTATTGATTCACTCATTGTTAAAAATGAGGTGACCCCCGATTATGAAAACATCTTTGCCGCCTATCAATTACCGCCAAATGACATAAAGGTCGCAATCTTTGGGCAAGATCCATATCCAACACCAGGATATGCCAATGGTTTAGCTTTTTCAGTTCAGCCCTCTATCAGTCCCCTTCCGGCATCATTGCGAAATATATTCAAGGAGTTACATGATGATTGCGGCATCGAGATGGCAACCAATGGAGATCTTCACCGTTGGGCTCAGCAGGGTGTTTTTCTGCTCAATACAATTCTTACAACAACTCCAACCCAATCCCTTGCTCATTTTGATTATGGCTGGCAGGAATTAACTGCAGCAACTGCACAGGTTATAGGCGCAGCAGGTGCGATAGGAATCTTCTGGGGTGTTAAGGCTCAAGAATTCAAGCAGTATTTTGATCCAGGGTTGTCAATTTCTTCACCTCACCCAAGCCCACTATCAGCCCATCGTGGCTTTTTTGGCTCCGCTCCATTTTCAAAGGTAAATAGGATTTTACGTGCTCAAGGTAAGAGTGAGATTGTTTGGTAGAAAAAGTTAGGCCCCGCAGATTTCTCTACGGGGCCTAACCAAGGAATTACTTGTCGTTTAGCCAATCCATGCTGTTATTGGTGAAGTCATGAAGTAGATAACAAATAGGACAGCAACGAGCCATAGCAATGGATGGACATCCTTGCGGCGACCCTGAACTACACGGATAAGGACGTGTGAGACGAATCCTGCCCCGATACCAACGGAGATGCTGTAAGTAAATGGCATCAAGATGATTGTTAGAAATGCAGGAATTGCGATTCCTAGATCTGTCCAGTCAATATCCTTTACTTGAGTCATCATCAAGAACCCAACTATGATCAAAGCTGGAGTTGCAGCTTCATAAGGAATAATCGCTACAAGAGGCGATAAAAATGTAGCTAACAAGAAACAGATTCCAGTAACAACTGATGCAAAACCAGTTCTGGCACCTTCTCCTACGCCAGATGCTGACTCGATGTAGGAAGTATTCGATGAAATACCTGCAGCACCACCTGCAGCAGCTGCAAGAGAGTCGACAAGCAAGATGCGATCGTTGTTTGGGACATTGCCTTCCTTGTCAATCAGGCCAGCTTCATGACCTATAGCTGTAACTGTTCCTACAGTGTCAAAAAAGTCAGAGAGTAAGAGAGTAAAAACCAAGAGGACAGCCGAGACAAAAGAAATTTTGCTAAATGATCCTAGAAGATTGAACTGACCTAAAAGTGAAAAATCAGGAGTTGAAGCTATTGAATCTGGCAATGCCGGAATGTTAAGTCCCCAGCCCTTTGGGTTACTCTCCGTTGGAGAGATAAAGCTTGGTCCAATTTTGAAGGCACTTTCAAGAATAACCGCAAGAACGGTCGCCCCAACAATTCCGATTAGAATTGCTCCCTTGGTCTTTCGCACCATTAAAGTAACAATGAGAATGAGACCAAAGATGAAAACTACAATTGGCCAACCAACGAGATTTCCACCATCGCCTAACTGCACTGGAACTGGACCATTGCCTGTTCGACGGACAAAACCTGAATCAACTAGACCGATAAGGGCAATAAAAAGTCCGATACCGACCGAGATTGCATATTTAAGTTGCTGAGGAACAGCCTTGAAAACCGCTGTTCTGAAACCTGTAAGAACCAAAACTGTGATAATCAAACCTTCGAGGACAACAAGCCCCATTGCATCGGCCCATGTCATCTTTGATGCGATGCCATATGCTACAAATGTATTGAGACCAAGACCGGTTGCGATAGCTAATGGAAAATTGCCCACAACGCCCATCAAAATAGTCAAGACACCTGCGATTAAGGCAGTTGCCGCTGCAATGAGCGGAAGGTTTTGACCAAAGGCGGTGAATCCACCTAGAAATTTCTTATCCGCATCGACTGCTCCACCAATGATCAATGGGTTCAATGCGATGATGTATGCCATAGTGAAGAATGTGACGAGTCCGCCTCGAACTTCCCTGCCGACAGTGGAGCCACGTTCTGAGATTTTAAAATACGAATCCAGCATGAGTCACGCCTTTCTAATTTTGTTAACGGGGGTGTTTGCGACCCCGTGCGCAGTAAACAGCCTGCACAGGCCGGGGGAATGCTTTTAGAGTAGTAGTTACTTGTTCGTAAGTCGGGAAACGACACCTAATGAGATCGCTATCGACTGTCCGACTAAGGTGGCAAAAAGTAGCGTGCCAAGGCCCACCGTTCCACCAAGGAACCACCCAAGGGCGCATACCGTGCCTTCGATGGCCAGGCGCACTCTGCCCACACGAATGCCTGTAGCAAAGTGAATACCAGTCATCAATCCATCTCGCGGTCCAGGTCCTAGCCCACAGGTGATGTAGAGAGCAGAAGCTACTCCCACCATGGTTATACCCAACACGGTATAGATAATCCCAATCAGAAAATTATCTTGCAGCGGAATATATGTGACACCACATTCAATAGCTAAGGCGATGATGACTATATTAGAAATCGTTCCAAAGCCTGGCTTTTCACGAAGAGGTATCCAACCCAATAACACTAGTGCACTGATTCCAAAAGTTGACCAACCCATAGTGATATCCAAATGCTTGGAGATTCCTTGCGCCAAGACCGACCAGGGGCCATTGCCGATATTGCTTTGAATAACAAAGCCATCTCCGAGACCGAAGATAAATAGCCCAAACCATAAAATAATTATGCGAGTAAATCCAAGATCCCACTTTGATTGTGCGCTCCAAGGAGTTACTGGAACTGTGCGATGTGGGCGTAGAAACTCCATGAATGCTTTCCAGGACATTGTGGGAGTCTAGTGCAACGATGCCTGAGTTATCAGGCTATTCTTCAGTAATGTTTCCAGGCATTGGCACGCTCATCAATATCATTGCAATAATTGGGGGAGCAGTCCTTGGAATAGTTATTGGTCATCGATTGAGCACTAGAACAAGAACATTGCTGACAGATGTTTTAGGTCTAGCAACGTTGATAGGCGCAGCTTCTGCTCTAATACCCATGTGGTCTTCGCGGTATGTTGATTCTCTTCCAACGGGTTGGCCATTACTGGTAGTTCTTGGTTCACTTGTTTGTGGAGGACTCATTGGTTCAGCATTGAAATTGGAAGATCGTTTAGATCACCTAGGCGAAAATCTGCGACAAAGATTTCGGGCATCACAAGAGAGTCAATTTGTTGAAGGCTTTGTTACAGCCTCTTTACTTTTTGCAATTGGACCTTTAGCAATCTTGGGCAGCATTAGCGACGGAATGTCTAATGGAATTGATCAGCTCTTATTAAAAAGCGTTCTCGACTTCTTTGCAGCTATGGCCTTTGCTTCCTCACTTGGTTGGGGAGTGGCGGTGTCGGCTATTCCAGTCGGCGTGTATCAAGGTC
>Ga0214919_10005078_pt1 | contig 18884 bp, 15 predicted proteins | sample LL1503_MetaG_FD_177994 | JGI IMG/M metagenome (GOLD analysis project Ga0214919, IMG submission 177994) | Freshwater microbial communities from Lake Lanier, Atlanta, Georgia, United States - LL-1503 | ecosystem: Environmental > Aquatic > Freshwater > Lake | place: USA: Georgia | collected...
ACTCAACCATTAACTTTTAATTTTATTAATTTATCAATATTAGATATAAAAGAGCAATTGCAAATAATTAAAAACATAACTAAAGAAACTAATTTATTATCTTTAAAAAATATTAAACTACTTTTAAATAATTTATTAGTTGAAAATAATAAAATTTTAAGATACAGTGCTAATTACGGAAATATTGATTTTCATTCTAATAATGATAATTTTAATAAAATTTTAAATGATATTGAAAATAATAATATAAATAATAATGTAAATAATGATGTAAATAATGATGTAAATAATGATGAAAATGACACTGAAAATAATATTTTAGAAAGTATTCATAGTTTTTTAAATGATGGTAAATATATAATTACATTAAGAAAAAATGTGTTTTTTATAATAAAAAGAGATTGGTTTTCAGAAATTGCAAACTTAGGTATTACTTATGGTGCATATAAAAATAATAGTAATGCATACTGGTGGAATTCTGAATCTCAATTACAAGAAATATGCGTACAAAATAATATAACTATTTTTGATTCAACTATATTATTGGAGGATAATAGTTTATATAAGTATAATAATGATAATTATTTTAATGAAAATAATAAATTACAAGAAGATTTACAATGTTTATTTTTTATATGTCGTAGTTAAATTTTATCTTCCTGTCCAGACCTTTATTAATGGTAAATCTTTACATTTATATATCTCGTCAAATGTAATACCCCAATTAACATAATTATGTATATTTCCTAATAATGTTTCTATATTATTATTGTGTTTTTTTTCTTTTTGTAATAAACACCCTATTACTCGTTCAAAAGCACAACGATTAAGTCTAGATATTATACAATCTAATAGTTTATTTAAATTATATTTACTATTAATAATATTTAAATAATCATATGTAATAATTGACATCCCACCAAAACATCCATTCCATAATGTTTTATTTTCATAAAATTTAAGTAATTCAACATCATTAAATAATTTTATCATATATGTTTCATCTTCTATTAAGTCCCAATAGTGGTTAAAATCCCATATCATTTTATATTCATCAACATTAAAATCTATATATTTATTTATAAAAACCGAGTCATGAATTATTACTGCAATATCAAATAGTTTATTATGTAAATAATAATAATACGGCAATAATTCGCCTCTTTTATGATATTCACTATTTATAATAGTAGTATTATATAAGTTTTCATTTGTTATATATTTATAATCACTGTTATCATCTATAATAAGTATAAGATTATCTGCATAATATTTGCGAATACATTCATAACAATAAATCCAATATTTATTTGTTAATTCGTTTTGAACACATCTTAATATAATAAATCCTATTGATTTAGGCTTTATGTCTTTTGTATCCATATTTATATTAGTATTATTTGAAAATAGATAGGTTAGTGTATATTTGATATTGTAAAATATTTTTAAGTTATAATTTTGTATCAATATATAATTACACTAGTAAATATAAATTACATTCAAATGGAATATAAAAAAATATTTTATATTCTAGAATAACAAATAAATAAAAAATAAATAATAATACATAATATAAAATATATAATACAATTTTAAATTAAATGTCTGAATTTTTTGATGGAGATACTTATGAACCAGAAGTAGAAACAACTCCTAATATTGAATTTCAATTAAATCAAATTAATGATAATGAATATTTGTTAAAAAAATATATACCAGATAAAGCATTATTTGCAACATCTAATACAATTGCAAGTATTAAAACAATTTATGAAAATAATATTGATATTCCAATAATAGTTTATGGTAATAAAGGTATTGGTAAAATAACATCTATTATAGGTTTACTAAAATATTTACCTTGTTATCTTCCAGAATATGAAATAAATCATAAATTAAATAATCTACATTATTTTAAAATTTTAGATGAAAAATTTAATAAAATATTTTATTATGAAAATATATACTTTATAAATTTAGAAAGTTTGAATAATAATAATGAAATAACAGAATATTTAGAATACATTTATAAACTTGCAAAATCAAGTAATATTCAAATATTTAATGATAATTTTGAGGAAAATGATATAGATAAAACTATAGATAAAACTATAGATAAAACTATAGATAAAAAAATAGATAAAACTATAGATAAAAAAATAATTATAATTGCACATATTGATAAATGTAGTAAAGAATTACAAAAATTTATTGCATTTATGTTAGAAAAAATTAATAATGAAATTTCATATATATTAACAACATATAACACAAATACAATTGCAAAAAAAATTATGTCAATATGTTTACCAATACATTTTAAAAATTTAAATGAAAATACTTTTAATAAAATTTTTAAAACAAATTTTAAAAATTCTTTAGAAGAAAATAAATTATCAACAACATTATTAAAAAATTATTATCAAATATATGTAACAAATAGATATAATATAGGAAATACTATTTCGCAAATAAAATATTATTTAGAAACTGAAGATATAGAATATTTTAAAAATAAACATAATAGAATATCTTTATTATCAAAAATTGCTGAAAATTTTATAAAAAAAAAATTAATTCTATCAAATGTATCATCTGCATTAGAAATACGTAAATTTTTATATACATTATTATCTTTAAACATAAAACTAATTATATTTGTTAAAGAAGTTATAAAACAATTATGCAATAATAGTAAATTAAACAATAATATAAAATATAGTATTGTAGAAAAAGTAAATACTATGTCCTCAGAAATTATTAAATCTAATAAAGAAATTGTTATAATAGAATCATTTTTTTATGATATTATAACAATTATATATGCAGATGTAAAATAAATAGAAGATAATAAATAATAAAAAATAAATAATCAGTAATTAAAAATTAAAATATTTATTATATTTAATAATAAATTAAATAATTTTAAATAAAAATGTCTATTACAAAATCTAAATTTAATAAGAATTATAGAAAATCAAAAAAACTATTAAAAAAACTTGCTAAACGTAATAAAACAAAAAAAAGTTTAAAATCACATATGAAATCCAAAAGACATCATAAAGGTGGTTTTTCTTCAAGTTGTAGTTTAGCTACTGTTAAAGAACCGGGATTAAAACTAGATGCATTAGGTTCTATTGCTGGTCTATCAATTCCAGAATCAAGAGGTGCAATTTATCGCCCAAATTGTAAATCTGATAATTATCAAGCAATGAAACCATAAATTTGCAAAATCTGCAAAATCTGCAAAATCTGCTAATCAAATACTAAAGTAGTAGGAAAATTATGTATTGATAATGATTTTGATGCAGCAGATGAAATTTCTTTTCGTTTTTTTCTTGTTGAACCTCCAGTTTTTATTTTTATTTGCGTTTTTATTTGCGTTTCAATAGGAATAATTCCATCTTGTGCCTTTTTCTTTTTTGTATATGGTATTGTTGGCATTTGTAATGGTTGTGGTAATCCTATATCATCTAATTGAATATTAGTAGCAGTAATAGTAGATTGATTTATTTTGGTTCCACATTTTTTTACAGTTTCACAGCGAGAATTCATATCAATATCAATCTCTTTTATATGTTTAGAAATATAATCTATAATATGATTTTCTAAAGCCCATTTAAAAAAATTTAATTGTCCTACAGTAGTAATAAAATATTTATTATCCTCATAATAAAAACGTATTCTATTTCTCCTACAAAATGGGTCAAAATTTCGTTTACTATAATTCTTTAATTGTCCTTTATAATTATTATGAACTATTATAAAATTATCAAATGATTGCAATTCTTCTTTTGTTTTGTCTTTTTGTTCCTCTTTAAAATCATATTTATTATATAAAATATTAAATTTTTTACAATAATTTGTAACAAACCAATCGATAAGCCTCAATGATATAGACTCTCCTTTTAAAATAGTAATTATTTTATTAAGCATATGTCTATTAGAAAAAAATTTAGTAATAGGAATAATAAGAAGTGCTTGTTTTGAAGATATATTTTTGCAAGATTTAATAACTATGTTAACTTTATCCTCAGAATTTTCGGATACAGGTTTAGTTGTATTAACTAATAAATTTGTTGATAATGGAATAGATTTTTTTTTAGATTCATCTTTTTTAGTTTTAATAGTACATTCCATTAGTTTATTATCTTTGCAAACTTTTGTATCAACCTCAAAATTACCATTAAGTATATCGTTAATACTCATTATTAAATAATATTTTATTATTATTATGTAATTATTTATATTATCTTTAAGTTAAATAAGATTGTTAATAATTTTAGTTTTCTAATAATTTTAGTTTTTCAATAAATATGTTTTCTAATAAATATTTTTTCTAATAATTTTAGTTTTCTAATAATTTTAGTTTTCTAATAAATATTTTTTCTAGCTAATAATTAAGTAATTGCAAAATTGAGTACTTGCAAAAATGTCGGCAACTTTTGGAAAAACAATTAATAAAAAAATTTATAATACATTAAATAATACAATAAATAATACATATAATAGCACAGTAAAAACAATAAAACAAATAGATATAGATTATAGCACTAAACATATAATAATTGGTATTATAACAGTTTTTATTATTTTGTATGTATGCATAAAATTATATAACTATTACACTAAATCATCTATCAAGGATTTAATTATTCCAACTATGAAGCGACCATTTTTAAATCTTTATGCAGTTATGAAAGATGGTAAAGAAATTACAACAAATATTGTTTTTATTACTCATCATTTTACACGCGATGATTGCGAAGAAGATTATAATAAATATAAAGATCAAGGAATACATTTTTTAGGGTTAAGTAGTTATTCTGAGTTTCCGGGGAAAATTACTAATTCTCATGATATACTTAGTGACCCTAAGCATAAAGCTTATACATATGATTATTTTAAACTAACAAGGGGGTGGTTATCCGTATTTAGAGAAGAAATGAATTTAAAAATATTTTCTAAAGATTTTCCAAGGATTAATTGTGCTGAAAGCGATTTTGCGAAGTATAAAACACATCTGCCCGACACTAGTGTAAAAAAGGAATATGATTTTATTTATGTTTGTTTAAAGGATGGTGATAAAAAAGAGGGCGATAAGGACTGTCCGCAGGGATGGCAATCGACAATTAGGTCATATCCTCAAGCAAAGCAGTTTATAGATTTAATGTGTAAAAAATATAAATTGAAGGGTTTGCTTATAGGTAGAATTGGTTGTGAGATGCCTCCAAACTGTCATCAATTAATGGAATTAACAGATTTTCAAGAATATAGTACATTTATTAAAAATTATAATAAATGTAAATTTATTTTTATTCCAAATTATGCAGAGGCATCTTGTCGTGTATGTACGGAGGCTATGTGTTTTAACCTTCCAGTATTAATGAATAAAAATATATTAGGTGGATGGAATTATATAAATGATGAAACAGGAGAGTTTTTTGACACTAATAATATAGATACATTTGAACCAGTTCTAGATAAATTTATAAAAAAATTAAATAATAATGAATATACTCCAAGAGAATGGTTTATTAAAAATTATGGTGAATATAATTCAGGTGCAAAATTATTAGATTTTGTAAAATCAGTTTTTAAAGAAGATGAATTAAATGTTAAATTTTCAGAAATTGAATATATGAAGCCCGGAATATAAATTATAATAATAAATACTTTTCACAAAATTTTTTTTGTAAAATTTAGTAAAAATTAACAAAAATTGAATTATATTTTTATATTAAGTGTTAATATAAAATAATTAAAAAATCATAAAATGGATGAATTCGTGAGTACCTTAAATGGTCACACTAGTTGGGTCCGCAGTGTTTCTTTTAGTCCTGACAGTAAATACGTTGTCTCCGGTTCACATGACGAAAGTGTTAAAATTTGGTCTACCGAAAGTGGGGAAGTCGTGCGTACCTTGAATGGTCACACCCGTGGTGTCAACAGTGTTTCGTTTAGCCCTGACGGTAAATACGTTGTCTCTGGTTCTCTTGACAAAAGCGTGAAAATTTGGTCTACCGAAAGTGGGGAAGTCGTGCGTACCTTAAATGGTCACACCCATTGGGTCAACAGTGTTTCTTTTAGCCCTGACGGTAAATACGTTGTCTCTGGTTCTGAAGACAATAGCGTTAAAATATGGTCAACGGAAAGTGGGGAAGTCGTGCGTACCTTGAATGGTCACACTGATACTGTCAATAGTGTTTCTTTTAACCCTGACGGTAAATACGTTGTCTCTGGTTCTGAAGACAAAAGCGTTAAAATTTGGTCTACCAAAAGTGGGGAAGTCGTGCGTACCTTAAATGGTCACACTCTGCTTGTCACGAGTGTTTCTTTTAGTCCTGACGGTAATTACATTGTCTCTGGTTCTGCTGACAAAAGCGTTAAAATTTGGTCGACAGAAAGTGGGGAAGTCGTGCAAACCTTTAAACGTACCTTTAATGGTCACACTAATGATGTCAACAGTGTTTCTTTTAGCCCTGATGGTAAATACGTTGTCTCTGGTTCTTTTGACAGTAGCGTTATAATATGGTCGACTGAAAGTGGGGAAATCGTGCGTATCTTGAACGAACACACTGATTGGGTCTGGAGTGTTTCTTTTAGCCCTGACGGTAAATACGTTGTTTCTGGTTCTAGGGACGAAAGCGTTAAAATATGGTCTTATTAGATCATAATATAAAATATTATTTTTTTTAATAAAAACAAAAAAAAATAAACAATATTCTAATATCCTAAAGCGATATCTGCTAATAAATTTAAACCATAATAATCATATTTATTATATTTATTATGTTTATTATCCTCAATCATTGCTAATTCTTCATCATAATCATCATAATTTTTATAATTATCATAATCTGTATCAAGATTCATTTTTGTATTTTTATCATATTTATAAAAACATTCATTTGTTAATTTAATTATTTGTTGTGGTTGTAAAACATTACAATCACTATTATATTTATTTACTTTCTTCATATATAATTCATATTCTTTTTTATGTTTTCTTTTCATATGTAATGTATGGGAATTTAATGTTCTAAATATTGTATCGCAAAATTTACATTTCATATTTAATCCACCATTATGTGCCAGAATATGTTGTTTATATTGATATGAATGACTTGGTGAAAATACTTTACCACAATCATTAAATGGACAATATATAGGTTTTGAATGAATTCTAATATGTTTTATTAATCCTGTTTTATTAGGATGCGAATAGGAACATTTATTGCATTTATGTAATGAACTTAAAGCTTTATTGCGTGACATTTTTCATATGTATTCACATCAAATCATATTTAGTATTGTAAAATATGTATATATTTTTTCAATTTTATGTTAGAAAAAATTAAATAAATTAACAAAAATTGAAAATTTTATTTATAAAATGATAATTATATTTTTTCAAGATGGTAGTATTATTACTGCTTTTGGTGTTTGTAGGGGCTTTTGGGGCTCCTGTTCCCCCCAACGATACCAGTACTTTGACAACAACATTGACGAGCACTATGTCAAGTACATTGACAACGACATCGCTACCAACGACGACAACATCTCTACCAACGACGACAACGTCAATACCCACATATTCGCCAGATCCGAACATTGTAGTGATATGTATAATATTGCTACTATCGTTTATCCTTTTTCTATACTTATTTAGGAAGTTTAGGTATATTAAAATTATTGAACAAATTGGTGATGTATTATATACAATAATTACATTACCATTTTTAATATTGTATATTATTTTATACGATAGACCATATTGGTGCTATTCAAAATTTTGCAAAAAACAAAATAATAGTAATAGTAATAGTAATAGTAATAGTAATAGTAATAGTAATAGTAATAGTAATAGTAGTATAGTATAATTTTTTTTACAATTATATTCTTTAACTTAGTTTAACCTACTTTACATTTATTCTAACTATATAATAAATATCTGGAAACAATATATATCTGGAAACAATATATATCTGGAAACAATATATATCTAGAAATGGAATTGACACAGAATAATCTTGTAATATGTTTTTTATCTTTAATGATAATAATTTTTTCATATAATGATTATATTAAACCCATGATAGTAAATATAGTACAAGGGAAAAATATAATAAATGGTATATCAGAAGGTTTTACATCACAATATTCCTCTCTTTCTCCAAGTCTTTCAAATACAGTTCAGTTTGATACAAATACATATACTCGTGATGCTAATAAGCCAATTATAATAAATAATCATATATCTCTACCAATATTAACATATGCAAATCCCTCTGGAAATGGTTCTTATTCGGACTTAATAGGCACTTATTTTCGGCGCCATATTTATCCAGTTCAACAAATAAATACCCAGAGCAATATTGAAACCCTTTATAAATTTATTAATAATGAAATAGATATTGCTTTTATTAGCGAAGAAATTCTAGCGCGTTTCATAAAGCGCGATTGTAAATATATGTCACGTATTTTGGCAGATATTTTTGAAGTAGATACAACTATTCCAGAAAATAATTTAGATAATCCATTATTATTAGACCGACTATATCCAGAGTTAAACATAGAGGCAATTGGTGTAGGTTTTAATATGGATTTTTACCTCATAGTAAACAATTTTTCCAATATAATTGAATTTATGGATATAATAAAGGGAAAAGCAATTGGAATATTAGCAGATAGTTATTATTTTTTCATGAAACTATGTATGGCATATAATATATCAATGGATATATTTAAAAATATTACCAATAATAGTGAAAATATTGAGACGACGTTTGAAACACTTAGCGAAAAATTCATACAAAATAAATATGATGCAATATTTATTGTTTGTCATCCCAAAAATCTACAATTATTAAAATTATCGAAAAATAAAAAATTGCGTTATATACATATACAAAAAAGGGCAAAAATCGATTCGCGCAATAATCTAAATAATTTACAAAACCTCAACAATACACAACAAGGAACAGGTAGTGCAACACCGCCACCTCCACCCAGTGGCAATACACAAGCCATTTATTCGCAATTAGTTATGGATGATTTAAAAACTATAAATATTCGCGAAGATTTCAATTCAAATATAAAAAAATATTTCCAACATATTGTTCCTAGAGCAGTAGATTTAAATAAATTTCATAAAAGTGGAAATACTTATTCATATCTAGATACATATTCAACACGTATGATACTTGTAATTAGAAAAGGAATACCAAATGAGCGTGTATCTTATATAACACATAATTATATAGACCATTTGGAAAAATTGCGAGATAATATAGATAGAGAATATTTCGATATCACAATAAATAATTTTTCATCTCTGGAATTTATATATAATGAATTAATAAGTTTTGATAAAGTAATACCTTTAGCAGATGGTGCCAAAAAGATTTATAAGGACGAAGGACTTATCTACTATTCGGAAGATGCAAGATGCAAGTTGTAAAACTATAAATTTATAATTTATAAACAATTAAGTTTATTTATGTAAAAATATAAATTTATAATTTATAAAATTGAAAATAAAAATAATAGATAATAAATAATACATACTTATAAAAATGTCTCTAGATATAGATATGATTTTGCAAACAGAAAAATTGCAAAAAGTACATCAAATATTAAGTGATACTAACCGCAAATTTATTATTGTTGATGGAGTTATTGGTGCCGGTAAAACGACTACAATTAAGGAAATTGAAAAAAGAATTAATCAAATAAATAGTGATATAAATAATAATATTCGCAATAAAAAATATAAAGTTTGTGCTATTTATGAACCTGTTGAAATTTGGAAATCTACAGGTGCTCTAGAGTATTTTTATAAAGATATACCTAGAAATGCATATGCATTCCAAACATTAACATATATTACAAGAATTCAAAGTGTTATTGATGAAATCTATAATAATCCAGATGCAGATATTTATATTCTAGAAAGAAGTATTTGGACGGATAGATATATTTTTATGGAATTATTAAAAGATTTAGTAAGTGAATTAGAAATGAAAATGTATAATCAATGGTGTGATATGTGGGCTTATATTTTGCCTATGCGCGTTGATAAATGGGTTTTATTAGATACATCATTGGATGAAAGCTTAAAGAGAATTTCTATGCGTAATAGAGAGGGCGAAACTAATGGTATTAGTGTCGATTATCAAACAAATCTATATAAAAAACATATTGAATTTTACAAAAAATTGGCAAATGATGATAAGCCAGTAATTATTATTGATAGTAAAATAATGGATGAAAACTTTATTGATAATTCTGAAAAAGTTGATGCTATAATAGAGCAAATATTTGATATAAAAATAGTTGATTTATTTGCAAAACCTAGTTTATTTAGCTGGTTTCGACAAATGTTTTAATTATTGATTTATCTTTTTTTTTTGTTTTGCGATTTGGATTATTGGGATTTCGATTATTAGGATTTTGATTATTATTTCTTGATTTTCTTTTTTTTCTGTTACCACCAATTTTATTACCATTTTTTGGTGGAGTTAAAAATTCATTAAAATTTGCATTCCAATTTATTGCTACAGCTTCATATTGATTATGTTCTTTAAGTCTTCTTTCTTCTTCAAGTCTTCTTTCTTCTTCAAGTCTTCTTTGTTCTTCAAGTCTTCTTTCTTCTTCAAGTCTTCTTTCTTCTTCAAGCATTTCCCTTTCAGTTTCAAGCCTTTGTCTTTCATTCTCAAGTATTATCTCTCGTTCTTCAATTTTGCGTAAATTTTCATCAATTCTTTTCCTTTCTTCGGTATGTTGTTTTGCTTTTATTTCTAATAGTCTTATTTCTTCAGCAAGTTTTCGTTCGTTTTCTATTAAGTTCATTTGTCTTTGTGTTAAAAAAAAATTAGTTATTTGTGGTTGTGAATTATTAATAACTTGTAATTTAGGATTTTTTTGTGTAAATTCAACATATTTACAACAATATTGTGAAACAGATTCATAATGACCATTAGGACACTCTCCATTATCATTTTTTTTTACTAAACCAAAATTAGGGTCGCATGTATCATTAATTAGTTTTAAATTATTGTTTGCATTTCTACCCCTCTTTGTACTCATTCTCCCTGCTATTTTAAAATTATATATATATATATATATATATATCTATTAAAGTAATAAAAGATATTAATTTATTAGTAAAATGTTAAAAAAATAATAAAATAATCAATTAATCAAATACAATAACAATTTCTTTAGGTTTTATTTTCTTTTTTGTTTTTTTAGATTTATCTAGTTTAGTAACAATTTTATAAACTAAATATTTAGTCCCTTTTATAAATCTTTCTTTGCTGTATAAATCATAATTATATGTTTTTAATAATTGGCGAAATATAGTTATTGCTTCTTTATATACTATATTTTTAATATTATCAATATATTCTTTTCTTTTGCAAGGGATATAATATTCACCCAATTCTTTTTCCAGAGTATGAAAATAGTCTAGTGTTTTGTGTTTATCCATATCAATTTTACTAAATTCCCTAGTATCATTTATATCATTTAGTCCAAATGCATTAATTATCCTAGTTATTAACTCAAATGGTGGGGTTTTTATAAATAATTGATTTACTACCATTTTATATATTTACCCTTACTACTTTACATTTAGAAAATATTAAATAAAATTTATACTTATTTTATTTTATTTTATATTAGTAGTAAAATAAATAAAAATAGTAAATAATTATATAATTACATAATACCTAATACATGATGTTGAAATTAAATATTTCAAAAGATATAAATATTTCACTTGGTTATACCATTATACCTATATTATTAACTAATATTGATACAGAAACCCTTTTTGATTATGTGTCTAGATATATAACAATTCCAGATATTTATAAAACTTTATTAGAACAAATAGAACATAATATGAAAAAAAATAGTTTAAATATGGCAAGTATTACTATTGAGGCAAAATCTGACAAATCTGCCAAAAGTATTAAAAAAACTAAAAAAAAATTGTCATCATCTAGCCAGAAAAATCAATCTATCCATCAAATATTTTTATTAGCAATAAATAATCATGGTTATAATAAATCAAAATATGATGAACTATTAGAAATTGCGCGTGTATCTGGTAATGCAATATTTAATACATTGAAATCTAATCAAATTGAAAAAATAAATATAGTTGATACAGTTGATACAGTTGATACAGTTGACAGTAATGCAAAAACTAATTCTGGAAGCACAAAAATAATTGAAGCCTTGCTAGAAGGTTTATTATTATCATCTTATAAATTTCTTAAATATAAAACCGAAAAAGCATTAAGTAGAGATAAATTTACTTTATCTTTAATAAATATTGTAATCAGTAAATATAATAATAAATTACATCATAAAGATATTCATTCCAGAATACAAAAATTGCAAACTCAAATTAAATCGGTTTTTATCGCAAGAGATTTAATAAATGAACCTGCAAATAATGAAAAATCAACAACATTTATAAATATTGTTAAACAATGTATTAAGGATAATAAAATCCCTATAAAGCTTGAAATATTTGAAAAAAAAGATTTAGAAAAACTGGGTATGGGTCTAGTGCTTGGTGTTGGTAGTGGTAGCAATGTTTCTAATGAACCAAAGGTTCTTATAATGAAATATGATGCTTGTAATGATACCGAAAAACCTGCATATGTTCTCCTCGGCAAAGGAATTACATTTGATACTGGTGGGTTAGATATTAAGGGTGCACGTTCAATGGTTGAAATGAAAACGGATTTATCTGGCGCTGCAACTGTGGCATCATTTTTACTAGGATATGCTATGAATAAAGGTTCAAAATGTATATATGCAATTTGCCCATTTGCGGAAAATAGTGTTGGTCCAAATTCTACAAAACCGAGTGATGTATTAAAGGCTTATAATGGCAGAACAGTTGAAATTGCAAATACTGATGCCGAAGGTCGCCTAATATTAGCAGATTGTTTGGCATATACTGTTGATAAATACCCTAATGCAACTATAATAGATTTTGCAACATTAACAGGGCAACAAGAAAGTATTAGTTGTAAAATATTTAGTAATGTATTATCTGTAAATAGTAAAAATGAAGTTGCAAAATTAATTGAAAGTGGTAAAGAAATTAATGAGTTGCTTGTTGAATTGCCAATTATGGAAAAACAAACAAAAAATCTGGAAAGTTATGTTGCAGATATTAAAAATGTTAGTTTTAGTTGTAGTGCTGATATTATTATGTCGTCCCTTTTTATGCGACAATTTATTAAAAAAAATACTAAGTGGATTCATATTGATATTGCTGGACCAAGTTACAGAGCAAACGATGTTATTAAATATGCATCGCCAGAAGCCAGTGGTATTGGCGTTAGGCTACTGTTTGCCTATTTTGGCTAAAGAGGTGGAATTTCAATTTCTGCATCCATACCAAAAATTGGAGTAACATCGTCGTCTATACTTATAACTGAGCGAAAATGACCACCAGTATTTATAATGGTAATATGATTTATAAAATCCGGACGTACAATATGAGGTGTTCCATAACTATTGAAACTTTGATAAGGATTATGTTCAGTTGGATATTTCATAAATACATTAATTTGTTCTATTGGTTCATCAAGTAAACCAAATAAAATAGCGACCAATCTAATTTCACCATCTGTAAACCAATAGTTATTTGGGCTAATATGTGTAAACCATTCATCAATTGTTGTAAATTTTGGATTTCGTGGATTGGAAAATAATCCTCTTACAAAATCTTGATTTTTTGGATTTTGATTTAAAACAATTAATAAATCATGCATGCATGTTTTAAGCATCCGTATAAATTCTGTTAAGCTATCTGGGTCTTTTGGCAAATTAATTTCATGACGTATATGTAAAAACGATGTAAATATCGCCCGTGGACAACACGCGCCATCTCCAGCAACATCAGAAGATATTATTTTAACTTGCTTATCACTAATAGTAACTGTATAATCTTCTAATACAAATGCAGATTCAGGAAATCTTGATCCTTTGAATCGTGCAATTAGCATTTCAATTAAATTACGAAAATTTTCTGTTATAATTTGTATAGTAGGCAATGATTTCGCTGCAGGTGTCGATGTTTTCACAGCAGGTGTCGATGTTTTCACAGCAGATGTCGATGTTTTCACAGCAGGTGTCGATGACCGTGTATTACGAGCAGGTGGTGAATCTAATTTAGATTCACAACCTGCAAGATCATTACGTTTTTTTTCAATCTCCTGACTATATTGATTAAATTTTAATTGAATACGCGACAACTTAGATATATTATTATTTGATAGTGTATTACTTTCATACACGTAATTTTCAAGTGCTGTAAACAATTCACATGCCCTCTTTGAATGTTTATTAAGTTTTTCAATCTGTTCTTGCATTGTATGCTTTTTCGCGAAAACAGGGATGCCTATAATATGCAGTAAAAACAACTTTACTAGTGACTCCATCTTCAAAAATATACAAAAGAGTATACCAAGGAAAAGACTAATATAATAATTTTTATATAAAAAAAAATTCAATTTTTATGAAAATATCGAAAAATTCCACAGACCATATTCCAAAAACCATATTCCATAAATCAAATTGTATAAATAGGAAAAATTGGAAAAATTAACAAAAATTGAAAATAAAAAAACCAAATATATCGATGCCTTCTAAATGTATTTCTACTACAAATAATTGGCAACCTGTTGTAATAAATAGGAACGGATATTTTTTTATTTCAACTGCACAATTTGTGCTTATCGACTAAATTTAATTTGGCGACCAATTCTATAAAGATAGAAATGATAATTATTTTTTTGACAAATAAAATATTCAATTTTTTATTTATTTTTATTATAAATACTATTTATTTTTATAAATACTATTTTTTTTATAAATAATTTATAAGTAATTTATAAGTTAGTTATAAATTAGTTAAATAAAAAGAATGAAAAAATATTTAACAGAATATAAGAAATTTATATATGATAATAAATATTTATTTATAAGTATATTTATATTGGCAATTATTTTAATTATTGTAGGTATATATTTTTATAAAAAAGAAAAAAAAATAAAAGAAAAATTTGCAACAACAGTAACCGGAAATTCAGGAACTACAAAAATAACATATAATACTGGAGAAGCGAGTACTTGGACAGTTCCAGATAATGTAACATCAGCAAAATTTACTGTAATAGGGGGTAATGGTGGTTCAGGTGGTTCATCTGGTTCATTATTTTCCCCTCCAATAACAACTGCAGGTGGATTAGGGGGAACTGTAACTGCAAATATCATTGTTAGTAAAAATCAACAATATTTAATTTATGTAGGTAATAATGGTTTAAATTATTTAGAAGGAGGAACAGGTGGTCAAAGTTCCGAGATTACTAATAATAGATTTGGTGGTGGTGCTGGTACAGGCGGTGGTGGTGGTGGCGGTTCATCATCATTTATTGCAATTGGAACTACAATATTATCAACACCAATAATAATTGCAGGCAGTGGCGGTGGTGGTGGTTCAGTCAAAGCAGGTAGTAATGTGACTATGTTTTGTCCTACATTTTCTACTGATAGTATTAGTAAAGGTCTTGATGGAGGTAACACTATTGGTGGTGGAGGTGGAGGTTGCAATGATTTTATTTCTCAAAATCCATTATTTGATGTAGGTACAGGAGGAGGTTCTGTAGGTTCAGGAGGTTTTGCAGGTAAGTCATTTTTTGGCAATGGTGCAATTAATGTTTCTGGAGTAACAACTACATATTCTACTAATATTTCTGGAAGTACTCCATCAATAATAATAGAATATACTCCTGTAATACCCACGACTACAATGGCACCCACGACGACAATGGAACCCACGACGACAATGGAACCCACGACTACAATGGCACCCACGACCACAATGGCACCCACGACCACAATGGCACCCACAACTACAATGGCACCCACAACCACAATGGCACCCACAACTACAATGGCACCCACAACCACAATGGCACCTACGACTACAATGGCACCCACGACTACAATGGCACCCACGACCACAATGGCACCTACGACTACAATGGCACCCACGACTACAATGGCACCCACGACTACAATGGCACCCACAACTACAATGGCACCCACGACTACAATGGCACCTACGATCACAATGGAACCTACGACTACAAAATATGAAACTACGACCACAATGGAACCCACGACTACAATGGCACCCGATACAAAATATGAAACTACGACTACAATGGCACCCACGACTACATATGAAACTACGACTACAATGGCACCCGCGACTACATATGAAACTACGACTACAATGGCACCCGCGACTAAAAAATATGAAACTACGACCACAATGTTACCTAAACCTACACGTGTACAACAAAAACAAAATATTACACCTTCATCTACATTATATAAATTATCAGAATTTAATAGTAATACAAAAAATAAATTTAGATTATATGATAATATTGGAAATATAAATGATTTTCTGTCGAATAATACATTAATTTATAGTGATGTATACATATAGTTTATTTTTATTATAAATACTATTTATTTTTATTATAAATACTATTTTTATTTATAAATAATTTATAAGTAATTTATAAGTTAGTTATAAATTAGTTGAATAAAAAGAATGAAAAAATATTTATCAGAACATAAAAAATTTATATATGATAATAAATATTTATTTATAAGTATATTTATATTGGCAATTATTTTAATTATTGTAGGTATATATTTTTATAAAAAAGAAAAAAAAATCAAAGAAAAATTTGCAACAACAGTAACCGGAAATTCAGGAACTAATATAATTACTACACTAACATATAGTTTATCAACAGATGTTGGTGGAACAAATTGTATAATTCCAGCTGGTGTAACATCAGTAAAATTTACTGTAATAGGGGGTAATGGCGGTAATGGTTTGTCTCCTGTTAACCTAGGATCTGTTCAAGGTGGATTAGGAGCAAATGTATCTGCAACTATTACTTATAGTACTACTACTGTTTCTTCTACATCATATTTAATTTATGTAGGTAGAAATGGTAACAATGGTTACAATGGAACAACAGCTGTAGCAGGAGCAGGTGGTCAAAGTTCTGATACTAATACTACTAAAAGATTTAATGGCGGTAATGGTGGTTTAAATGCAGGTGGTGGTGGTTCAGCATCATTTGTTGCATTAGGAACTACACCAATAATTATTGCAGGTGGTGGTGGTGGTGGTGGCTCAGTAACATCAGGTGGTAATGGTAGTTTTAATAGTAGTTTTAGTGGTAGCGCAGGTTCAGTTAATTATGTTACTAATAGTACTACATTAGTAACAACTACAGTATCTGGTGGTGCAGGTGGTGCAGGTAGTACTACTACGATAGGAACTATTACAAATGGTACTCCAGTACTAACTGGAGTTGGAACTAATGGTGGTGGTGGTGGCGGTTGTAATGCTGGTAGTGGTAGTACTACAGCAAATGCAGGTGTAGGGGGTGGTGCTGGTGGTTCATTTTTTAAATTTCCAGTTACAACAGGAACAACTATATCAACACCTACATATACTACTAATACTATTGGAAGTACTCCATCAATAATAATAGAATATTCTTTACCAGCTCCAACTACGACAATGGCTCCAACTACGACAATGGCTCCAACTACGACAATGTCTCCTACTACAACAATGGGTATTCTAACTTTTCCTACAAATGTCAATTCATTTACTTTTCCTGCAGGTGTAAGAGGTATTGCCACAGTTCCTAGTGGTATAACACAGGCAAAATTTACTGTATTAGGGGGAAAAGGGGGTAATTATGTATCTGGATATACTCAAGATGATAGATATGATACATATGGTGGAAATGGTGCATCTGTATCTACTACATTAAGTGTTTCATCTGGACAAATATTTAATATTTATGTTGGAAATAATGGTAATAATTCAGATGTTATAGATAGTTTGTCTAAATATGGTTCAGGTGGTAAAAGTTCTGATTTATTTAATACATTTGGTGGAGGGGATACAGGTTATTATGGTGGTGGTGGTTCAGCATCATTTGTATCATTAGGAGAATTTACATCTACAACAACTAATAATATAATTATTATTTCAGGAGGAGGAGGTGGTGGCGGGAGTTCTACTGATACTACTACATATAGTAAAGCAAATGGAGGTAGCGGAGGTATAAATAATAATGGAGATGGTGGTAGTGCACCTAATTATAATTTTTATAATGGTTCAATAGTATTAATACAATGTAATAATGGTGGTAGTGGTAGTTCTATAGGTAGTATAACAAGAGGAGAAAATGTTACTAACGGTGGTGGTGGTGGTGGTGGTAGTAATGGAGGTAAGAAATGTAATAATAATTTTATAAGTGGAGGCGGTGGTGCAGGTGGGTCATATGTATCTAATAATACTACTAATTCACTTATTACAGGTTATCCTCCAACTTATTCAACTGATATATCTGGAGCACCTAAAATAATTATTGAATGGTTAACAATACCATTAATACCAATAATACCTACGACCACAATGGCACCTACGACCACAATGGCACCTACAACCACAATGGCTCCTACGACCACAATGGCACCTACGACCACAATGGCTCCTACGACCACAATGGCTCCTACGACCACAATGGCTCCTACGACCACAATGGCACCTACGACCACAATGGCTCCTACGACTACAATGGCTCCTACGACCACAATGGCACCTACGACCACAATGGCACCTACGACCACAATGTTTCCTACGACCACAATGGCTCCTACGACCACAATGGCTCCTACGACCACAATGGCACCTACGACCACAATGGCACCTACGACAACAATGGCACCTACGACAACAA
>Ga0214919_10005079_pt1 | contig 18883 bp, 17 predicted proteins | sample LL1503_MetaG_FD_177994 | JGI IMG/M metagenome (GOLD analysis project Ga0214919, IMG submission 177994) | Freshwater microbial communities from Lake Lanier, Atlanta, Georgia, United States - LL-1503 | ecosystem: Environmental > Aquatic > Freshwater > Lake | place: USA: Georgia | collected...
TGGCGCTGTTGCCCCTGGGATCCTGGCTGCTGGTGCGCTCTGTTGGTCAAGACCCGGCGTCCGGCGCGCCACGACTGGCACAAGCCGGCAGGGCCTGGGACTTGATGAAAGAAGTGCCCATGCGCCGCTTGATGCTGGTCAACTGGTGCCTCTCGTCTTGCTGGGACGTCCACACCTTTGTGGTGCCAGTGATCGGGCATGAGCGCGGCTTCAGCGCCTCGGTGATCGGGACCATTTTGGGCTCATTTGCCGTTGCCGCAGCGCTGGTCCGCCTGGCCATGCCGGTATTTGCAGCCCGCTTGCGCGAGCATGTGGTGGTTTCTGGCGCAATGCTTGTCACTGCCCTGGTGTTTGCCGTCTATCCGGCCATGCACACGCCCCTGGGTATGGGGGTCTGCTCGGTGGTGCTCGGCCTGGCTCTGGGTTCAGTGCAGCCCATGATCATGAGCACGCTGCACCAAATCACCCCTGAGCACCGGCAGGGCGAAGCTTTGGGCCTGCGCTTGATGGCAATCAATGCGTCCAGCGTGCTGATGCCCCTGCTGTTTGGTACGGTGGGCGCTGTGGTTGGCGTGTCTGTGGTTTTTTGGTCGGTGGGCCTGGCCGTGGGTGCAGGGGCCAGGCCGGCTTGGCTGCTGCGACCGGCTGCCCACACGGCGCCCCCTGCGCTTGCCGAGCGTCGCAGTACCGGAGATTGAAGCCTACACCCGTTTGCGGTACTCGCCGGTGCGCGTGTCTATCTCTACCTTGTCTCCCTGGGCCACAAAGATCGGCACCCCGATTTCGAAACCGGTGGAGATTTTTGCTGGCTTGAGCACCTTGCCCGAGGTGTCGCCCTTGACCGCCGGCTCGGTCCAGGTGATCTCGCGTACCACACTGGTTGGCATTTCCACGGAAATCGCCTTGCCGTCATAAAACACCACCTCAAGCGACATGCCGTCTTCCAGATAGCTCAGCGAATCACCCATGTTTTCTGCTTCAACCTCGTACTGGTTGTACTCGGTGTCCATGCAAACATACATGGGTTCGGCAAAGTAGGAATAAGTGCACTCTTTTTTGTCCAGCACGATTTGGTCCATTTTGTCGTCGGCCTTGAACACCACTTCGGTGCCAAAGTTGTTCAGCAGGCTCTTGAGTTTCATGCGTACGGTGGCCGAGTTACGCCCGCCTCGGCTGTATTCGGTCTTCAGAACCACCATCGGGTCTTTGCCATGCATGATGACGTTGCCAGCGCGAATTTCTTGAGCAATTTTCATAAGAGAGAGTTGAGTGTGAATAGGCCGCTGTTTGACGGCAGGTGCGGCAGCAGGCGAACACTGGGCCGCCTCGGTCCCGCAAAGCCCTTGAGTTTAATGGCTTTTTGACACAAACCGCAGCAGTTGGCTGGTCAAGTCATCGAGTTCGAGCAGGGCCTTGCGCGCCGCTAAAACGCTGGCTTGCCAATCGGCCAAAGCCAACATGGGCAGTGCTGCAGGCCGCGCGCTGCTTGCGCTGTTCCAGACGTCATGGAATTTTCGGAGCGAGGCTGGCGCCTCGATCTGATCTAAAAAAGCCTGTAATTTGACTTCGTGAGCCCCATCGCTTTGTGGGTAAATTTCCCAGACCAGCGGTTTGCCCGCCCAAATGGCCCGTACCAGCGAGTCCTCGCCCCTGACAAAATTCAGATCGCAGGCCCATAAAAGATGGTCGTAATCGGTTTGACTCAAAGCCGGAAGATAAGCAAACCCTAGCCTGCCAGCCCGGTTCCAGTCCGGCTGAGCCCTGTTTTTGTCGGCCACAGCGCGTGCCACAGCAGCACTGGCGCGTCCGAAGGTCACGAGCATTCGGGTTTTTACTGTGCCCTGGGCCAAGCGGCTTAGCAGGTCACCCAGGGCCGCCGGTTCGTAGCAGAACATCGACAGCAATTGCTCGCCCGGCGCCCGCAGGCCCAGTTGGCGTAGCCAGGGTTCCCGCTCAAATGCTTGCTGGCGCTCGGCCAGATCAGTCTCGCGCAGCAGGCCGCCACTGGCTGCTGTGAACCCGGGGTAATAGAAATATTTGATCAGGCCACGCCCCGGACCGCTCATCACGGGCGAGGGCAGGCCGTGGTTACGCGCCACAAAGCTCTCTGCGCTCAGGTACTCCAGGTTGAGCCAGACTGGTGGCACGGCCCCGGCGCGGTTGACCCGGTGTTGAATGTATTCAGGCGCAATCTCGCAGCCAAATGCCTCGATCAGAATGTCAGCCGGGGGCAGGGCGGTGGGCAGTATGGACTGCGACCATGCAAAGTGCTGTACGCCGGGTACTGGCTGTGGTGCCATCCATTGCAATGGGCTAGCATCATCCACCCACAGCCGCACCAGTTCGCCGCGCCGCGCCAAGTCTGCCGCCAGTCGCCAGCAGACCCCGATATCGCCGTAGTTGTCGATCACCCGGCAAAAAATGTCCCAGAGTTGCGCTTTTTTCACCCTGGGGATTGTCCACAATAGCCACCTATGACGGCCGCCCCCGAGTCCACCCCTAACGAGCCAGAAGCAGCCCAGGCCGCCCTGCTGCAGCGCGAAGAGCTGCTGCGCCAAGTGGCAAGCCTGCCCACTTTGCCGGGGGTGTACCGCTACTTTGACAGCCAGGACGGGGTGTTGTATGTCGGCAAGGCGATCAATTTGCGCAAACGGGTTGCCAATTATTTTCAAAAAAACCATGGCGCCACCCGCATCGGGCATATGGTGAGCAAGATTGCCCGCATGCAGACCACGGTGGTGCGCTCCGAGGCTGAGGCCCTGCTGCTTGAAAACAACCTGATCAAGACCCTCAACCCGCGCTACAACATTTTGTTCCGCGATGACAAGAGCTACCCCTATCTCAAGCTGTCTGGCCTGGGCACATCGGCTGGCGCTGCGGGCCAGTTTCCCCGGGTGTCCTATTACCGTGGTGCGGTAGAAAAAAAGCACCATTATTTCGGCCCCTACCCCAGCGCCTGGGCGGTCAAAGAAGCGATTTTGTTGATGCAAAAGGTATTCCGGTTGCGCACCTGCGAAGACGCGGTCTTCAACAACCGCTCCCGGCCCTGTCTGCTGTATGAGATCAAACGCTGCTCGGCACCCTGCGTGGGCCATATCGCCCCGGCGGCTTATGCGCAGGACCGGGCCAATGCCGAGCGCTTTTTGCGCGGCGACGCCCAACAGGTGATGCAGGGGCTCGAGGCCAGCATGCTTGCGCACTCCGAGCGGCTTGAGTTTGAGCAGGCAGCAGAGTTGCGCAACCAGGTCGCGGCGCTGTCCAATGTCTTGCACCAGCAATCGGTGGACAACGTGTCTGACCGAGATGTCGATATCCTGGCCGTCAAGGTCAGTGGTGGGCGTGCCTGCGTCAACCTGGCGATGGTGCGTGGAGGCCGGCATTTGGGCGACAGGCCTTATTTTCCTGTGCATGTCGATGACGCGGTGTCATTGAGCCTGCCCGATGAGCAGGAGGGTGTTGAAGGGCAGGGCGATGGCGTGGTGAGCCCTGAATGCAAAATTCTGGAGGCCTTTGTGGCGCAGCACTACCTCAGCCAGCCGATACCCGCCTCGCTGATCGTCAGTGACCCGATCGGCAAACCATTGCTCCGAGCCCTGTCAAGCCAGGCTGGTTTCAGGGTATCGGCGGTACACCAACCGCGAGAACAGCGGCGTGCCTGGTTGGACATGGCCCAAACCAATGTCGGTTTGCAACTCGCCCGCCTGCTGGCCGAAGAGGGCTCGCAACAGGCCCGCAGCCGGGCTCTGGCCGATGCGCTTGATTTGGGGCTGGACAATCTCGATGAGCTGCGCATTGAATGTTTTGATATTTCGCACACCGCTGGCGAAGCCACCCAGGCGTCTTGCGTGGTCTTCCAACAGCACAAAATGCAAAGCGCCCAGTACCGGCGCTACCGCATCGAGGGAATCACCCCGGGCGACGACTATGCTGCCATGCGCCAAGCGCTGCTGCGACGCTACAGCGCAATCGCTCAGGCCTTGCAAGAGGCGCAAAAAACCGGGGCTGGCCCGCCGGGGACCGCCCGCCTGCCCGATCTGGTGCTGGTTGACGGCGGCAAAGGCCAGGTGACCATGGCGAGAGAGGTATTTGAACAACTCGGGCTCGACCTTGGGCTGATCATCGGCGTGGAAAAAGGCCAGGGGCGCAAGGTCGGTCTGGAAGAACTGGTGTTTGCCGACGGCCGCGAAAAAGTGTATTTAGGCAAAGACTCGGCTGCGCTGATGCTGGTGGCGCAGATCCGCGACGAAGCGCACCGCTTTGCCATCACCGGTATGCGAGCCCAGCGTGCCAAGGTGCGCTTGGATGGCGGCAAACTCGAAGACATACCAGGGGTCGGCCCGCGCCGCCGAGCCAGTCTGTTGCAGCGCTTTGGTGGCGTGCGCGGTGTCGCCCAGGCCAGTGCCGACGACATTGCCACAGTTGAGGGCATTTCCCGCGAGCTGGCCGAGGCCATTTACCGAGCCCTGCATTGACAGCCCCAGCCTGCTGCCGCTGAGGCGGCATGCCACAATCCGGCCATGTTTTTAACCATTCCGACCCTCATGACATGGGCGCGTATCGTGGCCATTCCCTTGGTTGTCGGGGTGTTTTATTTGCCTATTCTGCCGGCCAGCCAAAACCTGTTGGCCACAGTGCTGTTTGTGGTCTTCGCTGCCACCGACTGGCTCGATGGCTACCTGGCGCGCAAGCTCAACCAGGTCTCGGCTTTCGGCGCTTTTCTCGATCCTGTGGCTGATAAATTTTTGATTTGTGCCTGCTTGCTGGTGCTGGTTGATTTGCGCCGGGCTGACGTGTTTGTGGCACTGATCATCATCGGGCGTGAGATCGCGATTTCAGCGCTTCGCGAATGGATGGCCCAAATCGGAGCCTCCCGCAGTGTGGCAGTGCACCGGGCCGGCAAGCTCAAAACACTGCTGCAAATGGTGGCGATTCCTTTTTTGTTATTTGACGGGGTGCTGTTTGGCATGGTCGACACCCGGCTGTGGGGTACCTGGCTGATCTGGATTGCTGCCTTCATGACAGTCTGGTCAATGGCCTACTACCTGAAAAAAGCGCTGCCAGAAATTCGGGCGCGGGTCCGTTGAGTCGGCCTCCTGCAATCAGCCTGATTCAGGCCATGCCGGTGGTTTTTGTCTTGATTTGGAGCACCGGCTTCATTGTGGCGCGCTATGGCATGCCCCACGCGCCGCCGATGAGCTTTTTGGCCCTGCGCTATGCCCTGTCGATCCTGTGTTTTTTGCCCTGGATCCTGCTGGCAGGCGTGGCCTGGCCTGGGCGTAAAAGCCAGTGGATGCATTTGTCTGTCAGCGGGATTTTGATGCACGCTTGCTACCTCGGCGGCGTCTGGGCCGCGGTCAAGGCCGGCATGGGTGCTGGTCTGTCGGCGCTCATCATCGGGCTGCAACCGGTGCTTACCGCCATCTGCCTGTCGGCTAGCGGTGGCGCTGTTGCGGCGCGGCAATGGCTGGGCCTGGGCCTTGGTTTCGCTGGCCTGTTGCTGGTTGTGTCGACCAAATTCGGCCCAGGGGGTGAGGCCAATTGGCTCAACACCGGCTTGGCGGTTGGCGCACTGCTGAGCATCACGGCGGGCACCCTCTACCAAAAAAAATTCATCCAACCTTGCGATGTCAGAAGCGCTAACCTGGTTCAACTGGCTGCCGCCCTGGTGGTCACCTTGCCGCTGGCGCTGCTGGAGCCCGCGGCGATTGCCTGGGAGCCCGAACTGTTGTGGGCCATGGCCTGGTCAGTGCTGGCCCTAACCTTGGGTGGTAGCTCTTTGCTCTACCTGCTCATTGAGCGTGGTGCCGCGACCTCGGTGGCAAGCCTGATGTACCTGGTGCCGCCCAGCACGGCGCTCTTGGCCTGGTTGTTGTTTAATGAAACCATTACAGTCATCACTTTGGCCGGCACGGGCTTGAGCGTCTTGGGCGTAGCCTTGGTGGTGCATCAAGCAAAGACCCAAACTGCGGCTTCTCAGACCAACAAGGAGACTCAATGAGCGCAAAAAGAATCGCTGTGATTGCTGGCGACGGTATCGGCAAAGAGGTGATGCCCGAGGGCTTGCGGGTGCTGGATGCCGCCGCCAGAAAATTTGGCATTGACCTGCACTTTGATCACTTTGATTTTTCCAGCTGGGATTACTGCGAGCGCCACGGAAAAATGCTGCCAGACAACTGGAAAGATCAGATCGGCAGCCATGACGCGATTTATTTTGGCGCAGTCGGCTGGCCAGAAAAAATCCCTGACCATGTCTCCCTGTGGGGCTCTTTGCTTTTGTTCAGGCGTGAATTTGATCAGTACGTCAATTTGCGACCGGCACGGCTGATGCCGGGCATCATTGCCCCAGTGGTTCGGCGTGATGGCAGTGCCCGTGCGCCTGGCGAGATCGACATGTACATCGTGCGTGAGAACACCGAGGGCGAATACTCCAGCATTGGCGGGCGCATGTACCCTGGCACCGAGCGCGAGATCGTCATGCAAGAGACCGTGATGTCCCGTGTCGGCGTCGACCGGGTCTTGAAGTTTGCCTTCGAGCTGGCTCAATCCCGTCCGAAAAAGCACCTCACCAGCGCCACCAAATCAAACGGCATCGCCATCACCATGCCTTATTGGGACGAGCGGGTGGTGGAGATGGCCAAACGCTACCCGGATATCAGGCTCGACAAATTTCATATCGACATCCTGACGGCTCATTTTGTACAGCGGCCTGATTTCTTTGATGTAGTGGTCGCCAGCAACTTATTTGGCGACATCCTCAGCGACCTGGGGCCGGCTTGCACCGGCACCATCGGCATTGCCCCCAGTGCCAACCTCAATCCTGAGCGGCTGTTCCCGTCGCTGTTCGAGCCTGTGCACGGCTCGGCGCCCGACATCGCTGGCCGGGGTATCGCCAACCCGATTGGCCAAATCTGGTGCGGCGCGATGATGCTTGATTTTTTGGGCTACCGGCCGGCCCATGACGCTATCCTGGCCGCCATTGAGGCCGTGTTGCAACCCGGTAGCGGCGCGCCCCGAACGGCCGACTTGGGTGGCAATGCTGGCACCTCAGACCTTGGTCGGGCGATTGCCGCAGCGCTTTGAACTGCATCAAATCAGTCAGCGGCGACCTAATCCACATCTGATCCCGCTTAGAATCCGGCTCCCCAGACTTTGGCCCCTGTGTTGTTTGCCGGGATTTTTTTCGCTGCTTGCAGCCAGTCTGTTGGATAGCGGTCCTTGTTGTTGCCAGTTAATTTTTGAGGTGCCGAGTGAACAAGGCAGAAATGATCGAACACATTGCCCAGCAGGCCGACATCAGCAAAGCGTCGGCGGCAAGAGCCCTGGAGGCTGCCCTTGGCGCGGTAACCCTGACACTCAAGGCAGGTGGCACGGTGTCCCTGGTGGGCTTTGGCAGCTTCCTGGTGGGCGATCGGGCCCCCCGTGTTGGCCGAAATCTCAGCACCGGCGCCGCGATTAAAATCGCGTCATCCAAGGTCCCCAAGTTTCGTCCGGGCAAGGCATTCAAAGATGCCTTGAACTGACAGCCGGTTAAGGTGGGGTGCTTAGCTCAGTTGGTAGAGCGGCGCCCTTACAAGGCGTAGGTCGGCGGTTCGAGCCCGTCAGCACCCACCACCCTGGCCAAGGCGAACAGTTGGTTCGCCTCCTATGCGTATTGATTGGAGACTGAGTGCATGTTTGAATTTGTCCGCCAGCACACCAAGATCATGATGGGTGTGATGTTCCTGCTCATCATCCCTTCGTTTGTGTTGTTTGGTATTGACGGCTACACCAATTTGCGCAACAAAGGTGAGGCGGTGGCCTTGGTAGGTGGGCAGGAGGTCACACAGGGCGACTGGGATTTTGCCCACAAGTCAGAGACCGACCGGCTGCGAGCGGCCATGCCCAACCTGGACCCCAAGTTGCTTGATTCGCCCGAGGCCCGCTATGCCACACTGGAGCGTTTGGTGCGCGAGAGGGTGCTGGCAAAAGCAGCAGACACCCTGAAACTGACCACCAGCGACACCCGGCTGGCGCGTGATTTGCAAGAAAACCCCACCATCGCAGCTTTGCGTCGGGCAGACGGCTCGCTAGACATGGAGCGTTACCGCCAACTCGTGGCAAGCCAGGGCCTCACCCCCGAAGGCTTTGAGGCGAGGGTACGGCAAGACCTGTCGGTGCGCCAGGTTGAGGCAATCGTGACCGGTACCGGCACCACCTCGGCTGCTCTGGCCGACGTGGCCTTGAATGCTTTTTTCGAGCGCCGGGAGGTGCAGTTCGTGATTTTGTCCAGCGCAGAATTTGCAGCCAAAGTCAACCCGTCAGAAGCCGACCTGGAGGCCTTTTATAAGGCCAACCCGACCTTTTTTCAGGCTCCTGAACAGGCCAGCATTGAGTACCTGGTGCTCGACCTCGAGGCAGTCAAAAAAGCAATCGTGATCAGCGACGCTGATTTGAAATCCTATTACGAACAAAACCTGGTGCGGCTCAGTGGCAACGAAGAACGCCGCGCCAGCCATATTCTGATCAATGCCGCCAAAGACGCACCGGCGGCGGAGCGAAAAACAGCCCGGGCCCGGGCCGATGAGTTGCTGTTGCTGGCGCGCAAAGCGCCTGAAGGCTTTGGCGAGTTGGCCAAGAAAAATTCGCAAGACACCGGCTCTGCCACAAGCGGCGGCGATTTGGACTACTTTGCCCGGGGCGCCATGGTCAAGCCCTTTGAGGATGCGGTATTCGCCATGAAAAAAGGCGATATCAGCGATGTTGTGGAAACAGACTTCGGCTATCACATCATCAAGCTCACCGACGTGAAAATCCCCAAGCAGCGCAGCTTTGACGAGTTGCGCGCTGGCATCGAGACCGAACTTAAAACACAGCAGGCCCAGCGCAAGTTTGCTGAGAGCGCCGAGGCCTTTACCAATGGCGTGTACGAGCAGTCAGACAGCCTCAAGCCGGTGGCAGAAAAGCTCAAGCTCGAGATCAAGACGGTTGCCGGTTTGGGGCGCCAAGCGGCCCCTGCTGCCAAGGGCGTGTTGGCTAACCCGAAATTTCTGAGCGCTGTTTTTGCATCAGACGCCATCGACAAGAAACGCAACACCGAAGCGGTCGAGGTCGGCCCTAACCAACTGGCCGCCGCGCGGGTTGTGCAGCACACGCCAGCGCGCACGCTGCCGCTGGCCGATGTCAAGTCTCTGGTTCGCGATCGCGTGGTGGCGAGCCGTGCGGCAGAGCTGGCCAAAAAAGACGGCGCAGACAAGCTGGCAGCCTGGAAGGCCGGGCCAAGCGCCGCTGTCATGCCAGCAGCGGTTACCGTCTCGCGCGACCAGGCGCAAAACATTCCACCTGCCGTACTCAAGGCAGCGCTGCGTGCCGACGCTACTTCGCTGCCGCAATTTCTTGGCATTGACCTTGGCGCCTCTGGCTATGCGGTGCTGCGGGTGAACAAAGCCACGGCGCGCCCGGCGCCCCTTGAGGCTGCTGCCAAACAGGAGCGGGGACAGCACACCCAGTGGTGGACAGCCGCTGAAGGCCAAGCCTATTACGCCCTGCTGAAGGATCGCTTCAAGGTGGAAATGCGCGCGCCCAAGCCTGCTGGTAGCCCCGGTGGCACACCGCTGAGCGCAGTGAATTAGAAATTTACCCAGCCCGACTGAAGATATAATTTCGGTTCGCGGTGGCTGTAGCTCAGTTGGTAGAGTCCAGGATTGTGATTCCTGTTGTCGTGGGTTCGAGCCCCATCAGTCACCCCATATAAGACAACAATTTAGCCTCGCTTCACAAGAGCGGGGCTTTTTTGTTGGGGGTGCTTGTAGGCAATCTGTAGGCAAGCTGCATAAATCTAGCGGCCCCCTTCCCAACTGGTTTTGCAATTCAGATCTCACTGATCATCGCGTAGATCTCCGCACGCCAATGTGGCACCTAACCACGGCGCCGGTGTCAATCACTGTTCTTCACAGCCTACTGAGATATCTGGGCATTGGTTCTAACGTTGGTGAATTTCGGCTGCGACTTCGTATGTCCGCGGTGGGCCACCAAAACCCACCTAGCCAGACTCCCACCGTACCCCCACCCCCCCGTTTTGGCCATCATGTCCCTGTTCCCGTCTTAGCTGTAATCCGCTCTGCCGAACCCGCCCCGCACAGTCAAAACATAAAAATCCGTTGAAACACCGTTGGTTTGTTGACCAAAAGCATTGCAGCCAAGGCCTCAATGTCCACGCAGGCGAATCATAAAACCCGCAAATAATTTTGCACCGGCGATGGCGGGATGAGCGCAGCGCATTCGAGGCCTCCGTGGCTGGGTTACCGCCGGGTTATGGGTCAGCTCGCGAAACCGCAACCTGTTCACCGATCAGCCCGCGTGGCCGCAGCACCAGCATGAACGCGATCAATACACCGATCAGCACCACCTGCAGCGCCGCTGCCCGTGCCTGTTCGGCTTGCGGCACCCAGCCGCGCAACAGGCTGCCGGCCGCGGCCCAGAAGGTCCAGACCACAAAGGCACCCAGCACTGCGCCGCGGTTGTTGCCGGAGCCGCCGACGATCAGCATGGCCCACAATTGGAAGGTCAAGATCGGCAGGAAGTCCTCCGGCGCGATGTAGCCGACGAAGTGTGCGTAGACCGCGCCTCCGAGGCCCATCAGCATGCTGCCAATCACGAAACTTTGCAGCCGGAACACGAAAGGGCGCTTGCCCAGTGAGGCGGCGGCGGCTTCGTCCTCGCGGATTGCACGCAGTACCCGGCCCCATGGGCTGCGCACCAGTTGCTCAAGGGCCAGGTAGACGATGGCCAGAAGGCCCAGCGCGAGTGCCAGGTAGCCCAGGGTCCAGGGCAAGCCGGTGCCGAGCCAGGATTGCAACGGCTTGGGGATGAACTGCACACCAAAGGGGCCGCCGGTCAGTACCGTGGCGTTGTTGGCCACGAGTTGGATCGTCACGGCCACGCCGAAGGTGGTGATGGCCAGATAGTCGTGCCGCAGGCGCAGCGCGATTGCGCCGACCACCAGCCCGGCCAGGCCGGACACGCCCATCGCGCCGATCCAGCCCACGGCCACCGGCAAGCCCAGCCCGCCCAGTCGGCCGGCGACTTCAGGCGTTGTGAGCAAAGCCGATGTGTAAGCCCCCAAGGCGACAAAGCCGGCCACGCCCACGTTGAAGAGGCCAGTGAATCCCCACTGCAGGTTGAGCCCGAGCACCACAATCGCAAAGCTGCTGGCAAACACCAGGAAAAAACTCGCGTAGGACACCCAGCCGATCAGGTCTGGCATCAGTGTTTCTCCGGGAACAGGCCGGTGGGTCGCACCATCAGGATCAGGATCAGCACGGCAAACGCCGCCGCTGCCCGGTACTCGGCACCCACGATGGAGACAGACGCGCTTTCTGCCAGGCCGACGATGAATCCGCCCAGCACCGCACCCCATACGGAGCCGATGCCGCCAAGAATCACCGCTGCGAACAAGGGCAGCAGCAGGTCGACACCCAGCGTCGGGCGCAGCTGAACCGTGATGCCGGCGAACACGCCTGCCACCGCCGCCAACATGCCGCCAATGATCCAGGTGGCCCGCAGCACCCGTTCAGGATCGATGCCGGCTACCCGGGCCAGGCTCGGGTTGATGGCGGTGGCGCGCATGGAGCGGCCCAGCGTGCTGTGACGCAGGAACAGGTGCAAGGCGGTGACCGTGGCGAGCGTCAACGCCAGCACGAACAGCTGGTCGGCCGTGACCCGAAGGCCTCCCCACACGCTGCGCGGCAGGATCGGAATGGCGATCTGCAGGTTTTGCGAGTAGTACTGCGGCACGCCGCCGTACCAGAACAGCAGCAGGTTGCGCAGCGCCAGCGCCGCGCCGAAGCTGGCGATCACCAGAGTGATCGAGCCTTGGCTGCGCAGACGGCGAAAAAGCACGTGGTCGAGCATCAGCGCCAGCAAGGCGGTCAGCACGGTCGACACCAACAACGCGCCAAGCAGCCCCCAACCGAAGGAAAACGGGCCCAGCGGCGTGGCGAGAAATTCTCGCGTGGCCGAGAACACCGCCAGCGCGCTAAGCGCCAGGTAACTGCCCCAGCCCAGTAGTTCGCCGTGGCTGAAGTTGGAAAAACGCACGATCGACAGGGTCAGGCTCAGGCCGATCGCACCCAGCGAGATTACTGACCCGATCACCAAGCCATCAGCCAGGATCTGCAGCATCAGTGCACCGCCCCGCTTGGCTGCCGGCCGGTGTGACGGCCCAGGTATAAGGCGGCCAGGCGTTCGTCGGCCAGCAGTTCCGCCGCTGGCGCAAACAGGCGTTCGCGGCCCTCGACCAGCACCGCCGCACGGTCGGCCAGCGCCAGCGCAGCCTTGACGTTCTGCTCCACCAGCAGCACCGTGACGCCGCTGGCCCTGACCTCCCTGAGCTTGTCGAACACCAGCCCTACCAGCTTGGGGCTCAGCCCTGCGGAGGGCTCGTCTAGCACCAGCAACCGCGGCCGGGTGATCAGCGCGCGCGCCACGGCCAGCATCTGGCGCTGGCCGCCGGACAGTTGGCCGGCCGGCAGGGAGCGTTGGCGGGCGAGGTCTGGAAACATGGCGTACACCGGAGGCAGGCGTTCATTGCGGTCGGCCTTGACAATTGCTGCGGCCAGCTCGAGGTTTTCGGCGATGCTCAGGTTAACAAACACGTTTTCGGTCTGGGGCACAAACGCCAAGCCCTGGAACACCATGCGGTGCGCAGCCAGTCGGGTGATGTCTTGCCCGAACAGCAGCGTGCGCCCGCTGCTCACCGGCACCAGTCCGACCACTGCTTTAACCAGCGTCGATTTTCCGGCCCCGTTGGGGCCCAGGATGGCCACAATCTCGCCGGCCTGCACCGTCAGGCAGGCACCACGCACAATCGGCAGGCCGGGTTCGTAACCGGCCTCCATAGTTTCCACCACCAGCGCGGGGTGTTTTGAAGTGTCGGGTTGCGACATCAAGCGGTTCCCAGGTAGGCTTCGACCACACGCGGGTCGGCCAGTACGGTGTCGGCATCGCCACTCACCAGCAGTTCGCCTTGCGCCATCACCATCACTGGTCGGCATAGGGATGCCACCAGATCCATGTTGTGCTCAATGATCAGGAAGGTGGTGCCCTGCGCGTTGAGCGCGGTAATCTTGTCGACGATCTGGTCTAGCAGTGCCGGGTTTACACCGGCACCAGGCTCGTCCAGCAGTACTAATTTAGGCCGGGCCACCATCACCCGCGCCAGTTCGAGCAGCTTGCGCTGGCCGCCCGACAGCACCCGGGCCGGTTTTTGCTCCAAGTCCGACAGACCCACAAAAGACAACCAGTGCCGTGCTGCTTCGCGCGTGTCGCGCTCCTGGCGGGCCACTGCGTCCATGCGCAGCCAGTTGGCCCAGAAGCGCTCGCCAATTTGGTTTGTCGGGGCCAGCATCACGTTTTCCAGTACCGACATTTCGGGAAATGGCCTTGGGATCTGAAAGGTGCGTGCCAGTCCGCTGGCAAAAATCTTGGCTGGCGACGCACCGGCGATCGGCACGCCGTCGAGCCACACTTGGCCCGTGGTGGGTCGCATAAAGCCAGCCAGGCAATTGAACAGCGTTGTCTTGCCGGCGCCATTGGGGCCGATCAGCCCACAGATTGCGCCACTGGCGAGTGAAAACGACACTTTGTGCACTGCCCGGTAGCCCCCGAAATGCCTCGACAACTCTCTGACCTGCAGCAAGGCGCTCGGGAGTGTGGACACGGCGTGAGTTTGATTTTCCGGCATTCTGGGTATTGATTGTGCATGGGAAGCAGCTCGAACCGAAAACCTGCTCGTTCGTTGTTAAACTGGTTTTATGAATGACGACGCGTTTGAGCTCTACGACCTGCGCGTGGAGGTAGTGGCCCCAGAGGGCGCTCGCATCTTTTGCAATGCGAGGGTTGGTGACTGGTTCGAGGTGCGCGGTGAGATGCTGCATTTCCCGCCGGGGCAGGGCTTTTCGCTCTACTCGCTTGCCGCGCTGTTGCCGCTGCTTCCAGCCAAGCAACGTGCCACCGACCCGAATGACTGGATGAGTACGGACGCTGAAGTGGCCTGCCCAGACCCGAATTGCCCGACGCGTTTTCGCATCACGCGGCTCGGCAAAAGGGTGTTCCGCCACGATGACACAACGGCAGAGCCGCTGCCTGCTTCAGCATGAGCGTGTCTGGCCGCCTCCATGATGAAAATCGCAACGCGCGACACGCAGGTGCATCAGTGACCAGCATCGTGCCAACCGTGGAACTGGCACCTGGTTACCGCATTCCACGCATCATCCGCGGCGGCTGGCAATTGTCTGGCGATCATGGCGCAGTCGACTGCGAGCGTGCCCTGTCCGACATGACGACATTCATCCATGCCGGCCTCAACACCATGGACTGCGCCGACATTTACACCGGCGTCGAGGACATGTATGGGGAATTTAACGCGCGCCGCGCGGCGCAGGGGTTGGCCGGCCTGCAGGTACACACCAAGTTCGTGCCGGACTATGGCGATCTGGCCTGTGTGGATGCAGCATATGTACGGCGCATCGTCACCCGCTCACTCCGACGCCTGCGGACCGAGCGGCTCGATCTGGTGCAGTTCCACTGGTGGGACTACCAGGTTGCGGGCTGGATCGAGGCGGCGCAAACCTTGGAGGCGCTGCGCAAGGAAGGCCTGATTGCCAACATCGGCGGCACCAATTTTGACAGCCGGCACACTGCAGCGATGCTGGATGCCGGGGTGCCGATGGTCAGCATGCAGGTGCAGTATTCGCTGCTCGACCGGCGTGCGCGGGCCGGGCTGGCTGAGCTGTGCTCGCAACGGGGCATGCACCTGCTGTGTTACGGCACCCTAGCCGGAGGGTTTTTTTCCGAGCGCTGGCTCGGACAGGATGAACCGCTCAGCGGCATCACCAATCGCTCGCTGGTTAAGTACAAGCTGGTGATCGACGAGTTCGGCGGCTGGGTCGCGTTTCAGGCGCTGCTGCGCGCGCTCAAGGACATCGGCGAGCGGCACGGGGTGTCAATTGCAACTGTGGCCACGCGCTGGGTGCTGGAACAACCGGCGGTGGCCGCTGCGATCGTCGGGGCCCGTTATGCAGACCGGATCGGCGAGACGCTGGCGGTTTTCGGGATGCAACTCGAACCAGAGGACCATGCCGCGATCGACGCCATCCTGGCGGCGCACCCGGGCCCGATGGGCGACACTTACACTCTCGAGCGCGACAAGACCGGCGCGCACGGCCGAATCATGAAGTACGATTTAAACCAGACCTGATTTCAAACCAAAAGGAGCAAGCAATATGCGTTTTCCACTTTCCGCCGCCGCCCTGGCCACTGCTGCAGCACTGGTGCCCCTCGGTGCCATCGCCCAATCCCCCGCTTGCACCCACACCGCCGGTATGGTGGTGTCGCTCACTGGCGCTGCCGGGCGTTTCGGGCAGGCTGCAAGCAAGTCTGTCGAACTGGCCTTTAACGAGCTCAACAAGGCCGCCGGGGCCCAAGGCATCGCCGGTTGCAAGCTCGCCTTCGACCTGCGTGACGCTCAAAGCCAGGGTTCGGTGGCGGTGGACCAGGCGCGCCAACTCGTCGACCTGAAGAAAGTGCCAGCCATCATCGGCGGCATCATCAGTTCGGTATCGATCCCAATCGTTACCTCGGTGACCGGTCCCGCAGGTGTGGTGCAGATCTCGCCGGCATCGAGTTCCCCGACCCTGACCAGGATGGCGCAAGAGGGCAAGACCAACGGTTGGTTTTTTCGCACCATCACCAGCGACGCCCTGCAGGGAACGGCCGCAGCCAGGTATGCCCTCGACCAGGGGCTCAACAACCTGACCATCATCCACGTCAACAACGATTTCGGGGTGAACATGCTGGCGGAGTTCCGCCGCGCCTACGAAGCCCTGGGTGGCAAGATCAGCAGCATTACCCCGTACAACCCCGCGCAGCCGTCCTACGCCGCCGAGGTGACCAGCGCACTCAAGGGCGATCCGCCGGCGCTGTACTTCATTGGTTACCCGGGCGACGGCACGACCATCGTGCGCACCTGGATCCAGCAGGGTGGGCCGCAGAAGTTTCTGTTGAATGACGGCATGAATGCCGCTGATTTCATCAAGGGCGTGGGCCCGCAATTTCTGACCAACGCCTATGGCACTTCATCGGGCACCACCAAGACTCCCTCGACCGAGTTCTTCACCACGGCCTATCCAGCCATGAGCGGTGGTTTCGACGCTGGCGCACCGGCTGCAGACCGCGCGTTTGACGCTGGCGCAATCCTCGGCCTTGCCGTTGCACATGCCGGTAAGTTCGAGGCCGCGGCCATCCGCGATTCGATCCGCAAGGTAACCGAACCAGGTGGCGAAGTGGTGCATGCCGGCCCGCAAGGTTTTGCCCGCGCGCTGCAGCTTATCCGTGAAAAGAAGCCGGTGCGTTATGTCGGCGTCATCGGCAATGTGCAGTTTGACCGCAACGGCGACATCGTGGGTCCGTTCCGCACCTGGCGCATCACCAACGGCGAGGTCACCACCGTCGGTCAGATGTCTACTGAGGACGTTCAGGCGATCCAGGCGCGTCTGCCCAAGTGAGCGACCGGTTGGCCGCACGCAGCGCCCGGCTGAAACCCGAGCGCGCCGTGCTGGCGCCCGGGCTGGAGATATCCCGCATGGTCACCGGCCTTTGGCAGGTGGCCGACATGGAACGTGACGGCGCGCCGCTCGATCCGGTGCGCGCCGCAGCGGCAATGGCCGACTACGTGTCGGCAGGATTTGACAGTTTCGACATGGCCGACCATTACGGTTCGGCAGAGCTGATTACCGGCGAGTTGCTCGCGGGCGCCCGGCCCGGCAGTGTGCGGGCCTTCACCAAATGGTGCCCGCCACCGGGCCTGATGACCGCGGCCACGGTGCGTGCAGGCGTGCAGCGCTCCCTCGACCGGATGGGTGTTGAATGCATAGACCTGTTGCAGTTCCACTGGTGGACCTTCGACCATCCAGGCTATATCGACGCGATGCTCGAACTCGCCCGCCTGCGCCAGGAAGGGCTGATCGCCCATATCGGTTTGGCCAACTTTGACACCGCGCACCTGCGCGTACTGCTGGCCGAAGGAATCCCGGTGGCCAGCAACCAGGTCTGCATCTCGCTGCTGGACCGGCGTGCCACCGAGGACATGGCGCAACTCTGCCTGGAGCGCGGTGTCAGACTGCTGGCTTATGGCGTGCTGGGCGGCGGTTTCCTTGGCGGGCGCTGGGTCGGCGCCGCCGAGCCGCACGCAGTGCCCGACTGGAGCAAGATGAAGTACCAGCGCTTTGTCCATGCCATTGGCGGGTGGGACGCCTTGCAAGGAGTTCTAAGCGCTGCGCAGCGGATCGGCCACAAACACGGTGTGTCGGTGTCCAACGTGGCCACCCGCTGGGTGCTGGAGCAGCCGGCAGTGGCCGCAGTCATCGTCGGCGCGCGGCTGGGCGAGTCGGAGCACCGCGCAGACAACCTGAAGGTGTTCGATTTCTCGCTGGACGACGAAGACAAGGCCTGTCTGGAGTCGGCCTTTGCCCGCACGAAGCGCCTGCCAGGTGACTGCGGCGACGAATACCGCAGAGCGCCTTTTCTGACTGCTTCGGGCGACCTGAGCCACCATCTCGGCGCCTTGCCTGCGCTGTGGCAACGTGTGCCAGTGCCGGGCCACACCGACCGCTGGAGCATCAGCAGCGGCAGCGTTTGGGAGCCCCTTGCGGGTTATTCGCGCGCGATGCGCATCGGCAACCGTATCCTGGTTTCTGGCACCACGGCCACGCACGGCAGCGGGCAATTGATCGGACGAGACGACGCCGCGGCGCAGGCCACCTACATCCTGGACAAGATCGCGGCCAGCATCCTCTCGCTGGGAGGACGGCTGGACGACGTGGTGCGCACTCGGGTCTACCTGAGCGACGCCAGCGACTGGCAGGACGTGAGCGCAGTGCACGGCCGATACTTCGGTGACATCCGGCCGGCCAACACCTTGTTGCAGGTCGGCGCGCTAATTGGCGAGGGCTACCGGGTCGAGATCGAGGCTGAAGCGGTCACGTTGCGCCCCTGACCTGGCCAGTTTCACACTGGCAGGTTGACGCGTCAGCGCGTGCCCTGGGCCTCGATCAACCAGTCTGCGCACCCCTTGGCGGCTTTCACCGGCTAGACGGCCTCGGATGGGAGGCGTCGCCGCGCTGGATTTGGATGCGGCTGTCTGCGCCTGGCTGTGCCGCAGTTTTTTTGGTGTAGCTTGCAGTTTTTAGTCGAGCCGAGGTTCGCGGGGTTGGCTACGGCGGCAGTCAAAACGTTTGCTTTGATCTATGTATTGGCGCAGGCGAGTTTCTAGAAATTGGCCAAATGCCCGGAACTTTTATCTCAGGCTTTGCCCACCATGGCCTTGATGTCCCTCATCAAAAGGAGCAGGTGGAACGGATCGGATGGACCGGGTTCAAACTACCAATTGAGTTACCACAGCCTGGCAGGCGCAAAGCGCTGCAAAAACTGATTCAGTGCGCCCTGACCACAATCAAAGGACTCAACGGCGTCCGAACCGGCCAGTTTGCGTACTGGCTCGTACGCCTTCGAACTCAACCAAGCAGCCCCGGCTCAGACAAAAGCTTCTTGAGCTTGGGCTTGGCGCTCTCGGGCTGACCCAGTGCAGCCTGAAACGCCAGCCACTTCTCGTCACTCAGCTCGAAACGGCTGCTGTCAGCCAAGGTCTGGTTGGCCGCCATGATGCCCGCGTCAAGCAGAAACTCGCTCACATTTTTGTGCGCCACGCGCGCCATCCGCATTCGGTTTAGTTGAATTTGCCCCAGCTTGGTAAAAAAAATTCGGCCTCGATCAGGTCTGCGAGCCTATGAGCAATTGGTCAATCGACAGGCCAGGGATTAATCAAGACAACCGGCGCTTGCGCGAAGTC
>Ga0214919_10005080_pt1 | contig 18879 bp, 15 predicted proteins | sample LL1503_MetaG_FD_177994 | JGI IMG/M metagenome (GOLD analysis project Ga0214919, IMG submission 177994) | Freshwater microbial communities from Lake Lanier, Atlanta, Georgia, United States - LL-1503 | ecosystem: Environmental > Aquatic > Freshwater > Lake | place: USA: Georgia | collected...
AGGCCCAGACAGGAGAACTGTGGCAAAGGTCCGCGTTTACGAATTAGCAAAAGATTTAGGGATGGATAGCAAGGAAGTCCTTGCAAAACTCCAAGAGATGGGCGAATTCGTCCGTTCTGCATCATCAACAGTTGAAGCACCGGTTGTGCGCAAGATGCTGGAGAAATATCCAGTTGCTGCAAAGCCAGTTGAAGATAAGCCAGCCAAGAAAGCACCAGCTAAAAAAGCTGCTGCGAAAAAAACCGCTGCAAAGAAAGCGGATGCAACTCCAGAGATAACACCTGAAATTGAAGCTGCTTTACAAGAAATGATGGATAAGAAAATAGCAGCTGCACCAGTTGCTCCAACTGTTCCAACTGCACCGGTTGCACCGGTTGCACCACCAACTGCACCTCGTGGTGGAAATAATCCATTTGCAACTCCAAGACCACCAGCTGCTCGTCCACCTCGTGCTGGTAATAATCCATTTGGTTCGGCTGGCACAACAATGCCGCGACCACCACAACGTCCAACTTCACCAGGTCAACGACCACAAGGCGATCGCACCCAAGGTGGCGGTCCACGTCCTGGTATGTCTGGTCCACGTCCTGGTTCAGTTCGTCCAGGTTTTGCAGCGCGTCCTGCAGGATCGCGACCACCACAAACTGGTGGAAGTGCAAGACCACAAACTGGTGCGCCTTATCGTCCCGGAGGTTCAACTGGCGCTGGTGCGCCAACAACTGGTGCGCCAACAACTGGTGGTCCGCAACGCGGTGGCGGTCGGCCACCACAACGCGGTGGCACTGCTGGAGCATTTGGAAAACAGAATGGTAAGAAGCGAAAGAATATTAAGAGTAAGAAAACACGGAGAGAAGAAATCGATAATATGGCGGCGCCAACAATTGGCGGCGCAATAGTTCCACGCGGTAATGGTTCAACTCCAGTTAGATTACGGCGCGGTTCTTCGCTCGCAGATTTCGCTGAAAAAATTGGCGCAGATCCAGCTTCATTAGTTTCAGTGCTTTTCCACTTAGGTGAAATGGTTACGGCAACCCAATCTGTTACAGAAGATGTATTCGCAGTCCTCGGCGGCGAATTTGGATATGCAATTCAAATCGTTTCGCCAGAAGATGAAGATCGCGAAATTCTTGAAACTTTCGATATTGATTTAGCTAAAGAAATTGAAGATATTGATCCAGAAGATCTCGAAATTCGCCCACCAGTAGTAACAGTGATGGGTCACGTCGATCACGGTAAAACTCGTTTGCTTGATGCAATTCGCCAAACTGAAGTTGTAAAAGGTGAAGCCGGTGGGATTACCCAGCATATTGGCGCTTATCAAATTCATCACAACCATGATGGAAATGAACGGGCGATTACATTTATTGACACTCCTGGTCACGAAGCTTTCACAGCGATGCGTGCCCGTGGTGCAAAAGTTACGGATATCGCAGTACTTGTAGTTGCTGCAGATGATGGCGTTATGCCACAAACTATTGAAGCGCTTAACCATGCTCAGGCCGCAAATGTGCCGATCGTGGTAGCGGTAAACAAAGTTGATAAAGAAGGCGCAAATCCAGCAAAAATTCGCCAACAATTAACGGAGTACAACTTGATCGCTGAAGAGTACGGCGGCGACACAATATTTGTTGATGTTTCGGCAAAGAATGGAACTGGAATCGACACTCTTATCGATTCAATTCTCCTAACTGCTGATGCAGCTATTGATTTGCGTGCGATTGCAGATGATGTTGCGCGCGGTGTTGCCATTGAAGCGCATTTAGATCGTGGTCGTGGTCCAGTTGCAACTGTATTGGTACAACGTGGAACGCTAAATGTTGGCGATGCAATTGTTGCTGGCGGGGCATTCGGTCGCGTCCGCGCCATGATGGATGAGTTTGGAAAGCCTGTTGAATTTGCTGGCCCATCTCGCCCGGTTCAAGTTCTTGGTTTCACCTCCGTGCCTAGCGCTGGTGATTCATTTATGGTCGCACCTGATGATCGAACTGCGCGTCAGATCGCAGAGAAGCGTCAAGCAGCCGAACGCCATGCAGCGCTATCAAAGGCAAGAAAGAAAGTTTCTTTGGAAGATTTCATGGAGCAATCCAAGGTCACTTCACTCAACCTTATTCTCAAGGGCGATGTGAGCGGTTCAGTAGAAGCGCTTGAAGATGCACTTCTGTTACTAGACGTTGGCGTAGAAGTTGACTTACGCGTTATCCATCGAGGCGTAGGCGCTATTACTAAGAGCGATATCACTTTGGCATCTGCATCATCTGCAGTTGTGATCGGATTTAATGTTAAACCAGAACCACAGACTGCAATTTTCGCGGATGAAGAAGGGGTCGAAGTTCGCTTCTACTCCGTTATTTATAACGCAATCGAGGAGATTGAAGCCGCACTTAAGGGCCTACTCAAACCAGAGTATGAAGAGGCAATTCTTGGTAATGCTGAAGTGCGCGAAGTATTTAAGTCCAGTAAATTTGGCAACATTGCTGGTTCGGTTGTTAGCAACGGAATCATCCGCCGTAACGCGAAAGCACGCATTTTGCGAAATAGCGTCTTGATTGTCGATAACTTAACTATTGAATCGTTGAAGCGATTTAAAGACGATGCTACTGAAGTTCGCGAGGGCTTTGAATGCGGTATTGGCGTTGGATCTTTCAAAGATATTCAATCTGGCGATGTCATCCAAGTATTCGAAATGCGTGAGAAAAAGCGAGTTTAATTATGGGAACTTCACATCGTGCAGCAAAAGTTGCCGATCGCATAAAGGTAGTGATCGCGCAAACGCTTGAATCAAAGATTAAAGATCCACGCCTGGGTTTCATAACCGTGACCGATGTTCGAATAACTGGCGATCTACAACAAGCTTCGATTTTTTATACCGTACTTGGCGACGATGAATCTAAAATTCAAACTGCAAAAGCGCTAGAAAGTGCAAAAGGTTTATTACGTTCTGAAGTTGGCCAAGAGTTAGGGATGCGAATTACACCCACCTTAGCTTTTTTTGCCGATGGACTTGCAGAGTCTGCCCAAAATTTTGAAGATTTACTTTCAAAAGTTAGAGAGCAGGATAAAGAACTTGCCGCACTTCGCGAAGGCGCTGCACCCGCTGGTGAGGCTGACCCATACAAAGTTCACAAGGCACGCGAGACCGATAACGGTGAGTGACGGTTTTCTTGTAATTGATAAACCAAGTGGCATTACTAGCCATGATGTAGTTGCTCAAATGCGTAAAGTTTTTGAAACAAAACGAGTTGGCCATGCAGGCACGCTAGATCCTATGGCTACTGGGGTTTTAGTTTTAGGAATTAATAACGGTACAAAATTACTGCAATACATAACTGAAGGAAAGAAGCGATATCTAGCGACTATTAAATTGGGTGCATCTACCATTACTGATGATAAAGAAGGTGAAATCACAAATATTGCAGCGGATGCAGAAATTGCCGCTATAACTGATTCTGCAGTTAGAGAATCCTTGGAAGCAATGGTTGGCTTGATTATGCAGCGACCTAGTTCAGTATCAGCAATTAAAGTTGATGGGAAACGAGCTTACGATCGAGTACGCGATGGTGAAGTTGTAGAACTTCCAGCACGCGAAGTGAGAATTTATAGTTTAGAGATTTTAAAAATATCGCGAAGCGGTGGCGGAATTGAAATTGATATCGATGTCGCCTGCTCAGCCGGTACTTACATCCGCGCCATAGCGCGAGACTTAGGCGATTTACTTAAAGTTGGCGGACATTTAACTTCGTTGCGCAGGAGTGAAGTTGCACCATTTTTAATTAATGAGGCTCTCGCGTTGAACTCAGTATCGCCGGCTAACTTATTAAATGTAGTTGAAGTTGCAAAACGAATCCTGCCGTCACGAGAAATTGACCTCGCAGAAAAGAATGAATTGAAATTTGGCCGCGCACTTTCTGCATCTGAATTTTCCGGAGTGGGAATCGCTATAACTAGCGATAATGAACTCTGTGCCTTAATCGAAAATAGGAATTCAGGCGCACAGCCAATCGCTGTTTTCGTGAAAGAATAACCAGATGTCACGCGATATTAAATGGTTTGGTGAGCCAATTACCGGCGGCACCGTTGCCATCGGAATATTTGACGGCGTTCATATAGGGCACCAAGAAATTCTCAGTATTGCAAATGAATTTGGTGATTCACTCACAGTTCTGACTTTTGACCCACATCCAACTTCTGTTTTTGCGCCGGACCGAACCCCAACAAAATTATTAAATTTAGAGGATCGCGTACATCAACTTATGTTGCATGGCGCGGAAGCGGTAGCTGTTATGGAATTTACTGCAGAATTTGCGGCACTTTCACCGGATCAATTTATTAAAGAAATTTTAGTTGATATGTTGAATGCAAAACACGTTGTAATAGGCACGAACTTTACTTTTGGAGCAAAGGCGGCTGGCGATGTTAATTATTTGAATGCAGTGTCTGAGAAATATGGTTTTACTGTAACTGATGTAGAACTGGTTGAGCACGAGCATGGCATTGTTTCATCTACTCGCATTAGAAAACATCTATTAAATGGTGGTGTTGAAATTGCGCGCGAATTATTAACTAGACCACATCAACTTACTGGACCAGTTATTCACGGTGAAGCGCGTGGTCGTGAAATTGGTTATCCAACAGCTAATATTGAAGTTTCGCCAAACTCAACAATTCCTAGTGACGGGGTTTACGCAGGTTGGTTGACTGTAGGATTAAATCGTTGGCCAGCGGCAATCTCAATTGGAACTAATCCAACTTTTGCTGGCGTTCGCGGTCGCCAAGTAGAGGCATATGCGTTAGATCGCGATGATTTAGATTTATATGACCAAGAAGCAATTATCGAATTCGGCTGGCGTCTAAGAGATACTTTGAAATTTGCTGGGTTAGAAGAGCTATTAATTCAGATGAAAAAAGATTGCGATAAGGCTCGAGATCTCACAAGTTTAAGAGGGTTGGAATAGCCCAATCTAAGCGGGGAATTACCACCGATTTCACTCTCGTATGCTCACGCTGGTAACCTCTGCCCCGAGCGAGTAAGCGCGTTTTCGTGAACCAAACCGGAAACCCTCGTGGCTGATGAAGGAGAATGAAATGGCGTTAAAGCCAGAAGTTAAAAAAGAAATTATCTCAAAGTATGGTTCTTCAGCATCAGACACTGGAAGCCCAGAAGCTCAAGTCGCTTTACTTTCAAAGCGCATTGAAGAAATCACCGAACATTTACAAACAAATAAGAATGACCACCACAATCGTCGTGGACTTCTATTGCTCGTAGGTCGCCGTCGTCGAATTCTTCAATATCTAGCAAAAGTTGATATCGAGCGTTATCGCGCGATCATCGAAAAACTCGGCATCCGCCGATAAATAAAAACACTAACCCACGGCCCAAAGTATTGGTCCTCGGTAGTGGCTTACGGATTTTGGTATTTGTTTTAGAAAATAGAGAACCCGTGGGCTTCGATCGAAGATCCATTCTTGCGCCGTAGGTTGGTCAAGAAAAAGGAGAGACCCATGGAGGGTCAAGAGCTACATAGCGCCGTTGCAATAATTGATAACGGCAAGTTCGGAAAACGAGAAATTCGTTTTGAAACTGGTCGCCTTGCGCGCCAAGCTGCAGGAACTGCAGTTGTTTACGTTGATGACGAGACCATGTTGCTTTCAGCAACAACCGCATCAAAATCACCACGCGATTCATTCGACTTCTTCCCACTAACAGTGGATGTTGAAGAGCGTATGTACGCAGTTGGAAAAATTCCTGGATCGTTCTTCCGTCGCGAAGGTCGTCCATCAGAGGATGCAATTCTTACTTGTCGCTTAATCGATCGTCCGTTGCGACCATCGTTTGTTAAAGGACTTCGTAATGAAGTGCAAATCGTTGTAACAGTGATGGCGTTAAACCCAGATCATATGTATGACGTTATTGCGATCAACGCAGCTTCAATGTCAACACAATTAGCTGGATTGCCATTTTCTGGTCCAATCGGTGGCGTACGTGTTGCACTTATTGATGGCCAATGGATTGCATTCCCTAATCACAGTGAAGTTGAAAACGCAGTTTTTGACATGGTAGTTGCTGGCCGAGTAACTGCTGATGACGTTGCAATCATGATGGTTGAAGCTGAAGCCACCACAAAGACAATCGATTTGATCGCTGGCGGCGCTAAAGCTCCAACTGAAGAAATCGTTGCGCAAGGTTTAGAAGCTGCTAAGCCGTTTATCAAAGTACTTTGCGAAGCGCAATCCAAATTAGCGAAAGTTGCGGCAAAGCCAACTGGCGAATTCCCAGTCTTCTTGGATTACCAAGATGATGTATTTGCTGCAGTTGAGAAGTTAGCTAAAGAAGATTTAACAAAAGCGCTCACTATCGTGCAGAAACAAGATCGCGAAACTAAGATCGACGAAATTACGGCAACTGTAAAAGAGAAGTTAACTGCTAATTTCGAAGGTCGCGAAAAAGAAATTCCTGCTGCAATTCGTTCAGTCACAAAGAAGTTGGTTCGCCAACGCGTTCTACGCGACAAGATTCGAATTGACGGTCGCGGACTTCGCGATATCCGTGCTTTAACTGCTGAAGTTGAAGTAATCCCTCGAGTTCACGGTTCGGCACTCTTCGAACGCGGCGAAACTCAAATCCTTGGAATCACAACGCTTAATATGCTCAAGATGGAACAACAGTTAGATACTTTGAATCCAGAAAATCATAAGCGTTATATGCATAACTACAACTTCCCACCATATTCAGTGGGCGAAACTGGCCGCGTTGGTTCACCAAAGCGTCGCGAAATTGGACATGGAGCACTTGCAGAACGTGCGTTGTTACCTGTTCTGCCATCACGTTCTGATTTCCCATATGCAATTCGCCAAGTTTCAGAAGCGCTTGGTTCAAATGGATCTACATCCATGGGTTCAGTTTGTGCATCCACTATGTCGCTACTAAATGCCGGTGTGCCACTTCGTGCACCAGTTGCTGGTATTGCGATGGGACTGATCTCAGATGATGTAGATGGCAAAATCGAGTACGTAGCACTTACCGATATCTTGGGTGCAGAAGATGCATTCGGCGATATGGATTTCAAAGTTGCTGGTACCAAAGATTTCGTTACCGCTCTTCAACTAGATACTAAATTAGATGGAATTCCAGCAAGCGTTCTTGCCGGTGCGCTGCATCAAGCAAAGGAAGCACGACTGCATATTCTTGATGTAATGAATGAAGCGATTGATGCGCCGGATGAAATTAATCCGCTAGCACCACGAATCATCACAATTCAGATTCCAGTAGATCAGATCGGTGCGGTGATTGGTCCAAAGGGCAAAGTCATTAAGCAGATCCAAGAAGATACTGGTGCTGAAATTAGCATTGAAGATGATGGAACTATTTATATCGGTGCAACTGATGGAACTGCAGCAGAAGCTGCACGTGCTCAAATCATCGGCATCGCAGATCCTAAGATGCCTGAAGTTGGCGAACGCTTTAACGGAACCATCGTGAAGTTAGCTGCCTTTGGTGCATTCGTTTCATTACTTCCAGGCAAAGATGGATTGCTCCACATCTCTCAAATACGGAAGATGCATGGTGGCAAGCGCATCGAAAATCTGGAAGATGTAATGAACGTCGGCGATAAAGTACATGTAGAAATTGGTGAGATTGACCCAAAGGGCAAACTCTCATTAATTCCTGTACTTGATGATGCCGCCGAAGCATCTGCTGAATAACGTTTCATAAAATGACCGTACGCAAAACCGTACTTCCAAGCGGTTTACGTATTGTTACTGAAGAAGTTGCCGGAGTCAGAAGCGCAGCTTTTGGTATTTGGGTAAATGTTGGCTCTCGCGATGAAGCACCATCGGTCGCGGGAGCTTCACATTTTCTGGAGCATCTTCTTTTCAAAGCTACTAAAACTCGAAGCGCTATGGATATTTCATCTGCCATCGAATCTGTTGGTGGCGAAATGAATGCCTTTACCGGCAAGGAGTACACCTGTTTCTATGCTCGCGTAATTGATACAGATTTACCACTTGCAATCGATGTAATCTCCGAGTTGATTACTTCATCACTTGTTAAAGCTGAAGATGTTGATGCTGAAAGAAATGTAGTTTTGGAAGAAATCTCTATGCGTGATGACGATCCCAGCGATCTAATCCACGATCTTTTTGCTGAAACTTATTACGGCGATACTCCGCTCGGTCGACCTATTTTGGGAACAGTCGCTTCAATTAAAGGAATGTCAAGAAACTCGGTTTTTAATTATTATAAAAAGCGCTATTTACCAAGTGATTTAGTAATTGCGGTTGCTGGAAATTTGAAACATAAGAAAGTTGTTGAATTAGTAGAGCGCGCCATCGCCAGAGATGGTTTTTTAAACGTTTCAAAATCTGATTACAAAGTAAGAAGTAGCGCTGTAGTTAAAGCACCAAAGGGCGGAAACGTTGGATTGCTTAATCGAAAAACAGAGCAGGCGCATTTATTCATGGGAATGGCCGGAGTTTCACGAGACGATAGCCGTCGATTCACTATGGGTGTTTTATCGGCAGCGTTAGGTGGCGGAATGTCCTCAAGACTCTTCCAGGAAATTCGCGAAAAACGCGGGTTAGCGTATTCGGTCTACGCATATGCTCAACAATTTGCCGGTTCTGGGGTTATTGGTTTTTATGCTGGATGTAATCCCAATAAAGCAACTGAAGTAGTAAAAATTATTCGTGATGTCTTGCATGATGTTGCAAATAATGGATTGACGCATGAGGAATTAGTTCGTGCGCAAGGCGCGGTTCGCGGCAGTTTAGTTTTAAGCCAAGAAGATACTGGCTCGCGCATGAGCCGTATTGGAAAAGCAGAGTTGGTATATGGGGAAAACCTAGGTTTCGACCAAATTCTTAAAGAAGTTTCCAGCGTAACTAGCGCCCAAATTCGTGCCGTTGCCAGCGAGTATCTGACCAAAAGTCCTACGCTTGCCGTAGTGGGACCGTATAAGAGCGGCTCAATTTTCGAGAAAGCAATCCGATGATAAAAGTTGGCGTACTCGGTGCAAAAGGAAAGATGGGCGCGCAAACAGTTGCCACAATTAAGGAAGCAACCGATCTAGAACTTGTCTCTGCTCTTGATTTAGGAGATTCAATTGAATCACTAGTTACTAGCGGAGCTGAAGTTATCGTTGATTTCACACATCCTGATTCGGTAATGGCAAATCTTGAATTTGCAATTAATAATGGAATAAACGTAGTTGTAGGTACAACTGGTTTTGATAGTGCAAAACTTGCAAAAGTTAAAGAACTATTAGCAAAAAATCCAAAGGTCGGCGCGCTAATTGCACCTAATTTTGGATTGGGCGCAGTATTAATGATGCAATTTGCAGCCCAAGCGGCAAAACATTTTGAATCTGTAGAAATAATCGAATTGCATCACCCAAATAAGGCAGATGCGCCAAGTGGAACTGCTACTAGAACTGCTGAATTAATTACCGATGCCCGTAATGCAGTAAAACGACCACCTATGCCAGATGCAACTGCTTCGGTACTTCCTGGTGCGCGTGGTGCGAAAGTTGGCGATGTGCCGATCCATTCCGTTCGATTACGCGGGCTGGTCGCACATCAAGAAGTAGTTCTTGGCGATCAAGGTGAAACTTTAACAATTAGACATGACTCATTAGATCGAACTGGCTTCATGCCAGGCGTACTTTTAGGAATCCGTAAAGTAGGTTCCCATCCTGGTTTAACATTCGGCCTCGAGAATTTTCTCGACTTAAAATAGATAGGAAAAACATGATCACAATGTATAGCGCAGATTGGTGTGGGGACTGCCGACGTTCCAAGCGTTTGCTGGATTCGCTAAATGTCGAATACTCAGTAATTGATGTTGATGCAGATGAAGCTGCTGCTGCAAAAGTTATTGAAATTAATGGCGGAATGAAATCAATTCCAGTAATCATGTTTTCTGACGGAACTCACTTGACTGAACCTTCAGATATCGACCTTAAAGCTAAATTAGAAGCTCTAAAAATTATTTAAAGCCAGTTGTATAAAGCGGCAGAGGTAAGCGCTGCTGAAAATATTACTACTGGAAAAGGCGCTTTAAATTTGAGGGCAATTGCGGCAACCGCAACGCCAACAACTCGTTGATCAAAGACTATTTCAGATTTATTTGTGATGGTTTGGACCCCGACTAACGAAGATAGCAGCACAATTGGAATTAATGTGTTTATCCGTTGAACTCGTGGGTTAGCTAGAAATGACTCTGGAATCGTGTAGCCAAGAATTTTGAATAAGTAACAAATCAAACTTGAAACTAAAGTTGCTATCCACATTGCGCTCATGCTTTTGGTTTCCATCCAAAGAGAACTGCAAGTAAAACTGTTGAAATAATTGGAACACCCGCAGATGAAATTGGAGTTAGAAGAAGCGCAATTACAGTTGCTAAAATTGCGATTAATTTACTCTGTTTATTAATTAAGCGGGGCCAAACTAATCCCAAGAAAGCTGCTGGTACTGCTGCATCTAATCCCCAAGCGGAAGGGTTGCCGAGCGCTTGAGCACCGAGCGCTCCTAAAAGCGTAAATAGATTCCAGAATATAAATACCCCAATTCCAGTTGCCCAAAAGCCAAATCGCATAGCTGCTTCACCACGGGGTTCTTGTGATATTGCAACTCCAGTTGATTCATCGATAGTTATCTGCGCCGCTAAAAGTTTTCTTACTCCCTGAACTTTTAATACTGGTTTCATCCGCATTGAATAAAGACCGTTACGAAATCCAAGTAGCGATCCAGTAGTGATGGCACTCAGTGCGCTCCCGCCCGCTCCCATTACGCCAACCACGGCGAATTGTGATGCGCCAGAGAAAAGAAGTAACGAAAATAGCGAGGCTTGTAAAACTGAGAAGCCATTTGCTATCGCTGCGGCACCAAATGCGATTCCATATGTACCAACAGGGAGGGCAACGCTCAGTGAATCTCGAAGTACTTGACCCTTAGATAATGACACGCGCGCTATTCTGCCTTATCAATGACCATATCTAGAGAGGGCACTAGATAGGGTCACGCTCGTGAGTGAAAATAGTGAAAAAGCGCCAATCTTCCGTGATGATGTCACCGTTGAGTTGGTGAAGTCGAGTGCAAGTGATGCAGATGTAATTTGGGCAGCTCGAGTTTCAACAGCTGGTGAAAATTCCTTAGATGAAATTAATGAAGATCCTTCGCGTTCTGCTGGGCTAATTAATTATCTAGCTCGCGAGCGACATGGCTCACCTTTTGAACACACCTCAATGACATTTTTTATATCAGCACCAATATTTGTTTTCCGTGAATTTATGCGACATCGCATCGCTTCATATAATGAAGAGAGCGGAAGGTATCGCGAGTTAAGTCCAGTTTTTTATGTGCCATCAAAAGCACGGAAACTTGTGCAAGTAGGCAAGACTGGTGCGTATACATTTATCGATGGCACTGAAGAACAGTACGAAATTACGGTAAAAGCGATGAAGGAAAGTTATCTGCTTTCATATAGCAATTATCAAAAGATGTTAGAAGCTGGAGTAGCTCGCGAAGTAGCTCGCGCAGTTTTACCAGTAGCGCTTTACTCTTCAATGTATGTAACTATGAATGCGCGTGCGCTAATGAATTTCTTATCGCTACGTACTAGTCGAGAAGGCTCACATTTTCCAAGCTACCCACAACGTGAAATCGAGATGGTTGCCGAGAAAATGGAGCGCCATTTCGCAGAGTTAATGCCGCTCACCTACGGAGCATTCGAAAAGTCTGGGAGAATTGCACCCTAAAAGCGGTAGCCTTAGGTCATGTTAATCAACCCACCATTTGGCCGGTTACTTACCGCCATGGTTACACCATTTAAATCAGATCTCTCGATTGATTGGGCTGGCGTAGAAACTTTAGCCAACCATTTAATTAGTAAGGGTCATGATGGCATAGTGGTTAATGGCACCACTGGTGAAGCACCAACTACAAGCGATGAAGAGAAACTTGAAATTATCAAAATTGTAAAGAAAGCAGTTGGCAGCAATATAAAAGTAATTGCCGGTGCTGGAAATAATGAAACTTCGCATTCAGTTGAACAAGCAAAGTGGGCGGCAAAGGCCGGCGCTGATGGTTTATTAGTTGTTACTCCTTATTACAATAAACCGCCGCAAGCGGGAATTGAGGCGCACTTTAAAGCCATGGCAGATGCCACTGATCTTCCGGTGATGATGTACGACATTCCAGGAAGAACTGGAGTTCAAATTGAGCCAGACACAATTGTGAAATTAGCAGAACACCCAAGAATTGCTGCGCTAAAAGATGCAAAAGGCGATGTTGCTTCCACGTCTTGGGTAATAAAGCGATCTGGGATTCCAGTTTATTCAGGTGACGATATTTTAAACTTACCTTTACTTTCGGTTGGAGCAGTTGGTTTTGTTTCAGTTTGTGGTCATACTGTTGGTAAAGAATTGCGCGAAATGTTAGATGCTTGGTTTGGCGGTAATGCGCACCGCGCTACTGAAATTCATCAACAGCTGCTTCCGGTTTATACCGGGACTTTCCGCACGCAAGGTGCGATTCTCACGAAGGCAGCGCTGACCATGATGGGGCTTCCGGGCGGAGTAGTTAGACTTCCACTTGTAAACGCAACCGCGTCACAGATAGAACAACTTCGTGAGGATTTAAAACTCGGGGGCGTTAAAGTTTGAATCATCCCCATCCAGATTTAGGTTCACCAACAAAGTTAGTCGCTGGCGGTCTGCGAATAGTTGCAGTCGGCGGTCTCGGCGAAATTGGTCGAAACATGACGGTTTTTGAAAATGATGGAAAATTATTGGTAGTTGATTGCGGCGTGCTATTTCCAGAAGAGAACCAGCCGGGTATTGATTTAATATTGCCAGATTTTTCGTACATCAGAGAAAGACTTGATGATATTGCTGGAATTTTCTTAACACACGGGCATGAAGATCATATTGGCGCAGTTCCATACTTACTTAGAGAGCGCGGCGATATCCCAGTTATTGGCACTGCGCTAACAATTGCATTCATAAAAGCAAAGTTAAAAGAACATCGGATCACAGCGATTACTCGCGAAGTCAAAGCTGGCATGCGTGAAAAAATCGGACCATTTGCAATGGAATATATTGCAGTAAACCATTCAATTCCAGATGCGCTTGCCGTAGCAATAACTACAACTGCGGGAACGATATTGCACACTGGTGATTTTAAGATGGATCAATTACCACTTGATGGTCGAATTACTGATCTTGCAACTTTTGCGCGGTTAGGAGCAGATGGTGTAGATCTATTTATGGTTGACTCAACAAATGCGGATGTTCCTGGATTCACGACTTCGGAACGAGAAATTATGCCTGCGCTGGATCGAGTATTTAGAAGTACTCGCCGCAGAGTAGTTGTCGCGTCGTTTGCCTCACATGTGCATCGAATTCAACAGATTATAAATACTGCAGAATCTCATAAACGAAAAGTTGTTTTTATGGGCCGTTCTATGGTGCGCAACATGAATTTAGCTGCAGATATGGGTTACTTAACAATCCCAAGCGGAGTGCTAATTGACGAAAAAGAGATGGATAATCACGGCGATAATTTGGTTTTAATTTGTACGGGATCACAAGGTGAACCGCTCGCAGCGCTTTCCCGGATGGCAAATGGTGATCATCAGATTCGAGTTGGTGAAGGTGACACCGTAGTTTTAGCTTCTTCGTTGATTCCCGGAAATGAAAATCCGGTTTATCGAGTTATCAACGAGTTAACTCGCTTTGGCGCACGTGTAGTACATAAAGCTAATGCGCTAGTACATGTTTCCGGACATGCCGCTGCCGGGGAGTTGCTCTATTGCTATAACATTGTTAAACCAAAACATGTCATGCCAATACATGGTGAATGGCGACATATGCGTGCGAATGCTGAACTTGCTATTCAAACTGGGGTTGCAAGAAAAAATACAGTGATAGTTGAAAATGGCATTGTCATAGACATGGTGGATCACAAAATTTCAGTTGCCGGCTCAGTGCCTTGTGGTTTTGTTTATGTCGATGGGCAGAGCATCGGTGATATAACAGAAAGCTCTTTAAAGGACCGAAGAATTTTAGGTGAAGAAGGATTTATTTCGGTAATAGTTGTTATAGATTCCCAAACCGGAAAGATTGTTGCCGGACCAGATATTCATGCACGTGGTTTTGCTGAAGACATTGCCCTTTTCGATGAAGTTAAATCTAGAATTGAAAAAGCTCTTGCTGTAGCTGTTACAGAGGGAATTAATGGAACGCACCAACTCTCGCAAATAATGCGGAAAACAGTTGGTAGTTGGGTGGGTGGCGAACATCGCCGACGACCAATGATTGTTCCGGTTGTTATAGAAGTATGACGGCGAGCCAGACCGCTTAGTTTTTCGCTTTCGAATACGATTGACGCTTATGGCTAAGAAAAAGAGTTCTAAATCTAACGGCTTATTTACCGGTCTTGGCCGCATCTTGAGTTCAATATGGCGTGCAATCGCTAAAGGCCTCGGAGCAATCATCCGCTTTATTTCGCGTGGTGCAAAAGATTTAGATCCAGCACATCAACGTGATGGTTTTGCGTTACTTCTTTTCATTGCCGGGATAATTTCAGCAGCTACAACTTGGTGGCATCTAGATAATATTTTTGGTCGTGCAATGCATTCCTTCTTTTATGGGGGCGTTGGTCGCCTTGCAATGGCAACTCCATTAATTCTTGGTTACTTTGCCTTTAGATTATTTAGAAATCCAACAGATAAAGCTGCAAACGGACGAATTACCATCGGTTCTTTGCTATTAATTTTAACTAGTACTGGATTGGCTCACTTATTAAATGGTTCTACTGGAACCGGAACCACTGCAATGCATCACGGTGGCGGCTGGATTGGTTATGGAGTATCTACACCATTAGTAGCTTTAGTAACTTCAATGCTGGCAATTCCAATTTTGATTCTTCTTTTTGGCTTTGGACTATTAGTTGTCACCGCAACACCGGTCTCAGAAATTTTCACATTGGTAAAACGGCTTTTTACTGGAGCAAGTTCTAAAGTTGGAACGGCGGTTGCTGATCGTCGCGAACGCAAAATGGAAGAGTTTGAAATTTCAGAATCGCCCCCTTTTGAGTCACCACTAGTCGCGCAACATTTAGACCACAGTGATTATGATGAAGAAGAAGAGCTTGATGAAGAGAGCTTTGACGAAGAATTTACCGTTGAAATTCCAACCGCCACAGGCACGGCAGATGGAAATCCATTGCCAACTCCTGAAAAACCACTGCGCCCCGTACAAATGGTTCTGGCCTCCGACGATAGTTATGAACTTCCATCGATGGATTTATTGCGAGCTGGGCCAGCTTCAAAAACTAAGAGTAAAGCAAATGATTTAATAGTGGCGGCGCTTACTGAAGTATTCGCGCAATTTGATATTGATGCAGAAGTTACCGGATTCATGCGCGGACCAACGGTCACGCGCTATGAAGTAGAGCTTGGTTCTGGCGTAAAAGTTGAAGCGATCACTGCTTTAGGTAAGAACATCTCATATGCAGTTGCAAGTAGCGATGTGCGAATACTTTCGCCAATTCCTGGAAAATCTGCAGTTGGCATTGAAATTCCAAATACGGATCGCGAAATTGTTTCGCTCGGTGATGTTTTGCGCTCTGGTGTTGCTGGAAAAGATCATCACCCAATGTTGATCGCGCTCGGCAAAGATGTTGAAGGTGCATTTATCTGCGCAAATCTTGCGAAAATGCCACATCTATTAGTTGCAGGTGCGACCGGTGCTGGCAAATCATCAATGATTAATTCACTTGTGACTTCGATTTTAATGCGCTCAACTCCAAATGATGTGCGCATGATTTTGATTGATCCAAAGCGCGTAGAGCTAACCGCATATGACGGTGTTCCGCATTTAATTGCTCCGATTATTACCAACCCAAAGAAAGCCGCAGAGTCACTTGCATGGGTCGTACGAGAGATGGATATGCGTTATGACGATCTTTCTACTTATGGATTCCGTCATATCGATGATTTTAATAAAGCTGTTAGGACTGGAAAGTTAGCAAATCCAAATTCTTCAGATCGACCACTTGAACCTTATCCATATTTGCTCGTAGTAATTGACGAGTTAGCAGATTTAATGATGGTCGCAGCAAGAGATGTCGAAGATTGTATAGTCAGAATTACGCAATTAGCTCGCGCAGCTGGAATTCATTTAGTAATTGCAACGCAACGTCCAAGCGTAGATATCGTTACTGGCTTAATCAAAGCAAATGTGCCATCGCGACTTTCATTTGCGACTAGTAGTTTGGCTGATTCTCGAGTTATTTTAGATACCCCTGGCGCTGAAAAATTAGTAGGTCAGGGTGATGGTTTATTCCTACCAATGGGAGCAAGTAAAGCGATGCGTATCCAAGGTGCCTATGTGTCGGAAAGAGAGATAGAGGCAGTGGTAAACCACGTGAAATCACAATTAGCGCCGGTTTATCGTGAAGATATTTTGGCACCGGTTCGCACGAGAGCAGTGATAGAAGATGATATTGGCGATGATATGGATTTATTATTACAAGCAGTCGAATTAGTTGTTGGAACACAATTTGGTTCAACTTCAATGTTGCAGCGAAAACTTAGAATTGGTTTTGCAAAAGCTGGTCGCTTAATGGATTTAATGGAAAGTCGTGGAATTGTTGGTCCATCTGAAGGTTCGAAAGCACGTACCGTTTTGGTAAAACCCGAGGATCTCGAGGGAGTGTTGGCAGTACTCCAGGGGTGATTTCACCGCTATTCACCCGATATTCACGAACCGAGGTTGATTCAAACCTTGTTATTCCCGTAACCTAGCCATTCCCAAATCGTTAGGTTCTCGAAATTATGTCACTAGGTTCCGCGTTAAAGAGTGCACGTACTGCAACGGGATTATCTGTTGAAGAACTTGCAGCGCGCACCCGTATTCGTGGGACGTTAATAAAAGAATTAGAAAATAACAATTTCATTAATTGTGGCGGTGACACCTACGCTCGCGGACATATTAGAACCATTGCGAAAACCCTTGGTATTGATGGCGATCAATTATTATCAGAGTTTAGTGAGGCGTTTGCTCCTGAAGAGCGACCAATGATGGATCTGTTAGTTGAAAATAGTGCAACCAAGCCACCTCGCGAACGCAAACCAATTTCATGGAAAGCGCTATCTGGAATTGCAGCTTCGATAGTTATAGTTGTAGCTTCAGTCCAATTTGTTGTCGTGATAAATAAATCTAGAGAGAATGTTAAGCCACTAGCAATTAATGCAAATACATCTACAACAAAAGATCCTGTTGTCGCAACAAAAGTTACTGGCGTCAATTTAAAATTAACTGGAATAAATGGCGTTTCCTGGATCGGAATTTTCGATAGTTCAAATAATCAAATTTACAGCGGCCGAATATCTAAGGGTGAATCGCAAATTTTTACCGATGATCAATCACTTTATGTTGTGATCGGAAATGCCGGAGCTATTAATGTAAATCTAAACGGTGCTGATTTAGGCGTAACTGGCGCAGTTGGTGAAGTTGTTCGGATGCAATTCACACCAACTGGATCTACCCAAGGTTAATTCTTAGTTTCACCGCAACAATTCAGAACTTTCCAAGTACTATTTGCTAAATGACCACACGCACCGTAGCGCTCGTAACTCTGGGCTGTGCTCGAAACGATGTGGATTCTGAAGAGTTAGCTGGCAGATTAGCTGCCGATGGCTGGACACTTGTCGAAGATGCCGCAAATGCAGATATTGCGCTAGTTAATACCTGCGGTTTTATTGAAACAGCAAAAAAGGATTCAATTGATGCGTTAATGCAAGCCCATTCATTAAAAGCTGATGGCAAATTGCGCGCAGTAGTTGCAGTTGGTTGTATGGCAGAGAGATACGGAAAAGAGTTAGCGACAGCTCTTCCAGAAGCGGATGCAATTTTAGGATTTGACGATTATCAAGATATTTCTAAACGACTTAATACAATTTTGAGCGGTGGATCAGTAGATATTCATGCCCCTAGAGATCGCAGAACCATACTTCCAATCTCGCCGATAGAGCGGCAGAGCGTTGCTGAAAATACTAAGTCTAAGTTTGGTCAAGGTGCAAGATTGATTAGAAAACGCTTGGACAACGCGCCAATTGCATCTCTCAAAATTGCAACTGGTTGCGACCGCCGCTGTACTTTTTGTGCGATCCCACAATTTCGTGGATCTTTTGTTTCTCGACCGCCAACTGAGATTATTGAAGAAGCTAAATGGTTAGCTTCGAACGGTGTCAGTGAAATATTCTTAGTATCTGAGAACACAACCTCTTACGGTAAAGATTTTGGTGATTTGAAATTAATGGAAGCAATGCTTCCTGAACTTTCCAAAATTGATGGAATTGAGCGAATTAGACTTTCATATTTACAACCCGCAGAAATTCGACCATCACTATTGCAGGCGATGATTTCGACGGAGAAAGTAATGCCTTACTTCGATATTTCATTTCAACATTCCAGCGGAACTTTACTTCGACGAATGCGACGTTTCGGAGATTCTGAAAAATTCTTACTTTTGTTATCGCAAATTCGAGCCCTTTCCCCGCAAGCAGGAATCCGCTCTAACTTTATTGTTGGATTTCCTGGCGAAACGGTTGCCGAGTATGAAGAGCTTAAAAATTTCATTATTGAATCTAACTTAGATGCGATTGGAATTTTTGGGTATTCTGATGAAGATGGAACTGAAGCTTTAACATTAGAGAATAAAGTAGTTCAAGAAGTAATTGATGAGCGAGTTTCAGAATTAGCAACCCTCACTGAAGAGTTAACCTATGAACGTGCACAAGCGCGGGTTGGCGAGCGAGTTCGAGTTCTTATTGAAGATGAAGCTGCGCAAGAGGGTAGAGCAGAGCATCAGGGGCCA
>Ga0214919_10005081_pt1 | contig 18878 bp, 18 predicted proteins | sample LL1503_MetaG_FD_177994 | JGI IMG/M metagenome (GOLD analysis project Ga0214919, IMG submission 177994) | Freshwater microbial communities from Lake Lanier, Atlanta, Georgia, United States - LL-1503 | ecosystem: Environmental > Aquatic > Freshwater > Lake | place: USA: Georgia | collected...
AAAATGGCCACTTTCTTGGTCCCTTCGCGTGCCAGGCGCATCAGCGTATGGTCAGTCGCCGGCTCAAGCCATTTGGCCCGACCAAAACGTGACTGAAAACTGATCACGAGATCACGGCCCATGGCCTCAGACAACAAACGCGCCGTTTTTTGGCAGTGGCAGTGATAAGGATCGCCCAGCTGCAATGTCCGTTCCGGCATCCCGTGGAAACTGATGACAATGGCTTCGGGTTCAAAATCAAGCGCCTCCAACGATGCTTCAGTCGAAGTTTTGAGCGTGCCAATATAGTCTGCATCATCATGATAGGCGGGAAGCGTGCGTATGGCAGGGTGCCAGCGCATCGCCGTCAGGGCGGCGTAAGCCTCGTCCAGCACGGTTCCAGTCGTCGCGCCCGAATATTGCGGATACATGGGCGCAATCAATATGCGGTTACACCCAGCCGTCTTCATCGCCGCAAGCTGACCAGCGACCGACGGATTACCATAACGCATGGCATAACGGACGTCGGCGCTATCGCCCATCCGTTCCTGAAGTGCCTCGGCCTGTCCAGCCGTGAAAAACGCAAGCGGCGATCCTTTATCCGTCCACACTTTCGCATATGCTTGGGCAGATTTCTGCGGACGCGTGTTCAAGATAATGCCGCGCAAGATCGGTTGCCAGATAAGCGCAGGAATTTCGACAACGCGGCGGTCAGATAGAAACTGCTTTAGGTAACGCTTCACAGCAGACGTTGTCGGCGCGTCCGGCGTTCCTAAATTAACAACGAGAACGCCAATCTTTGGCGTCGCAACGGGTGGGTGATCAATAGGTAAGGTCATCATAGTCCTTTGGACAATAGAGGTAATTCGCGCAGCCTTATACCGGATGCAGAAAAAAGGGCGTTGGCAATGGCTGGGGCCACGGCAGGTACGCCAAGTTCAGTCACCCCGCCCGGCGCCGCGTCGTTGCGGACAAACTCGACCGTAATGTCTGGTACGTCGACCAATTTGGGTAAATCAATGTCGCGCAATCGGCGCGCCGTTGGCATGCCACTTTCAAAGTCCGTAACCGCCCCCAATGCCTGCGCCAATCCAAAGACGATGCCGCCTTCAATCTGCTGGCGTGCCAGATCGGGGTTAATTAACCGGCCGCAATCAGCCATGGCATGAATGCGCTCAACGCGCACGCCAGTCGCCCCGGTGCGCGCGGTCACAATGATGGCTATGTGGCTTCCGCGCATGCTGTGGCATGCAATACCACGCCCGCTGCCCGACCCGCCGCCATCCCAGCCAGCCATCTTTGCAACACCCGTCAGGCAACGCGCCAGACGGGTCTGCCCAACCAGCATCTGCATACGGAATGACAGCGGCTCAACGCCTGCCTTGTGTGCAAGTTCATCGATAAACCCTTCGACGAAAAAGCAATTATAGCTGTTTGCCAAACCGCGCCATGGGCCCGTCGGCATAGGCATTGCGACAGGGAAATGGTCAATGGCGATATTTGGGATGGCGTAAGGGACCTGAGCCCCTTCAACCGCCATAACATCAAATGCGCCCGATGCCGACTTTCGAGCTTTATCCGGCGTTTGGCCATCGATCCGGTTGGCAAGCTCACGCATAGTCGATGCCGCCGCCACCCTTATTGCAAGGCCAGTAATCGCGCCATCCGCGTTCATGGCCGCTGAAAGTCTTCCAAGTGCTGGGCTGCGGACATGATCGCGCATGAAATCTTCTGTGCGAGACCACATTAATTGCACGGGTCGGCCGACTTCTTTGGCAATAACCGCAACCTGCGCAGCGACGACATTGTCGAAATTGCGATCGAAACTGCCTCCGGCCATGACCGGATATAGCACAACATCATCAACATCTATGCCAATGGCATCTGCTGCTGCGCGCTTTGCCCCTTGCGGCGCCTGCGTTGCGAGCCACAATTGCAAGCGCCCATCGTGGAAATTTGCTGTCGCCGTCCGCGTCTCAATAGGGGCGTGAACAGCTGCGCCAACCGAATAGTCTGCCTTGAAAATGCGCGGCGCGGCTTCGGGCGCCATTGCCGCATCTACGTCGCCCGTTTTAATGGCGCGAAAGCCAGGCCCCTTAGCAATTGCGTTGGAAAGGGACTCCGCAATTTGCGCGCTGTCCGCCATTCGACCCTTGGTTCTGAACACCGGCTTCATGGTATCAAGTGCATGATTAGCCGCCCACCAATTGCTTGCCACCGCCGCGACCCAATTGTTGGTTTTGACGACCTGAATCACGCCGCGTGTCTTCATTCCAGCCTTCGTATCGACTGATATCAGGTTGGTGTCGCCCGCTGGCCCTGCCCGTACCGAAGCAAACAGCATGTCTGGCAAGCGGATATCCCCTGCGAAACTTGCACTGCCATCAACCTTAGCCGACAAATCAAGGCGGGGCGCGTCCCGTCCGGAAAGATGGTTGCGTGCCGATGGGTTCAGCGGGATCGGCGACGGCACCTCAAGCGCCGATGCTTCAACCGCCAAATCTGCAAAAGACGTGCGCCGCTTTCCAGCTATTACAAAGCCCCGTTCTGTCCGGCACTGCTCCCATGCGATGTCCCAGCGCGCAGCCGCCGCCTGACACAATAAAGCCCGCGCAGCTGCCCCAGCTTCGCGGCATGGCATTTCGAACTGCCGGATGGATGACGATCCGCCGGTCACGACAAAAATGTCGCGGCGAGCCAATTCGTTAATGCTGCTTCCAAGGACGCCGCTATCGCCATCGACGCCGATATTTGCGGGCAAGAATGCCGGCGACCATTCGCGCGCTAGCAGAGTATTGGCAAAGATCGGGCTTGGCGGAACAGGTTGCACTGCAACTGAACGCCAATCGGCACCCAATTCACCTGCTACAATTTGCGCCAGCGCCGTATACACGCCTTGGCCGGACTCGCTTTGCGGAATGGCGACAACAACCTTGCCGTCTTCTGCGATTTTAAGCCACGGGCCGAACAGATGCTCACCATCCGCTGCGCGTAAATTTGGCGCATAACGGCGGGGCCAAAGTCCCCATGCCACCAATAGTCCAACACCCACACCCCCGCCAACTATCAGCTTTCTGCGGCTGATACCGCCTTTGGGCGCGGGCGCTTCCTTCATGCAGCGGTATCTTTCGGCGAATCAATCCACGTTGCGACACGCTGCGCGATCGCGGAATAAGCATCGCTGATGGGCCCATCACCCAAAGCAGGCGGCGTGCCGGCATCGCTTTCAATGCGGATTTTGATGTCGAGCGGTATCCGCCCCAAAAAGGGAATACCCAATTCCTTCGCCGCCGCTTCCGCGCCGCCCGAGCCGAATGGATCGCTCATTTCACCACAATGCGGGCACAGATATCCCGCCATATTTTCGACCAAGCCAATAATAGGCACCTTAGCCGTGTCGAAAAAGCTGATGGCTCGCATGGCATCCATGAGCGCCAGATCTTGCGGCGTAGAAATGATGACTGCGCCTATCGGTTTGTGCTTTTGAACCATCGACAATTGAATGTCGCCAGTGCCGGGAGGCATATCAACGACGATGTCTCGGACATTACCCCATTTGGCATCGACAAGCTGTGACAGCGCGTTGCCCGCCATTGGGCCCCGCCATGCGATAGCCTGCCCAGGATTGACCAATTGCCCCATGGAAAGGAAAGGCACGCCACCTGCACCCATAACAGGTATCATGGTCTTGCCTTCGGCCTCCGGCTTGATGCCCTCAGCGCCCATCAGCCGCGGCTGCGATGGCCCATAGATATCCGCGTCAACCAGCCCCACCGATCGCCCTGTCCGTGCCATGGCGATGGCAAGGTTTGTTGATAGTGTTGATTTTCCGACGCCGCCCTTACCGCTGGCCACTGCGATGAGGCGCGGGACGATGCGTTCAGCGGTCAACATAATGCGCACAGATTGTGCGCCAACCTGTTCAATCGCAGCGCGGACATCGGCTTCAATTTCAACGCGTTGGTCAGGGTTTAAGCCGGAGACGTCCAGCATCAACGAGACCGCGTCGTCGGCGACCTTTACACCGCTCGCGCGGCTTCCTACAACAGCGGTTATGGCATCGGTAAAAGCATTAAAATCAGGCATAGTTTGCCGAATAGATTCAGAATTGCGGGATTGACACTGTTTTTCTGAAAAACAGTTCCCATAAAGGTTGTATGAGCACAAAAATTGACGAGCAGGGATCCATTATTTTGACAACGGATGGCAAAGGACCGTGGGATTCTCAGAATTCTGCAGACATTGACGATCCAAGCGGACGCGGCGGCGAATCAAAACAAGATCCCGTCAATCCATGGGATCCAACACCCGACCCGGCCGCGCGCACGCGCGCACGCGGTCCTTCGCTCGAAGAAATGCTGCGTGGAAAAGGCGCTGGATTTGGGGGCTTACCCAAGCGACCCAACGGCAAAAGCTGGTTTCCCCTCATCATCGGCGCCTTTCTTGCGCTGTGGCTTTTGTGGACAAGCATCCACCGAATTGGCCCCGAGCAAGAGGGTGTTGTGATACAACTGGGCAAATATGCGCGCACAGTCCAGCCGGGCATCCAGTTTACCTTACCCGCACCGTTCGAAAACATAACAAAGATCGACACAAAACAGATCCAGACGACTTCGATCGGGTCGCCCAAGCCAAGCAGCGAAAATCTGGTTCTATCGAAGGATCAGAGTATCATCGATATGGCGTATGATGTGCGGTGGTCGATTAAAAATCCATCCTTGTATCTGTTCCAGCTCGATAATCCGGACGGCACCGTAAAAGAGGTCGCGGAGAGCGCTATGCGTGCTGCGGTGGCCAATTATGAACTGACCCAAGCTATCGGCCCAGGCCGGGGTGCCATCGAGCTTGACGTACGCCGCCGGATGCAGCAAGTGCTCGATGAATATCGGGCCGGCGTTTTGATCCAGAGCATCTCCATACGCCAGTCGGATCCTCCAGCCGAAGTAACCGACGCGTTCCGTGAAGTGAACGCAGCGCAGCAACGCCGCGAAAGTTATCTCAACGATGCCCGCGCGTATGCCAGCAGGGTAACGGAACTCGCGCTGGGTGAAACTGCGGAGTTCGACAAAATCTATGTACAATATAAAGAAGCGCCTGAGGTTACGAAGCGCCGGCTATATTATGAAACCATGGAACAGGTGCTGGGCAAGGTCGACAAAACAATCGTTGAGACCGGCGGCGTGAATACTTACCTCCCACTTCCAGAATTTCAGAAAAAGGCGGCTCAAAAAACCGAGCCCGTAGTCGTGACAGGGAACAAGCAATGATTAGCAGCTTTCTGCGAAACCCGATGTACCTAGCATTGGCCACAATCGCCGCGGTCATCATGATGAGCATGTCAATCAATGTTGTCCCCGAAACGCAACAGGCCATCATCAGCAGCTATGGCAAGGTTGACCGGATCGTAAACGCCTACAAATCGGGTGAACAATTTGGCGAAACGCGCGCCGGGCTTACCTTCCGCATCCCGTTTGTTGAACAAATCCAGATCATCGACAAGCGCGTGCTGAGCGTTGAGATGGAGCAGCAGGAAGTGCTGTCCACCGACCAATTACGGCTTCAGGTGGATGCATTTGCGCGCTTTCGTATTACCAAGCCGGCGCAAATGTATCGGACAATCCGAACCGAAGATCGTTTGCGGGACCAGTTGCGCACGATTTTAGGATCATCGCTGCGCAACGAACTGGGTAAGCGCACCTTTGTAGCATTGTTGAGCGCCGAACGCGGTGAGGTGATGGAGAATATCCAGACCGCGTTGAACCGCGAAGCTCGCAAATATGGCGCTGAGGTTATTGATGTCCGCATCAAGCGTGCCGATTTGCCGGCAGCAACTTTGCAGTCGGCTTATACCCGCATGCGTAGCGCCAGAAATCAGGAAGCGATCGCAATCGACGCCGAGGGCCAGAAGGAAGCGCAGATCATCCGCGCCGATGCCGAAGCAGAAGCCGCCCGCATATATGCGATAAGCTATGGCAAGGACCCAGGATTTTACGATTTCTATCGCGCAATGCAAAGCTATCGTCAGACCTTCCAAAATGGCGAAGGTTCAAGCAACATTATATTGTCACCGCAAAATGCGTATCTGGAGAAATTCCGCAACGGACGTTAGTGGAGGTTAAAACATCCATTCAATTGGCGTTAAGCTTTGCTCCGCCATCGAAGGGCTGATTTTCGGGCCATGTGCCCATTGAATAGACGAAGGGAATTATATCCGTGCGTTACGCTTATGCAGTTACCACCGCGCTCCTGATGGCGGGCGGCACAGTCGCTCTGGTCAATGACAACCCTGTCACCGCACAGACCGGCCTTGCCGTTTCAGAACAAGCTAATCTTGCACCCGGCGGGGCGCCGGCAACCTTTGCAGACCTCGCCGCGCAGTTGCAGCCAGCTGTTGTGAACATAGCCACGCGTCAAAAGGTGCAGGTCGCCACCAGCCTCAACCCGCTGACTGGCGAACGCCGGCCAGTGACTCAAGAACAGGCCAGTGGCGGATCGGGCTTTCTGATTTCAAGCGACGGTTATATCGTGACCAACAACCACGTCATTGTCGGGGGCCCGGCTGGTGACGCGGTTGACCGCGTCACGGTCACTTTGTTCGATGGCAAAGAATATGAGGCCGAAATCGTTGGCCGCGACCCATCTTCGGATGTTGCCTTGCTGAAAATCCGCGCAACTGGACTGCCCTTTGTCAAAATGGCAGATTCCAAAAAAAGCCGCGTTGGTGACTGGGTCATCGCCATCGGTAACCCCCTTGGTTTGGGCAACACGGTAACTGCGGGGATTATTTCTGCGCTTCAGCGCAACATCGGCGCCGGCGGCGCGTATGATCGCTTCATTCAAACCGACACCGCGATTAACCCCGGTAACTCCGGCGGACCTTTGTTCAACCTGAAGGGTGAAGTTGTCGGCATCAACAACCGCCTGATTTCACCAGTAGGTGCCAATATCGGCGTTGGCTTTGCCATTCCTGCTGATGAAGCCATTCCGGTGATTGAATCGTTGAAAAAGGGCGTCCGTCCGGAACGCGGCTATCTCGGTATCAGCATCACCCCCGTCAGCGAAGATCTTGCCGATGCGCTTGGCCTTGAAAAAAATCGCGGGGAATTCGTCGCACGCGTCGTCGAAGGCGAGGGCGCTGATAAGGCTGGTCTTAAGGAAGGCGACATTGTTTTGCGCGTCGACGACCGCGAAGTAACACCCGAGGCTACCCTGTCTTACATCGTAGCCAACATCAAACCTGGCACACGAATTCCGCTCGACATCTTGCGCGAAGGCAAGCCGTTGAAGCTGACTGCAACTATCGGCGCACGTCCTCCGGAAGAAAAGCTTGCCCAAAGCAACTTCAATCCGGAAGAAAACAAGGACTTCGACAAACAAACCGACACGCCCGATTCCAAGGTCATCCGTGACAAGCTTGGCCTTAGCGTCATTCCGCTCGACGCGGAAATCGCACGGGCACTTGGGATGACCGCTGATGTCAAAGGCATCGTTGTCGACGTTCCCGGCGCAGGCACAGCTGCGCAGGTTGGTTTGCGTCGCGGCGATGTAATCGTCTCGGCCAATTACAAACCTGTCACCACAGCCGCTGGTCTCGCAACCGCCGTGAAGGAAGCGCAGGCCGCAGGTCGCGGCGCGATCTTGCTTGGCGTAAAACGGCGCGGGGCGGCTACGCAATATGTGACCGTGCGCTTAGAGGACTAAAGACTGTTGTAGGTCGCGCTAGGCTGGTGCTAGATAGGTCATGGACTTAATCAGCACTGACTGGCGCGATGACGCCGAACACATACTTCCCGACCTTGTCGACCTGCGGCGGGCCATTCATGCAGAACCCGAATTGGGTCTGCAGAACCCCAAGACGCTCGCAAAGATTAAGGCTGCACTTGCCGGCCTTCCGCTTGATTTTCGGGAAGGGCCATCGACAACGGGTTTGATTGCGACCCTCAAAGGCCCTGCCAACGGCCGCACGGTGTTGCTGCGCGGCGATATGGATGCGCTGCCGCTGCACGAGGATACAGGACTAGAGTATAGCTCGCTGACCGACGGCGCGATGCATGCCTGCGGGCATGACACCCATGTCGCAATGCTGGTGGGTGCAGCCAAGATGCTATGTGCCAAGCGCGAGCAACTTGCAGGTACCGTCCAGTTCATGTTTCAGCCTGGTGAAGAAGGCCATCATGGCGCGCGCTTCATGCTTGACGACGGCTTGATTGATCCGCTGCCCGACGCGGCATTTGCCTTGCACATCATGCCCAACGCGCCGCGTGGTGTGTTCAGCGGCCGAAGTGGGCCGTTGCTGGCATCATCCGACGTGCTGACCATCACGGTCAAGGGTGCGGGCGGCCATGCTTCGATGCCGCATGATGCCATCGACCCCATCCCCGTTGCCTGCGAAATCGTTTCGGCAATCCAGACAATGGTCACGCGCAAGATTTCGGTGTTCAATCCAGCGGTCATCACCATCGCCAAAATCTCAGCGGGTACGACGAACAATATCATTCCCGAAACAGCGCATTTGCTTGGCACGATCCGCACATTGTCGCCGCAGTCGCGCGCGCGGGTAGCCGAAGAACTGCACCGCCTCGCCCCGGGAATCGCTGCTGCGCATGGGTGCAGCGCGGAAGTACATATTGAACAGGGCTTCCCCGTCACTGTCTGCGACGGCCGCGCCGTCCAATTCGGCAAAACTGTGGTTGAAACTATGTTCGGCGCGGAAAGCTGGATCACGCTTGATACACCCATCATGGGTGCCGAGGATTTCGCTTATGTCCTCGAAAAAGTCCCCGGCGCTATGTTCTTCTTGGGCGCATCCCACGAAGGTGACGACTGGCGGTCCTGTTGCGGGCTACACTCCAACCGAATGGTGTTGGACGACAGCGTCATGGCCAAAGGAGCGGCGCTGCATGCCGCCATCGCGGAACGTTATCTGGCCGAAGGCTTTGCCGGATAAAATTATTTTCCCGCTGCCTTTTCGACACCACGCATGACGCGCAGGACATTGCCTTGCGCAATTTTGGCGAGGTCGGTTTTCGAATAGCCGCGGCGGACCAGTTCGGCGAACAATGCCGGATAGGTGGACACGTTCTCTAGGCCAACCGGCAATTCATCTACGCCGCCGAAATCACCGCCAGCGCTGATATGGTCGATGCCAGCAACCTTGCGGATGTGGTCGATATGATCAGCAACTTGCGCAAGTGTTGCCTTGGGCTGCGGGTATGCAGCAATCCATGCATCAACAGAGGCTTTTTCGCCGGTAGGATGCCAGAGAACTCGGTCTTGACGCGACCAGCGACAGCCGAGCGTTGATATTCCCACTCCCGCCGTTCGGCCGATGTAAATCCGGAAACGAAGGTTACCATCACCACACCGCCATTTTGCGGAAGGCGGCTAAGCACCGAATCAGGCACGTTGCGCGGGTGTGGCGTGATAGCGCGCGCGTTGCTGTGCGTGAAGAGCACCGGCGCTGTGGTCTTGTCCAAAACATCTTGGATCGTGGCCTCGGACACATGGCTGATGTCGACAATCATCCCCAGCCGGTTCATTTCGGCGAGCACTTCAAACCCAAAGGGGCCAATCCGTCATGCTTGGGCGCATCGGTGGCGCTGTCCGCCCAATCTGTAGTCAGGCTGTGCGTGATGGTCATATACCGCGCGCCAAGCGCGTAAGTTTGACGCAGAATTCCCACTGAGCCGCCAATCGAATGGCCGCCTTCCATGCCGATAAGCGAAGTAATTTTGCAAGCTTTCATTGGGCCTCAATCTCGGCCGCCGTTGATGCATGGGCAAAGCTATCGGGATAACGCGCTATCATCTGCCGCACGACGTCAATTTGCTGAATGGTACGCGTCACCGCCTCATGCTTGGGCAAAGCCGCATCGACATATACCGACCAGAATTGACCGCCGAGAAAACTGGCGCGTGCGGCGCGGATATCCGTATGCGTTTTTGCCAAAACATCGGCAGGCAAGGCGTTCAGGTCAAATTTGGAAAAATCGCGATCAAACACTTCCGCAATCTGGTGCGGCGTATCGTTATGACCTTCGATTACAGGGGACTTCGCCAACACCTGACGCGCGGTCTCTTCGGGCGTTGCCGCCATGGCAGGAGCGGCGACTGTGCCTAATAGTGCCAAGAAAGACACCTGCAAAAAACTGCGTACCGTAAAAGTCAAAACGCTATTTTGAAACGTCCTAACATCCTCCAATCATCCAGAACCGGCTCTGCCTGAAGTTGCTATCTGTAGGACAGTGTTTTGTGCTTATGGTACCAAAATCGTATCGACCGCTACGGTCTCCGTCTCAGGGTAATCCAGCGTGAAGTGCAGCCCCCTGCTCTCATGCCGCGATAGTGCAGAACGGATAATCAAAGCGGCTACCTCGACAAGGTTGCGCAGCTCAATAAGGTCGGGCGTAACCCTGAAGTGGCTATAATAATCGGCGACTTCGCTGCGCAGTAGATCAATGCGGTGCTGGGCACGTTCCAGCCTTTTCGTCGTGCGCACGATGCCGACAAAGTTCCACATAAACTGCCGGATTTCCCGCCAGCATTGCGCGATGACGACCTCCTCGTCGTTGTCGGTGACGCGGCTTTCATCCCAGTGCTGTATGGGGGGCGGTGGCGGGAGGCTGTCCCAATGCGCCTCGATATGCCGGGCACAGGCATCGCCAAAAACGAAGCATTCCAGCAATGAATTCGAAGCCAGACGGTTCGCACCGTGCAACCCGCTTTGCGTCACTTCGCCTGCGGCATATAGGCCTGGCGCGTCGGTTCGGCCCTCCATATCCACAAGAACGCCGCCGCAGGTATAATGCTGCGCGGGCACGACTGGGATTGGCTCGTGCGTGATATCGATGCCAAGCCCAAGCAGCTTTTCGTAGATGTTCGGGAAATGCATTTTTACAAATTCGGGTGGCTTGTGGCTGATATCCAGATGGACATAATCCAGACCATCGCGCTTAATCTCGGCATCATTGGCGCGCGCCACAATATCACGCGGCGCAAGCTCGGCGCGTTCGTCATAATCAGGCATGTAGCGATGCCCGGTTTTCGGGTTCTTCAGTATGCCCCCTTCACCGCGGACAGCTTCGGTGATGAGGAAGTTTTTGACGTCAAGATTGTAGAGGCAGGTCGGGTGGAATTGCATGAATTCCATGTTCGACACACGGCAGCCTGCACGCCATGCCATGGCGATGCCATCTCCGGTCGCGCCGCGCGGGGCCGTGGAATACAGATATGCCCGGCCAGCGCCGCCGCTTGCAAGGATCGTGGCGCGCGCGGTAAAAGTCTCCACCTGACCCGTCTTGCGGTTCAGCGCATACACGCCGTGGATTCGCCCCGACGTTGAAAAGCGTTCCTGATGTCTTCCGGAAATGAGGTCAACCGCGACCATGTCAGGCACCAGGATGATATTTGGATGGGCTCTGGCTGCGGCCTCAAGCGCTTGCTGCACTGCCCAGCCAGTGGCATCGTCGACATGGACAATCCGCCTGTGGCTATGCCCGCCTTCGCGCGTTAGATGCCAGTCATTGCCCTCAAGATTGAACGGCACGCCAAGCTTGGCCAACCGCTCGATCGCAACTGGCGCATTTTCCACCACAAATTCGACAGTCGCGCGGTTATTAAGCCCAGCTCCTGCAACCATCGTGTCTTCGATATGGTTGGCAAAATTGTCGCCGGGTTCAAGTACAGCGGCAATCCCGCCCTGCGCCCAGGCCGTCGCACCATCAGAAATTGATCCCTTCGCCAACACCACAACTTTGCGCGAAGTTGCCAATTGCAACGCAGCCGTCAAACCCGCCGCACCGGAGCCAATGATCAGAACATCAGCTTCCATTTATGCGGTGCTCGTTAAACGAAGGAAGACGTCTTCCAAATCCGCTTCTTTGGTGGTGACATCGATAATGCCAAGCCCGAGGCCTTGTATCACCGACAGGACTTCGCCTGCATTCATCCGGTCTTTGTTATATGTAATTGCAATGGTCCGGTCGCCGACCAGCTCCGCCTTTTCAAAGGTTTCATGCGTTGGCGCGCTGGTCACATCGCGATCCAGCGTCAGCACCACCGCCTTTTCGCGGGCCATACCGACCAATTCGCGTGTTGGCTTATTGGCGATCAGCTGCCCATGGTTGATGATCGCAATACGGTCACATAATTGCTCCGCCTCTTCGAGATAGTGCGTGGTCAAGACAACGGTGACACCTTGACGGTTCAATTCCTGAACATAGTCCCACAGTTGCTGGCGCAGTTCGATGTCGACGCCAGCGGTCGGTTCGTCGAGCACGATCACTGGCGGCGCATGCACCATGGCCTTTGCCACCAACAAGCGACGTTTCATGCCGCCCGATAATGTCCGAGCATATGCGTCTGCCTTGTCCTCAAGCCGGACAGCCTTCAACAACTCCATCGTCCGCCGCTTCGATTTGGGCACGCCATATAAGCCAGCTTGCAGCTCCAACGCTTCCTTGGGCGTGAAAAAGGGGTCGAACATGATTTCCTGCGGCACAATACCTATAGACGCCTTGGCATTGCGCGGATGGGCGTCAATGTCGAAACCCCAAATGGATGCGCTGCCGGATGTTTTCATGACCAACCCAGCCAAGATGTTAATCAGTGTAGATTTGCCTGCACCATTTGGCCCAAGCAAACCGAAGATCGATCCTTGCGCAACGTCAAAACTGACATCGCTGAGCGCCTGTTTTCCCCCCGCATATTTTTTGGAGAGGTTCTTTATGGATATAGCTTGTTCGGACATGCATCTGCGATAGCGGAGGCGGGGTAGCAGTGCAATCACACTCAACGCTTTCTGACCCGTTGCAGGGTAGCGACTGCTTTGCTAAGCGGCGCTCATGAACAAATATGAACCTGAAACCATCCGAGTACGTGAACCGCGTGTAGCCTGTAATGGCAGCGGAGATATTCCAGCCGCGTTGGGTCACCCGCGCGTGTGGCTCCAGATTGATGAAAAAGGCTATGTCGACTGCGGCTACTGCGACCGGCATTTTATTCTGGTTGGCGGCCCCGCCGATACCGGCAAAGCTTAGGCGCCTGCGTACACCAATGAAATGGTAGCGAAGGAGGGACTTGAACCCCCGACCTATGGATTATGATTCCACCGCTCTAACCAGCTGAGCTACTTCGCCATCCAAGCGTGGATCCCAGCATTTGCGGGGAAGCACGCGGCGCTATAAGCGCGGGGTTTGAGCGGGTCAAGCATTGTCAGCCGCGAAATGCCCATCTGCCAATTTGCTCCCATGGCCCATCGCGATAATAATGCGCAGACAGACCGGAAATGACCAAAGGTCGGGGACGAAATGTTGACGATAAATGGGCATGAAGCGCTTTGGCGACCGGAGGCTCAACCTTGTTCTGGACGGTGATATGCAATTTGGGCGAGGCCCCATCCTGCGGGATTAAAAGTCCGCGAAATGCATCTGCAAGCTCCTCACGTAGGCTCAGCAATTCGGGACTATCGATACGAAAGGCCACCGCGCTTCCCATCAGCATGACATCAGTGAGACGCGCCACAGGCGCAGGATAATCTGCAACAAGCGCCGCTAGGCGGGATTTTATTTCAGGCAAGTGGCTTGGCGGCAAATGATGAAACAGCGTGATATGCGCATCGACAAAATTGCGCGCCACGGGAAAATGCGCGCGCCGCAATCCATTGGCCCATGCTTGGTCGGTCTTACCCATTTCGGCAGTGATGATGATTGGTGCGGTCACTGCTGTGCCATAAAACAAACGGCCCGATGCTGCCACTGCCGACTTTGTATTACGCCCAACTATAGCACGACCCTTCACCTTGCGGCGGTGTCGAACCCTAGATCAGCTATATTTCAGTTGTCGCTCAAGCCAACAAAAAAGCCGCCCTGTCTTTCAACAAGGCAGCTTTTTGTATGCAGCAGTCGAGAGCTTTATGCGTCGTCGTTTGCCTCAGCCGAAAGGCCAGCGGCTTCCGCAGCAGCCTTAGCAGCAGCTTGCTCTTCGCGGCGCTTTGCATTGGCAGCAGCTTCCGCAGCGTCAGCAGCGTCAGATGCGACTTCGGCTTCAACCTGCGCTTCAATTGCTTCAGCAGCGATCTCGGCCTGTTCGGCTTCGAACATCTGGTCGAGAACGTTGACGCCGTCCTTCTGCAATTCAGCTTCGTCATCTGAACGGGCCACATTGACCTGAACATTAACGCTAACTTCGGGGTGCAGAACAACTTTGACACCAAAAATGCCAAGCGTTTTGATTGGGCGTTCAAGCACGATCATGCCTTTGGTAACCTTGGCGTCCTGGGCGACCAGGCCGTCAACGATATCCTTGACTGAGACCGAACCGTAAAGCTGGCCAGTTTGCGAAGCTGCACGGATCAGAATGATCTGCTTGCCTTCGACACTGCCCGAAGCTTTTTGCGCTTCATCACGGCGGCTTGCGTTATCGCTTTCAATTTTCGCGCGGTTCGCTTCGAAAACCTTGCGGTTGGCTGCGTTCGCACGGAGCGCTTTTTTGTTCGGTAGCAGGAAGTTACGGGCATAGCCGTCCTTCACGGTGACAACATCACCAATTGCACCAAGCTTTTCAACGCGCTCGAGAAGTATGATATCCATGTTTTCGGCTCCTACTTCACGATGTACGGCAGAAGGCCGATGTGACGGGCGCGCTTGATAGCTTGGCCCAGTTCACGTTGCTTCTTTGCCGATACGGCGGTGATGCGCGACGGGACAATCTTGCCACGCTCTGAAATGTAACCCTGAAGCAGGCGTACATCTTTATAATCGATCTTCGGCGCATCTTTACCCTGGAATGGGCAGGACTTGCGGCGACGGAAAAACGGACGTGCCATAATTTAAGCCTCCTGCTCTGCACGGGGTGCGCGATCGGGGCGGTCGCCACGATCTGGACGAGGGGCGCCGCGATCACGGTCGCCGCCACCAAATCCGCCACGTTCGCCGCGTTCGCTGCGCTCTGGACGGTCGCTCTTGCGCATCATGACCGATGGGCCCTTTTCATGCTCGTCAACGCGGACGGTCATGTAACGGATGATGTCTTCGTTCATGCGTGTCTGACGCTCGAGTTCAGCGATGGTGTCGCCAGAAGCATCGATGTCGAGCATTACGAAATGCGCTTTGCGGTTTTTCTGAATTTTGTAAGTCAATGTGCGAAGACCCCAGGTTTCGGTCTTTACGACCTTGCCCTTATTGTCTTCCACAATCTTCGTGGCAGCTTCTGCCAGCGCGTCTACTTGGGCCTGTGAAAGGTCCTGACGCGCCAAAAATACATGCTCGTACAGAGACATGGGCGTTTCCTTGTTCCTACCGATCGCTGACGCAGCACCATGCATACGCCCCTCCGGCCTTCTTCGTATTCACCAAGGTTACCCCAAGCGAAGTCGGCCGCTTAGGTGGGATTTACAGGAAAAGCAAGCGATTCGCCGGATTGCGAACAGGGTTGGACGCCCTAGCGCCCCAGTCGCTGCAATACATCCGCTGCAAACCCGCTCAAAGTATCATCCCGCGCACCCATGATGACGATGCGGTCACCGGGCCTCGCGATTTCCAATATGCGGTTGCCGCATTCTTCGCGGCTGGGGACATATTCGGCGTTGCGGCCAGCGGCGGTGACCGCGTCGGTGATGCTTTGGCTACCCATGCTTTTGTCAACCGTGCCGCCGAAATAGACTGGGTCGCAAAGGATGAGGTGGTCGTTCTCGCCAAGCAGGTTAGCAAATACGCCAGCAAGTTCCGCGCCCATGACGCGGATGGGGCCGTAACCATGGGGTTGGAAAAAGGCAATGATGCGCCCGGGAAAGGCCTTTAGCGTTGCGAGGGTTGCGGCAATCTTATCGGGGTTATGGCCAAAATCATCGATGACGGTGATGTCATTGGCAGTCCCTACAATATCAAAGCGGCGGGCAAGACCGCTGAAGCGCTCCACGCCGCGGACGGCTTGCTCTAGCGAGACACCAAGCGCAACGCTAGCGGCGATAGCGGCAAGCGCGTTGGCAATATTGTGCCTGCCGGGGACGATTAACGTCACGGCGCAGGTTTCGCCCAGCGCCTGGAGCGTGAAACGGCTTCCAAGTGGGAGGTCAGTGATGTCCGTTGCGCGAAACGCTGAGCCGGCTCCAAATCCGAAACTTACCGCACTAGGCAGGTTCATCGGCGCAATGAGCGCCGCAGTTTCCGCGTCGTCGGCGTTCCAAACACAAACTTTTGCCTTTTTGGCAAAGTCGCCAAACAACTGACGCAATTCTTCAAGCGTCTTATGATCGAGACTGACATTGTTTAGAACCGCCACCTCGGGCGCGAACAATGCAATCGAACCATCGCTTTCATCGACTTCGCTTACGAAGACGTTGCCCTGCCCTACCCGCGCGCTGGCAAAGGGAGCATCATCAGCAACGAAATTTTTCATCACTGCGCCATTCATGATGGTGGGATCACGGCAGGCGTCCGTCAATATCCAGCCAATCATGCCGGTTACCGTTGATTTTCCGCTCGTTCCGCCCACAGCAACGCTGCGCGGTGCGGCGTTGAACAAGTCTGCGAGCAATTCGGCGCGGGTCATACGGGTACAGCCAAGCGCATTGGCCTTGGCGATATCAGGAACGCTGTCCTCAATAGCTGCAGAGGCAATGAGTATCTGGTCACCGCTGATGATGCCGCTGCCATCTTGCGCAAACAGGTCGATGCCGAGGCTTTGAAGCCATTCGAATTTCGGCCCCAGCCGGCCTTGATCCAATGCGCGGTCAGATCCGGAAACAGCCGCGCCTGCATCGCGAACGATGTTCGCCAAAGGCAACATCCCCGATCCACCAACGCCACAGAAGAAATAGGATTTGTTTTTGTGCATCAGTGGCGGTTATGGCCGGAAGATGATTTTGGCAATGGTTCTGTATAGCAATAACATCGTCACCCCCGCGCCTGCGCGAAAATGATGAAGTTTGAGGAAACGGGTAACTTATGAGAATAGGTATTTGCGCGCCGTCTACGCCGTTTACGCGTGAGGATGCGGCGCGCGTTACTGCGCTCGCAGCGCATACCTATCCGACGGCCAATATCATCTTCCACGACCAATGCTTTGCCGAGGATGGGCATTTCGCCGGGCCGGACAATGCGCGTATTGCGGCGTTTGTGGACCTTGCCAATAACCCCGACCTTGATGCTGTCTGGTTCGTGCGCGGCGGCTATGGCGCGTGTCGGATTGCGCAGGACGCTGTGGCTGCTCTTAAATCGGCGGCAGGGGATAAAATCTACATAGGATATAGCGATGCGGGCAATTTGCTTGGCGCGCTGTACGGCGCGAATATAGGTCGCGTCTGTCATGGCCCGATGCCAGCCGACGTGCGGCGGGATGGCGGCGAGGCAGCTTTGCTGCGCGCGCTTGACTGGATGCTGCACGCATCACCGCAGGCGCTTGAACCGCATGTGCAGGCGGGCGCAAAACATGCGGCGTTTAACCTGATGACGCTGGCTATGATGGTCGGGACACCATTGATGCCAGACCTAAGCGACCATGTCCTAATGGTCGAAGAGGTAAGCGAATATCTTTATGGTTATGACCGCGCGTTTTTTCACGTCACCAGCCATCTGCGGTCGGTGGGACTAACCGGATTGCGGCTTGGCCGGGTAAGCGATGTGCCCGATAATGACCGACCCTTTGGCGAAGGCGCAGAGGAAATAGCCCAGCGTTGGTGCGCAAAAACGGGGATAAACTATCTTGGCCGCGCCGACATTGGCCATGATGCCGACAATCGCATCGTGCCGTTCGGGCTTGCAACATCAAGCGCTGCGCCATAGGCGGTTTGGCAATAACACAGACCGACAGGACTAGATATGCGCGCATTCATTTTTCCCGGACAAGGCAGCCAAGCCGTTGGCATGGGTAAGGCGCTTGCAGAAGCGAGCCCAACCGCCCGCGCGGTGTTTGAGGAAATCGACGAAGCACTTGGGCAACATCTGTTCCGATTGATGTGTGAAGGCCCGGAGAGCGAATTGACGCTCACCGAGAATGCGCAACCCGCGATCATGGCAAACGCAATTGCAACCTTGCGCGTGCTTGAAACCGAAGGCGGCGTGCGGTTGGTCGAAAAATGCAATTTCGTCGCTGGCCACTCCTTGGGCGAATACACCGCTTTATGCGCCGCAGGGGCGTTGCCGTTGTCCGTGACGGCGGCGCTGCTTAAGCTGCGCGGTCGCGCAATGCAGGCGGCTGTGCCTGTCGGCATTGGCGCCATGGCCGCTTTGCTTGGCGCGGACATAGAAAAGGCAGAAAGCTTGGCTGCGGCGGCCGCGGAAGGCGAAACCTGCACAGTCGCCAATGACAATGACCCATCGCAAGTCGTTATCTCCGGACATAAGGGTGCGATTGACCGCGCGATTGCGCTGGCAAAGGACCATGGCATCAAGCGGGGTATATTACTGCCCGTATCCGCCCCCTTCCACTGCCCGTTGATGCAGCCTGCCGCAGATGACATGGCAAGTGCGCTTGCGACCACAACAATCCACGCGCCCTTGATACCGCTATTTGCCAATGTGACTGCAGCGCCCGTTTCTGACCCCGATAGCATTGCTGCGCAATTGGTGCAGCAGGTCACTGGCCGTGTGCGCTGGCGCGAATCGGCGATTGCCATGGCCGAGGCCGGCGTTACCCATTTTGCCGAGTTCGGCGGGAAAGTTCTGTCCCCTATGGTCAAACGTAGCGCGGGCGAAGACATTGCAACCTCAAGCGTCATCAGCATGGATGACATCGAAGCCTTATTGAAAGCGATATAATGACCGACCAAATCCTGCAGTCACGCGATGGCGGAATATTGACCATCACCCTGAATATGCCCGAAAAACGTAACCCGATATCGGATGTTGGCGTCGTCGACCAAATGTGCGACGCGTTCATGGCGGCGGATCAGGATATGTCGGT
>Ga0214919_10005082_pt1 | contig 18877 bp, 18 predicted proteins | sample LL1503_MetaG_FD_177994 | JGI IMG/M metagenome (GOLD analysis project Ga0214919, IMG submission 177994) | Freshwater microbial communities from Lake Lanier, Atlanta, Georgia, United States - LL-1503 | ecosystem: Environmental > Aquatic > Freshwater > Lake | place: USA: Georgia | collected...
ACAGGCATCGCTGTGATTAGAGGTGACGACGGTTGGCGGCCGACACGACCGCCTCCAATGAGGCGTCGAGGATTGAAGGGTTGATACCAACACCCCACCACGTCTCGCCCGACTCTGATTCCGCCTCCACGTAGGCCACGGCCGACGCTTCCGAACCACTCGTTAGGGCGTGCTCGCTGTAGTCGCGAATCGAGAACTCCACGCCAATCTCGTTGCGCAGAGCCGACATCATCGCGTCAATTGGACCGTTACCTTCGCCCGAGATAGTCCGGTGCTCACCATTAACCAAGATCTGCGCCGAGAGTCGAGTCTTGTTGTTGCCCGTGTGGACTTCACTAGAGAGCAGGCGCAGCGAACCCTCTTCGCTGAGATAGGTCTCGGTGAAGATCTCCATGATGCCGGCGGAAGAGATCTCGGTGCCACTCACTTCGACGGCCTCTTGCACGTGCTTGGAAAACTCCACCTGCATCGCGCGAGGTAGATCGAGGCCGAATTCGGTGTCGAGAATGTAGGCCACGCCGCCCTTGCCCGACTGGCTGTTGACGCGAATAATTGCCTCGTAGGAACGCCCCGTGTGCTTCGGGTCGATTGGGAGGTAGGGCACTTCCCAGACGTCGTACTCTTCGCCAATGGCCGTCATGCCCTTCTTGATCGCGTCTTGGTGTGAACCAGAGAACGCCGTGTAGACGAGCTCGCCAACGTAGGGGTGGCGGGGGTGAATCGGCAGACGGTTGGCGTACTCCGCCACGTGGCGAATCTTGTCAATGTCACGAATGTCGAGTTCGGGGTCAACGCCTTGCGCAAAGAGATTCATCGCCAACGTCACGAGGTCAACGTTGCCTGTTCGCTCACCATTGCCAAATAGGGTTCCTTCGACGCGGTCGGCACCGGCGAGGACGCCGAGTTCGGCGGCCGCTACGGCCGTACCACGGTCGTTGTGAGGGTGCAGCGAAAGCACGACGCTCTCGCGCTGGTTGATGTGGCGCAAGAACCATTCGATGGCGTCGGCGTAGAGGTTGGGGGTGTACATCTCGACAGTCGCGGGAAGGTTCAATATGAGTGGCCACTCCTTGGAGGGCTGAATGGCATCAATCACGGCGTTGCAAATCTCTACCGCGTACTCGAGCTCGGTACCGGTGAAGGACTCGGGCGAGTATTCGTAACGAAACGCAGTCGTTGGCGAGGTTGACTCCAGGGAACGACAGAGGTGAGCCGCTTCAACAGCAATTTTTGTGATGCCCTCTTTGTCGAGACCAAAGACGACCCGACGTTGCAGAATCGATGTGGAGTTATAGAAGTGCACGATGGCGTTGTGGGCCCCGTGGATCGATTCATACGTACGGCGAATCAAATCTTCCCGGCACTGCGTCAGCACCTGGATTGTTACGTCTGGCGGAATGAGGTCTTCTTCGATGATGTAACGAACGAAATCAAAATCGGGCTGTGAGGCTGACGGGAAGCCCACTTCAATCTCTTTAAAACCCATGGCGACCAACTGCTTAAACATGGCCAATTTGCGCTCGGGGTCCATGGGGTCAATCAACGCCTGGTTGCCATCGCGAAGGTCCACGCTGCACCAGAGGGGGGCCTGCTCTAGACGGCGATTAGGCCACGTGCGATCGGACAGGTCTACGGGTACGAAGGCGCGATATTTGTGGAATGCCATTGGGCTGGACTGCTGGGGGTGGGGCGCCATGGTGTCTTCTCTACTCCTGCTCCCGAACTCCTAAAACGAAAAACCTCCCGCTGGGCGGGAGGTTTCGGCGAGCGCGTTGTCGCGCCCGCCTATCGAAGAAGAAGTCCGGAAAACGTAGCTTGTTGCATTGATTTCATTGTATCTCGCCGGCGCAAAAAATGAAAGGGCGGACTAGTCTGCCTGCGTGCGACTTCTCAAGATTTTGCTTGGACTTCTGGTCATGTCCGTTATCGGTGCCGTCATCGCCGTAGTGTCCAAGGCCGTGCGCGGCGGCTCCAAGGGAGTCCCGTCAACCCTTTCCTACGACTCCTGGCCCACCGTGCCTCGTAAGCCCGCCACTAATGGAGCCGCGTGACTGGCCGCGCCGATCAACCCACCCACTTTTCGGCAGGTCAATCTCGTGAGATTGGTGAGCTCCTGAGTGCCGGGGTGGACATGCTCCAGTGCGAGGATGCCTACCACGTCGGGCTGCTTACTCACCACCACGACAGCGACGAAGTTAAGGAGCTCGGCGAACTCCGTCGGGCAGCCCGTCACCGCTTTCACCAAATCCTCAATGCGGTCGGAGAAACTTTCGACACATTGCCGTCATAACCGAATCAAAGGAGAAATTAATGAACATGGAATATCGTCGACTAGGTAAATCCGGACTCAAGGTCAGCGTGCTGTCCTTCGGCTCGTGGGTGACCTTCGCCAACAAGGATCAGATTGCTCAGGCCGCTGAGGCGGCCGAGTGCCTCAGTGCCGCTAAGGACGCCGGTGTGAACTTCTTCGACAACGCCGAGGGCTACGCCTCCGGTGCGTCCGAGAGCGTTATGGGCGAAGCGTTCCGTCAGCTGGGCTGGAAGCGTCACGAGTACGTCGTTTCGACCAAGCTCTTCTGGGGCCTCCACGACGTTCCCAACATGAAGAACACGCTGAACCGCAAGTACCTGAGCCAGGCCATTGACGGCTCCCTAGAGCGCTTCGGTCTCGACTTCGTCGACTTGGTCTTCTGCCACCGCCCCGACGCCAACACGCCAATCGAAGAGACCGTGTGGGCCATGAGCGACATGATCAGCCAGGGCAAAGCTCTCTACTGGGGTACTTCTGAGTGGAGTGCCGATGAAATCCGCGCCGCGTGGAACATCGCCGACAAGCACCACCTGCACAAGCCCGTTATGGAGCAGCCGCAGTACAACCTCTTCTGGCGTGACCGCGTTGAGAACGAGTACAAGCGACTCTACGAAGACATCGGTCTTGGCACCACCATCTGGTCCCCTTTGGCTTCGGGCCTCTTGACCGGCAAGTACCTCAATGGCGTGCCGGAAGGCAGTCGTGCCACGCTGCCCGGGTACGAATGGCTGCGTTCCGCCCTGACTGACGAGAAGCGCAATGGCAAGGTGGCCGAACTTAAGGTCATCGCTGATGAACTCGGTATCACCTTGAGCCAGCTCTCGTTGGCCTGGTGTGCCAAGAACCCCAATGTCTCCACCGTCATCACCGGCGCCTCAAACGCCGATCAGGTGCGCGAGAACATGACGGCGCTGGACGCCATGCCGCTCTTGACCAAAGAGATCATGGACCGTATCGACATCATCAGCTTGTTCTAAGACAGCCGTATAAGGAGCCGCCTCGGGAAACCGGGGCGGCTTTTGCTATTCGCAGTCGACGCCGTTGTGATTGGCGTCGCGATACCAGGCGTACTCGGGGTCCTTGCCCTGGACATAGGGCCCGTACCCCTGCGCTTTGGCGGCCGCACACGTCGCGAATCGTGGATCAAGTGGACCGCCGGCCACTGAAGTCGTCGAATGAGAAATCGTCGTTGTGGTGATGCTCGGCTTGACGGGGCGGAGTTCGGCCGTCGTGGGGTACGCCAGGCCACCCACGGGAATACGACGAAGCGGGCAGGTCCTCAAAATCCGCTGCATGGCGGCCTTCTCGGGCGCGACCACCCAAAGGCCGTACTTCTTCTTTACGGCGATTTGGCGGGCCACGTATGAGCAGCGATAGCTAGCAACTGGTGGTAGCCACGATGCGGCGTTGGAGTCACTCTTTTGTCGATTTTGACTCGGGTCCACGGCCAAAAGGTTGAGTGGGTCGGTCGCAATCTTCAGACGGACTACATCCGACTCATACTGAACACCGGTGGCCCACGCGTTACCTAGGGCGACCACGTGGTCGATGTCCAATCCCTGGCTGTACAGACCACCCCGGACGAAGTGGACTACATGATTGGTATAGACATCGGTCACCGTGGCACTCGTGACCGTGCATCCATTCGTACGCACCCCTCGCTGCAAACTGGCTCGCCAGAGGGCATCATCACGCTGATCGCAACCGTTGTGGTCGGTATCGGACCACGCAATACCAAACATCGCGCGGGAGTAGCCCGTCATCGGTGCCCAACCCTTGACTGGCAAGGAGGCGAGAGTTGTAGTGGCCAGTGGTCCAACAGCAGAATTGACGCCGTAATCAACAACAGTCGTGGCAGCCATACCATCGGGCATCGCCATGGATATGGTCATAGCTACGGCCATGGTGACTGCTACTGCCAAGGGTCGTAAGGGAAACATGGGCCAACCTTAGAAGGCAACTGTGATACATGCTCGAACTGATTTCAGAGTGCGTAAAACTCCCGAGTGAAATAACCACGTCGAGGTCTCAGCGGCACCCCAGTCAGGTAGTCAAACGTGCAACGTGAGAAGGCTCGACTGGGCCCAACTGGACTCTTTGGACACCGCCGGAGAGTTAAACCAGTGTTCCATTAAAGAAGTAATGTGCCATGGCTACAGAACTCACCGAGCTCATGATCACGAGAATTGCGAGAAGCCTCGGCGAGCGGTTTCTAAGAAGTAGCACCGCGGGGGCCGCAAAAATAATGGCTCGAGTCCACTGCGAAGGCGAATTCGTGTAAAAAAACGATACCAGGACGACGATGGCGCCAGTCATCGCATACAGATCGATTGAGGCGAGAGGGGCTGTCGAACGCTGCACCCAGTGCGATCTCAGTGCCAGTCCCACCAGAAGCAAAACGCAGATCACACCGATACTGAGCCATATCGCTCCAACTGGTCCGAGCCACTTGGACTCAGGGACGTTTCGACGAATGATCGCATCAAAATACGCCATACCGAAAGTCGATTTGTAATGCTGAACTACTTGCTGCTGATAGAGAAAAAAGGCGTCCCAGTGGTTAGTACTGATTAGGTCGTAGATGAAGAGGGCTGGCAAAGCTGCCAGCCCTAAGACACCGGTGAGTAACTCGCGACTGGCAGCACGGACCCCGTTTGTTCGCATATGCCACAGGGCGACAAGCACCATGGCGACCGAGATGTACCAGACAACTGGGTACATCAGGCCAGCCATCAAGAGTGAAAGGCCACCCACGATGTAGCGACGCTGACCGGCGAAGTAGTACCCGAGAACGACGAAGAGCGCCGCACAGGACATCGGAAAGACAGCAAAGGTGTAGATCGCACCGGTACACATTGCGAACAGCAGCAACGTCAAGAATGAACGCGTCTTTGAAGTGAATCGGAGCCAGCCAAACCAAACAACGAACAGCGTGAGCAACCAGGCCGTGATGGTGACTATGCCGGCTGAAGTCAACATAGGAAAGCCCAACTTTTGAATCATGCGAACCATAACGGGGTAGCCCGGCAGCCAGCCTGCATTTCCACACCATTTGAGCCAAAAATTCATGTCGCCCCAGGTGCACACGTGGAGCGACGTTCCCTTATAGGCGATGAATAAGTAATTCCACGAGTCCCAACGTTGAAAATCGAGCCCATTCCAGAACGTCCAACGCGCTGTCGATGATGGTAGTCCCAGCAGGAAGCGGCTAACGAGGAAAACTGCAGTGACGATGCCCACACCACTACGAACGCTCATGCGGTTGGCTGTTGCAGAAATCGTCAAATCAGTTGTCGTCGATTCCATATACGGTTCTTTCGCGGAGTGAGATGCTGATGACGTTTGGTAGTGTCACCAGGCAACACTACCAAGTCGCCCTTCGAATTTTCACCTCGCACTATTTACCAATATGCAGCGTTTCGAATGGCACCTCGGACGACGTACGCCAAAATCGCAGCAAAGGTGAAGGTATGCCGTTGCGGCATCTGCATAACTTGAACCCTGGAAGTCAGCTACGGCGGTTGCTAGATCGAACGCGTATCACCTACGAATGAGTTCTTGAGCCTCAGTCGGACGGCCGGTGAGAGAAATGGCCCAATTCCAAGAATGCTCGTAGTTTTCGTACCGAGGCAGCGGCGTATTTCGGCAAGATCGCCTTGAATTCGGCCGTCACCCAACCCGCAACTTCAGTGAGCAGGAGTACGTTGCGGTGCGCTACCAGCCACTCGAAGTCATCAGTATTGACTAATGGCAGCGCCGTGACCGAACCGTACCCCTCGCGGAGTGCCGATTCGTACTCCTGGTTATCGCGGAGGTAGTAGGTGGCGACAGCCAAGTCTTGAACGGGTAGCCCGACGCCGCAGTCATCAAAGTCCAAGATGGCCAGTCGGCCTCGATACCACTTCATATTGCCCGTGTGTAGATCAGCGTGAATCAGTTGCCCTTCGCTTCCCTTCCAAACGCGATTAATCACCGTTGCGGACTGATCGAGGATCGAGCGGAGAAAGGCAATGTCGGCGGGCGGCAGTGGGAGATGGTGGTCGTCTAGGCGATCCACGGCTCCCCAGAGTTGGTTGTCGAGCCGTGGCGCACTGGCGCGTGCCGGCAGAACCCACTGGCGCGTGTGCTCATGGAGATGAGCCATGGCGACGCCGGTGGCCCAGAACTTCTCGGGAGTCTCAACGTCGCTCACATCACGTCCGCCCAGCCAGGAGTAGAGCACGACGGGGCGTGGTGAGGTGAAGTACTCGCTTCTCACTTCACCTACGAGCCCGCCCGTAAGAGTCCTTTGGGGACGAGCCACCGTGAGGGTCTCTTCTCGCGACAACGCTTCGGTCCAAGCCACCTCCGCCTGGACGTTGGCTGGCGTGCGGTGGGAATTGATATTGATGCGGAGTGCAAACTTCTCTCCCTTGTCCGTGTCGACGCGGAAGGTGGCGTTGAAGCCTGAATTGATGAGACGTACGCGCTCGGCTCGCAATTCGTAGCCTTCCAGCGCCTTTTCGGCAATCGCCAGGAGCGCAGCTCGCTGCTGACGAACAGAAAGTTTGGAGAATTTCACTGCGGCCATAAAGAGTGACTGTACCGCACCGGACCGTAAATCCACGTGCCGTGAGCACTCTTCTCTCTCAGAAAAACTTCACCGGGGGCGCATTCTTTAAGGCAAGATGAGGCATGGCCACCTCCGAAGAACATTGGGAACACGTCTACGAGAGCACTCCCGATGCTGAACGAAGCTGGGCTCGCAAGGATCTCAAAGAGTCCTTGGATGCCATTGATCGAGTCGCGCCTCGTATCCCCTGTGCCATTATCGATGTTGGTGGCGGCGTCGGAGACGACTCGATTACTTCACACGTTGCCTTTGATGATGGTGCCGGTTACATTCTCGACATCTCAGCTGCCGCGCTCGGCATCAACAGCGATGAGCGCGATCAGTGGATCTCAGTTATCGGCCTCAATCACTCATTTTGTGTTGGCGACGTTCTGACGGCGCCACTCCCCCAAGTGGAGGTCTGGCACGATCGGGCCACGATGCACTTCTTCACTAACGTCAAAGACCGACGGCGGTACGTCGAGCGGGCCGCCGACCACATCGTCCCGGGTGGGGGCATCATCGTTTCGGGTTTCTCGACTGACGGTCCAATGCACTGTTCGGGGCTCGAAATACTACGACGAAGCCCGGACGAATTGACCGCCGAGTTTTCTGAATACTTCGATGTGATTGACGCCTACGAGGCTGATCACATCACCCCGGGTGGAGTAGTGCAGCGTTTCGCTTGGTACCTCGGACGACGTAAGTAGGAGCCGCTACTCCGCACGCTCACACTGGCAACGATCCGCTACGGGAACGCCGGCCAGTGCTTCTTCGATGTGGTCACCACAACCGAACCACGTGGGCTTAGTGCAGTTAGGGCATGTCACTTTGCTACACATGGGCAACTCCTACTTAAGGGTGATGGCGTGGATGTCAATGATGCCGTCGTTAGAACGCAAGGCGTCCAGCGTGGCGGGTGGTGTGGTGGTGCCGGTAGACAGAACCATCATCGCCGTAGCGGCCGACGGACTTGGACCCACGGCCATTGAGGTGATCGAGATACCGGCCTGACCGAGTGCGAGGCCCACGACACCAATCATGCCGGGACGGTCGTCGTTGCGAACGACCAGCATGGACTGCGCTGGTGGGATTTCGACCGAGTGGCCGTCTACGGTCACAATCCGAGGCTCAATGCGGGTGCCTACGGAAGCCAGGGTTCCAGAGACCTCATGCGTACCCGAACGGACCGTGATGAGGTTGACGTACTCCTGGGAGGTGATCTCCGAAGACTCGCCGAAGGCGACGCCGTTGTCGGCCGCCAACTGCGGTGCGTTCACGAAGGAGGCACTGGTGTGACCCGTAGCCACGAAGAGACCCTTCAACGCTGAGAGCGTCAAGATCTTCGTACCGGCACCAGCCAATTCGCCCTGGTAGAGGACTTCGAGGTCGGCGGGCTTGCCATCAAGCAGGCCACCAAGGAAGCGTCCCAATAGTTCAGCCAACGGCATAAAGGGACGGACGACATCGGAAACAGCACCGGCCGAAACGTTGACGGCAAAAGGGACGAAGTCACCGGCAAGAGCTAGTTGCACTTGCTCGGCAATCGTGACGCCGGCCTTGTCTTGTGCTTCGGCCGTTGAGGCCCCGAGGTGTGGTGCGACCACTACCGAGGGCAACTCGAAGAGTGGCGATTCGGTGCAGGGTTCTTTTTCGAAGACGTCGAGGGCGGCGCCTTGTACGTGACCGGATTTGATGGCCTCTGCGAGATCGGCTTCGTTAACGATGCCTCCACGGGCCACGTTGATGATGCGAACGCCCTGCTTGCACTTCTTCATTGACCCGGCGTTCAAGAGATTGGTGGTCTCCTTGTTCTTCGGGAGATGAATCGTGATGAAGTCACTCTGCGCAAGCAAGTCTTCAAGAGGCATCAACTCCACGCCCATCATGCGAGCGCGCTCTTCGGAGATGAAGGGGTCGTAGGCCACGAGGCGCATACCAAAGGCCAGAGCCCGCTGGGCTACGAGAGCACCAATCTTGCCGAGGCCAACGACACCCAGGGTCTTGCTGTACAGCTCGACGCCCTCCCACTTGGAACGCTCCCACTTACCGTTCTTGAGCGCTGAGTGGGCCTGAGGCACGTTGCGAGCCTGCGACAACAGCAGTGCCATGGTCTGCTCGGCGGCCGAAAGAATGTTGGACTGGGGCGCATTGACCACCATGACACCGAGCTCGGTGGCGCGGTTCACGTCGACGTTGTCGAGACCGATGCCGGCACGTCCGACAACCACCAAGTCCTTGCCAGCCTCCAACGTTGGAGCGTCGACTTGGGTTGCGGAGCGAATGATTAGCGCGTGGGCACCAGGGATGGTGGCGATCAACGCTTCGGGGCTCAGGCCGAGTTGAACGTCGACATCGTGGCCAGCGGCCCGCAATGCGTTCAGTCCTGATTCGGCAATTTCTTCTGTCACGAGCACACGGGCCACAGTGATCCTCTTTCTTCGATCGTTAGAACTACTGGGCGTTTGCCACGAAGTCGTGGAAACGGGTTAAGCCTTCGGCGAGGTCACTGTCACCGAGGGCGTAGGAGAGTCGGAAGAATCCCGGCGTTCCAAACGCTTCACCGGGGACCACGGCCACCTTGATTGTTTCAAGCAATATTTCAGCCAACTCGGCAGAACTGTTGGCGACTCGACCACTGAGGGTCTTGCCAATCAGTCCTTCGACGTTGGGGTAGCAGTAAAAGGCGCCCTCAGGTTCGGCACAGTTCACGCCGGGAATGGCGTTCAGCATCGAGGTCATCGTCTGACGGCGACGGTCAAAGGCGGTGCGCATCATCGCGACGTCTTCGAGACCACCAGTCAACGCGGCCGTAGCGGCGACCTGCGAGATGTTGGCAATGTTGGACGTTGTTTGGCTCTGGTAGTTCACCGCGGCGTCCATGACGTCCTTGGGTCCAGTCATCCACCCAATACGCCAACCGGTCATCGCGTAGGTCTTAGCTACACCGTTCACGACAACCCAGCGGTCGCCGAGTTCGGGGGCGACGACAGGCATCGAAACATGCTGGGCCGTTCCGTAGACGAGGTGCTCATAGATCTCGTCGCACATGACCCAAATGTCATGCTCGGCTGCCCAGCGACCGATGGCGGCCACTTCTTCGGGGGAGACAACGGCGCCGGTCGGGTTCGAAGGCGAGACGAAGACCAGCAATTTGGTCTTGGGGGTACGAGCTTTTTCAAGCTCATCGACTGTCACGCGGAAACCGTTGGCCTCACTCGTGGTAACTATTACGGGCTTACCACCAGCGAGGTAGACGGCCTCGGGATAAGTCGTCCAGTAGGGCGCGGGGATCAAGACTTCGTCGCCGGGGTTAACCAGCGTCATGAAGGTGGTGGCGACGGCGTGCTTGCCCCCGTTGGTGACGAGAATCTGGGAAGCGGGAATTTCGAGGCCGGAGTCTCGCTTTGTTTTAAAGGCAATGGCCTCCCGCAAAGCGGGCAGACCGGCCGTGGGGGTGTACTTGTAGTTCGCAGGGTCGGAGCAGGCCTTGATGGCCGCTTCCACAATGTGAGCCGGCGTCGGGAAGTCGGGCTCACCGGCGCCGTAGCCAATGACGGGCTCGCCGGCGGCCTTCAGGGCCTTGGCTTTGGCATCGACGGCCAGCGTCGCCGAAGGCGCCAATCCGGCTAATAGCTGACTTACACGCGAAGACATGTCGAAACCCTTCTCTAAGCCCCTAAGTTTAGTCATATGACTTCCCCATCAGACATCCGAATTCCCGCCGAACTTTTGCCTCGCGATGGCCGCTTCGGCGCCGGACCATCCAAGCTTCGACGCGAGCAGCTGGAGGCTCTCCTGGCCGACGGATCGACCTACATGGGCACCTCGCACCGCCAAAACACGGTGAAGAGCAAGGTTGGTGAGGTTCGCGAAGGACTCACCTCGCTCTTCAACCTTCCTGAGGGCTACGAAGTACTGCTCGGTAATGGTGGAAGCACCTGCTTCTGGGACGCCGCTACATTTCACCTCGTTCGCCAACAGAGCCAGCACCTCAACTTCGGCGAGTTCTCCTCAAAGTTCACCACCGCGGTTAAGGATGCACCGCACCTCAATGACCCGCAGGTCATCAAGTCTGAGCCCGGTACACACCCCGAGGCCGTCACTGACGAAACCATCGACCTCTACGCCTTAACCCACAACGAAACCTCGACTGGTGTCTCGATGAAGATTCGTCGTCCGGCGGGCTCTACCGGTCTCGTCGCCGTTGACGCCACCTCGGCCGCTGGTGGTCTTCGCGTCGACCCCACCCAGTTCGACTGCTACTACTTCGCCCCGCAGAAGTCCTTCGGTTCAGACGGTGGCCTCTGGCTGGCTCTCTGTTCGCCGAAGGCTGTTGCTCGCATTGAAGAACTCAAGGGATCTGGTCGCTGGACACCCGCCTTCTTAGACCTCGGCATTGCCCTCGAGAACTCGCGTCTCAACCAGACTTACAACACTCCAGCCCTCGCCACCATTCACATGCTGGCCAGCCAGATCAAGTGGTTCAACGATAACGGTGGCATGGACTTCTCCGCCGGACGAAGTGATCGTTCCGCAGAAATTCTCTACTCGTGGGCCGATGCTTCGGACTTCGCCTCGCCCTTCGTTACAGATCCCGATAAGCGCAGCCACGTCATCGCCACCATCGACTTCGACGAAGCAATCGATGCAGCGGCTATCGCTCAGGTCCTGCGCGCCAACGGCGTTGTCGACACCGAGCCCTACCGCAAGCTCGGTCGCAACCAACTTCGAATCGCGATGTTCCCCGGTATTGACCCCGAAGACGTAGCGGCGCTGTGTGCCAGCATCAACTACATCGTCGGTGCGCTAGCTAGCTAGAGTCCCGTGGCGCTGGCGTAGGCCCAAGCGTCCAGCGAATCGAGATCAATCCCTCGATAGCCGTTGGCTTCGAGGGCGCACGCGATCTGTGCGCGGTGCTCAACGGAGTGGTGCACGGCCTGGCTCAGCAGTATTGAACGCCAGACGGTGAACTCGTCACCCTCGTGCGATACGAAGAGCAATTCATCGTCTAGATCGGCCTGGGCGTGCAGTACAGCGTTTCGATCGGCAACGTACGTTCGAAGTAGTGCCATCTCAGCACTCGTGGTGGGAACTGCCGGCTCTTTGGGAAAGACTCCGGTCAGACAGAACTCGTACCAAGAGGCCCCCGAAACAATGTGCTGAGCGATGATGGCCACCGTCCAATCGGGATTGCCGTAGTGCGATGCGAGATGCTGCTCAGGCATCGCCTCGAGTAACGCAAAGAACTTTTGCTCAGCCCAATCAAGGTGGCGAAGTGCATGTTGAATTGAAATTGTCACCCTCGTGGTGTAGCACAACGGCCCGTCAGAAGGGTTGAAACATCCTCCCCTACGCTCTACGTCGTGGCTCTTCGTATTCCCTCACCCTCACGCGCCGTGCCCCAAGTGCGTTGGTCGGCCTCCTCCTATTGGCGACTATCCCCTCTGTCGTGGGTCGTCCTCCTCCTCGGCCTCGTGATATTTGGCATTGGCGAGGGCCTCCTCGTGCAGTCGCATTTTGGGGCCACCCCGTGGACCGTCTTTGCCCTCGGCTTGGCCCACCAAACCGGGTGGTCCATTGGCTGGGCTACGGCGTGCACCAGCGCTCTAGTGATGCTCGGGTGGATCCCCCTGCGGGAACGAATTGGTGTTGGGAGCATCCTGAACGCGGCCATCTTTCCCTTTGTGCTCGACGCCACGGTCACAATCGTGCCGGCGCCCCACTCCGTGGTGGCGCGCATCGCCCTCATGGTGGCCGGGCTCCTCGTCTTCGCTCTGGGGGCTTCGCTCTATCTCTCCACCCGATCGGGGCCAGGGCCACGTGACGGCCTGATGACGGGGCTGCAGAAACGATTCAACTGGCCCATTGCCTGGATCCGAACCACGCTCGAAGCACTCGCCATGACCGCTGGCTGGCTCATGGGCGGAACGGTCGGTCTCGGCACCGCACTCTTCGTACTCGGCATTGGTTATTTCATCGCGATGTACTTTTCGCTGTGGCGCCATGTAGCGCCGTCAGCTGCGTAACCAAACCGCTACCACTGAACCCGAGAATTCACCATGCCGGTGGAGCCTAAAAACAAATACCCCCGGTGCTAGGCACCGGGGGTATTTGAACCAATCAGTAACTCAGTCACCGCCAGAGATGTCTTCGACCTTCTGCTTACCAGCGCTAATGAAGGGCATCATGGCGCGGAGCTTGGCTCCGACCTCCTCGATGGGGTGGCGCTTGCCAGCTTCCTTCAGTTCGCGGTAACGGGGACGACCGATTTCGTTCTCCTTGATCCACTCGGCCGCGAAGCGACCGTCCTGGATCTCAGCGAGGACTTCCTTCATCTCGTGCTTGACGGCATCAGTGATGATGCGCGAGCCACGAGTCAGGTCACCGTATTCAGCGGTGTCCGAGATCGAGTAGCGCATACCGGTGATGCCCTCTTCGTACATGAGGTCAACAATGAGCTTGAGCTCGTGGAGGCACTCGAAGTAGGCGCTCTCGGGCTGGTAGCCAGCCTCAACGAGGGTTTCGTAGCCGGCGCGCACCAGAGCGGTCACACCACCACAGAGGACGGCCTGCTCACCGAAGAGGTCTGTTTCGGTCTCTTCAGTAAAGGTTGTCTCCAGGACACCGACACGGGTGCCACCGACGCCGTGGGCGTAGGCCAGAGCGATTTCCTTGGCGTGGCCAGTGGCGTCTTGGTGCACGGCGATCAACGCGGGCACACCGCCGCCTTCCTTGAAGGTACGGCGCACGAGGTGGCCGGGACCCTTAGGGGCACACATCACGACGTCAACGTCAGCTGGTGGATTGATCAAGCCGTAGCGAATGTTGAAGCCATGGGCAAACATCAAGACCTTGCCGGCCGTCATGTGTGGAGCCACTTCGGCCTCGTAGGCGGCCTTCTGTGCCGTGTCGGGCAACAGCATCATGATGACTTCAGCCTGCTTGGCCGCTTCTTCAATGCTGGTGACCGTCAAACCGGCCTTGATGGCCTTGTCGATGGATGACGAGTCGGGTCGGAGTCCGACAATAACGTCGAAACCCGAGTCGTGGAGGTTCAACGCGTGGGCGTGACCCTGTGAGCCATATCCGAGAACCGCGATCTTGCGATTCTTCAAAATTTCGGGCTTGGCGTCTTTTTCGTAATACAGGGTGGTCATATTTCTCCTTTTGGGGGTTCTTAGTTTCTAGTCGGTTCTGAGGACAGTCGTGGCAGAGCTACTCGCCCGGTGCGGTGCAGCTCGATTTGAGCGAAGGCTTCAAGCTGGCGCTCGAGGGCGTCACAGGCGGCAGGTGTACCCGCCAGCATGAGGGTCACCGAGGTGTCGTTGACGTCCACAATGGCCGCATTGGCCTGCGCTACGGCATCCAGAACGGCCTGGCGAGTCTCGTCGTCCACTTCCACCGTGGCGAGCAGAAGCTCACGCTCTAGTGCCTCTCGGGGGGCGAGGTCCTTGATTTCGACCACGTTAACGAGCTTGTCCAACTGGCCGCGAATCTGCTCCAAAGGTGCTGATTCGGCGTCGACGACAATGGTGATTCTCGAGAACCGCTGCGAGTCGTCGGCCGGTGCCACCGCGAGGGAGTAGATGTTGAACCCCCGTCGAGCGAAGAGACCGGCGATGCGGGCCAAGACACCAGCCTTGTTCTCCACCAACACACTCAAGATGTGGTGACGGACAGGGCTAGAAGACGTGACTCCGGTAAAGGGCTCAGGCACGGCCATGGTTACGCTCCTCGCTGGGATGGGTGGACAAGGATGTCGTCATTCGTGGCGCCCGAGGGAACCATGGGGAAGACCTTTTCGCTGGCGTCGGTGCGAAAGTCGATCACGACCGGCACGTCATTAATTGTGTTGGCGAGATCGATGGCCGCGATGGCCTCTTCCATAGTGCGGGCGCGAAGACCTACGCAACCCATCGACTCGGCCCACTTGACATAGTCGGGCAAGTCGGGTGACAGGTAGACCTCGCTATAGCGCTCCTCGTAGAACATTTCCTGCCACTGGCGAACCATTCCCAGGTAGGCGTTGTTCAAAATCGCCACCTTGATGGGGATACCTTCAGCGCGAGCGGTCACCAGCTCTTGAGCCGTCATCTGGAAGCAGCCGTCACCGTCGATGCACCACACGGTGCGGTCTGGGTGTCCGACCTTGGCACCAATGGCGGCGGGAACACCGAAGCCCATGGTTCCAGCTCCACCGGAGTTGATCCACGTGCCCGGGATTTCGTACTGCCAGTGCTGAGCCGCCCACATCTGGTGCTGACCCACACCACTAGTCACGATCGTGCCGGGCTTTGAACGCGCGGCGATGGCCTCAATAATGGCCTGGGGGCGCAACAGCGCCGCGGGGTCCTGAGGGTCGTAGGCCAACGGGAACTCTTCACGCCACGCATCGATGGTCTGCCACCACGATGCGATGTCACCGATTTGCTTGGTGGCGGCGTCGAGGGCTAGCAGCGTGTCCTTGATCTGTCCACGAATGGCGACATCGGCACGGCGAATCTTATTGAACTCAGCGGCGTCAATGTCGGCGTGGATGATTTTGGCGTGCGGTGCGAACCCATCGAGGCGCCCAGTCACGCGGTCGTCGAAACGGGCGCCGAGCGTGATGAGGAGGTCACTCTGCTGCATGGCCGTAACGGCGGCGTACATGCCGTGCATGCCGGGCATGCCGAGGTGGAGTTGATGGGAATCAGGAAATGCGCCACGAGCCATCAACGTCGTCACGACAGGAATATTCGTCCGCTCGGCGAAGGCCATGAGCTCAGCGCTGGCTCGTGACTTCAACACGCCACCACCCACGTAGAGCAGGGGCCGCTCAGCGGCCGCGATCAACGCTGCTGCTGCTGCAATCAGCGCAGCGTCAACTTCACTTTCGGGGTGGTACCCGGGCAAGTCGAGATCTTCAATAGTCTCAGGCCACCACCACTCCATCATTCCTTGCGTCACGTCCTTGGGAACGTCAATAAGCACTGGTCCAGGTCGACCAGTGGTGGCAATGTGAAAAGCAGCAGCTACGGCCCGAGGAATCTCATGGGCCGTAGTGACGAGAAAGTTGTGCTTGGTGATGCCCATGGTGATGCCGGTGATGTCACACTCTTGAAAGGCGTCAGTACCAATATTGGCCGTCGGCACCTGACCGGTAATGACCACGAGCGGCGTCGAGTCCATGTGGGCGTTAGCGATGGGGGTCACGATGTTGGTTGCGCCGGGACCGCTGGTCACCATGGCGACTCCGGGTCGTCCGGTAGCCATGGCGTAGCCCTCGGCCATGTGGCCGGCACCCTGTTCGTGGCGCACGAGGATGTGACGGATTGATGAATCGATGAGCGGGTCGTAGACCGGAAGAATTGCTCCGCCGGGCAGGCCGAAGATGGTGTCGACACCCATCTGCTCAAGGCTCTTGATAAGCGCCTGGGCTCCTGTTAGCTGCACAACAACTCCTTGTTTAGAAAAGAAAAAAGGCCTCCCTTTCTGGGAGGCCTTGGGAAGCGTACGACGTGACGCTACCGTTGGCCAACACCTACTACTACAAGTACTCGTCCACGGTTTGTCATGGATGCAGTTTGTCACAGTCGGTGAAAAAATTCAAGTACTAGGCCGAGGTCACTGCGCCCTTCTCGGCACCCTGTACCAAACGAGCGAACTTCTCAAGAACTCCGGTGGTGTAGCGAGGCACGAAGGGAACGACTTCCGTGGCCCGGCGGGCCAGTTCGGCGGCGTCGACGATGAGGTCAATGGAGTCCTTATTTACGTCAATCACGATCCGGTCCCCATCACGAACGAGCCCAATCGGCCCGCCGTCGAGGGCTTCGGGCGCCACGTGACCCACACAGAATCCGTGCGTACCGCCGGAGAATCGACCATCGGTCACGAGGGCACAGTCACCGCCGCGTCCAGCGCCCTTCATGGCACCGGTCACAGCCAGCATTTCACGCATTCCCGGTCCGGCCTTGGGGCCTTCGTAGCGAATCACCACGACCGTATTGGGCTGAATCTCGTCGGCCAAGATGGCGGTCATTGCGGCGTCTTCGCCGTCAAAGACACGGGCCGTGCCGTCGAAGGTCAGGTTGTCGATACCGGCCACCTTCACAACTGAACCCTTGGGGGCTAGTGAGCCGGTCAAGACCGCAATACCGCCGCGATCGTGAATGGGGTTCGAAAGAGGGTGCACCACGAGACCGTCGGGCTTCGGGGCGTTGTACTCCTTCAAGTTCTCTTCCATCGTGCGACCAGAAACAGTCATTACGTCACCGTGTAGGAGTCCGGCTTCGAGCAGGTGTGCGAGTACTACAGGTACGCCGCCAATCTTGTCGAGGTCCGTCATGTGGTACTTGCCATGAGGCTTGGTATCAGCCAGGTGTGGGACACGGCGGGCGATGCGGTTGAAGTCATCGAGGGCGAGCTCGACACGGGCTTCGTGAGCAATGGCCAAGATGTGCAGGACGGCGTTGGTCGAGCCGCCCAAAGCCATGACTACCGAGATGGCATTTTCAAAGGCCTTCTTGGTCATGATCTGTCGAGCCGTAATGCCGCGATCCAAAAGATTCAGCACGGCGACGCCGGAGGCGTACGCGTAGTCGTCACGACGAGAGTCAATCGACGGGGCCGACGCCGAACCAAGAATCGACATTCCGAGCGCTTCGCCAACGCTGGCCATGGTGTTGGCCGTGAACATGCCCGCACAGGAACCCTCACCGGGGCAGGCCTTCAGTTCGATCATCGAGAGTTCTTCGTCGCTCAGATTGCCAACGGCATTCGCGCCGACGGCCTCGAAGACGGAAACAATGTCGAGAGCTTCTCCGTCGTGGTAGCCGGGCAAAATGGAACCACCGTAGAGAAACACACTGGGCACGTCCAAGCGAGCGGCGGCCATAAGCATGCCGGGTAGCGACTTATCGCATCCCGCAAATGTCACCATGGCGTCGAAGCGTTCCGCGTGCATCACCGTTTCCACAGAGTCTGCAATGACCTCACGCGAAACCAAAGAGGCGTGCATGCCTTCGTGACCCATAGATATGCCGTCAGAAACAGCAATCGTGACGAATTCGAAAGGGATTCCACCGTTTTCGCGCACGGCCACCTTGGCTCGCTTGGCCAAGCGATCGAGTGGCAGGTTGCAGGGAGTCACTTCATTCCACGACGAGGCCACGCCGATTTGCGGCAGGGACATGTCCTCGTCGCGTAGGCCCATGGCCCGAAGCATTGCGCGAGCTGGGGCGCGGTTCTTCCCCTGGGTTACGACTGAACTTCGAGGGGTGGGGTGGGTCGTCATAGCAACAGTTTAGGAATCCCGACGCATTTACTACGAACAGGCTTAACGGCGCGACTGCAGTTCGGCAATAACGGCCTTGCCGTTGGCCTGACCCTTGGTTGCCTTCATGACGAGACCGATGAAGAACTGGGCCAACTTGTCGTCCCCGTCCTTGAATCGCTGCCATTCATCGGGGTTGGCCACGATGAGCTCACCGACCGTGGCTGAAAGGGAGTCCGTGGAAAGCTGTTCGAAGCCCTTGGCCTGGGCGACGCTGACTGGATCGCCACCCTTTTCAAGCAGTTCGCTCAATACCGTCTTGGCCTGCGTGGCGGACAACTGCCCCGACTGCTCCATGGCTACGGTGGCCACGAAGTTCGCCACGGTCAGGTTCGTTAGCTTCTCGACTGCGCCGGCCAATTCGTTGGCGGCACGAGCCACAGCCAGTGCCACGTCACCGTGGGCCTGCGCCACCCCTTCGACGTAGGTGTCAAGGTCAAGGTCAACCACGGTGGTCACTCCATCTCGCTGAGCGTCGGTGGGGTTGGTCATCAGTGCTTCGAGGTCCTGGCGTCGTCGGGCCGGCAGCTTGGGAAGACCCGCCAACACCCGGTCCTTCCAGGCCTGATCGGGAGCGAGGTCCACGAGATCAGGCTCACGGAAGTAGCGATAGTCCTCAGCCTCCTCCTTCACGCGAAGCGTAGAAGTCTCGCCGCGG
>Ga0214919_10005083_pt1 | contig 18876 bp, 21 predicted proteins | sample LL1503_MetaG_FD_177994 | JGI IMG/M metagenome (GOLD analysis project Ga0214919, IMG submission 177994) | Freshwater microbial communities from Lake Lanier, Atlanta, Georgia, United States - LL-1503 | ecosystem: Environmental > Aquatic > Freshwater > Lake | place: USA: Georgia | collected...
AAATGCATTTAATATCAATTTAAAAATAGTAAGAAAAAAATAATTTAAAATTATAAGAAAAATTTTAATTTTATAAAAACATAAACATTTTTATGAAATTTTCAATATTTTTATGAAAATAATAATATTATTATAATTTTGTTGTTCTAAATCTAAATTACTGCAAATAAATAAATTAAATTTATCTTTTAAATTTGTTTGCGGTGGATATATTATTTCTGATATATTTTTAACAAATTCTTTGAAATTAGTTGTATTAGATAAATATATATTGACAAAAAATAAATTTAAATCATTATATTTTATATATAATACAATACCATTTTTAATCTTATTAAAAGTATATGTTTTTAATGTATTCTTTTCTGGATTTGATTTTTTAATATATATTCTTGTTCTAATATTACTGCCTATAAAATTTATAGTTCTTGTATGATATTTTTCTTCCGCCTTATCTAATAATTCATATCCTAAACTTTCAAAACCATTTCTTAATATATGTTGAAAATGTTTACCTGTTCTTGAAAATCTAGTTGAATTTTGAGTGCACACAATTATTATTAAAGGACTAATAGAAAAAATATTATTAAAATATTCCTTAACTTTTGATACATTATAATTATTTTTATTTTTTTCATCATAATTTATTAATACTATTTTTTTATTAAAATCATTTTTATAATTAAAATCAGTTAATTTATATTTTATGTAACTTTTATTATTAGTTATGGGTTGATTAAAGAAATTTTCTTATATGCTATTATATTTAGAGCTTTGTAATTTGTATTATCAACTTTATATTCATAATAATATATATTATTAAATAAAGTTTCTTTATCATAATTTTGATCGATTGCAATAATTTTTTCTGTACGTATATCTTTTATAGGTGGACATATAAATATAGATAAATAATTTACTATATCTGAATTTACATATGTAATTTTATATTTTATTTTCATATAACCAAAATGAAATATATAACCGAAATATGGAACTATTGATTTTATAGATATATATGGTAGTCTAAATTTAATAATTTTCTCATATAAAGATGTTTCAAAAATATTATATTTATTTGTATTATTATAAAAATTAATATTTATTAAATCTGTAATTTTATTGAGAGTATAATAATAGTCACTATCAAAAGCTCCTGCATTTCTATATGTGCATTTGAATTTAGTATTTAATAATTCTAAAATAATCTTTTCGTCAATATTTTTTAATCCTTTTATTAAAATTAATTGTTCAGCTGTTCCTCTAAAAAATTCTAAAGTCATTATAAATATATATTATATAAAATTTTTTTCAAAAATAAAAATTTAAAAAACATTCATTATACCATTTTATAAATTGTTTAGGAGTTTCTATATTTTTAAATTCATTATGATTTATTAATAATTCTAATTTATTTCTAATTATTGGATCTGGATATAAAATACAAAAATTTATAAAAAAATTATATATTTGATCATACTTATATAATGATAATTTGATAAAATCAATATTTTTTAATAATATTTTTATAGTAAAAAATATTTTATTATTATTTATATCTTTATAGTCACCTTTTAATTTAGAATATTTATATATTTTTTTGTTTAATAAATCATTAACAATATTATGTGTTTCATATACCCATTTTTTTATGTAATTATTATTAATTTTATCTTCATTTATTGGATGTATAAAATTAATAATATCAGAATAATGTCTACTACACATAGTACATGGCAAAATATGTATAAATGTTGTATAAAAAATAAAATAGTTATGTTTTAAATCATTTGTTGATTCTTTTAAATTATTATGAACACTAAAAATATGTAATAAATACCATGTTAATGGACCCCATATTTTTTTACCATATTTCATTTTAATATAAATAAATATAAAATATTCAAAAAAAAATATATTATAATTATAATACATATTTAATATGAATGATACGAAATCTTGCGAACATACCTTCTTTTATTTAATAAATAAATGTATTTTATTATTTAAATATATTGACGCAGCTTATCAAAAAGAAATATTAAATGACATAAAAATATTTATTAATAAGTTACAAGAAATATTTTCAAAAGTTGATTTTAAAAATAGTGAAGAAAAAAAAAATAAGATATTGGAAGTTTTAATACATTTTTTTAAAAAAATTATAGACAATAAAATATATAATTTAATAACTGATAAAAATAAAGATTATATTATATCAGAAATTGATAAAATTTCTCATAACAAAATTAATAATAATATTGCAGAAAAAATATTTAATGATATTAATATTCAAAATGATACTCAAAAAGAAAATAAATATTTAAATGATAGTGATATTGAAAAAATAATAAATAATAAAATAAAAATTATGTTTGGTGAAATAGAAAAAAATATTAAATCATCTTTAAAAGATTATTTTGATCATACACAGTATGTCGAATATGATTTAGATAAAAAGTTTAATACTAAATTAGAATTAAATAATTCTATTATTGAAAATAAAATAAAAGAAATTCTTAAAGATTTAATTAACAATAAAGATAATGGAAATTTAGGAAAAATTATTGATACTAAAATAAATGATATCGAAATAAAACAAAAAATTGATATTCAATTGGATGATAAAATAAAAATATTATCAAATATTTTTAATGAAAATATTAAAAAAATATGTGATAGCTTAACAACCAGAATTGATATTAATGAAAAAGAGTTGTTAAAAATATTTGACGAAAAAATTAATTCAAATAATTTTAATAAAAATAATTTTAATATAGTTTTTGATAAAGATAATAATGAAATAAAATTATTATATTTAAATGAAACAATAACTTCATCAAAAATTAATATAAAGGGTTTAATAGGACCAAAAGGTCCTCAAGGGAATACAGGAGAAAAAGGTGAATCTCCAATTATTAGAAAAATAGAATTTACTGATGATAAAAAACTTAAATTTATTATACAAGAGTCTAGTAATATATATGAAATAATTTCAGACGATATGATGCCATTAGGTCCACAAGGTATACAAGGAATACGTGGAGAATCTGGTAAATCAGTAATAGAATTAAAATGGAATCAAGATAATGTTATGAGATTAGATGATGATAATAATGATAGTTTAGTATTTTTAAAATCATTATGTGTAGGTGATAAAAGTCATTGTATTAAGGATAATTCATTCGCAATTGGAGGTGGTGTTTGTTATCAAAATAATTCATTATCTATAGGAAATAATTCAAAAACATTAGATTCAGATAGTATTGCATTATTCGGATCATGTATTGGAAAAAAAGCATTTTCTTACAGAGCAGATAATGTTGATGAAAATACTATTCAATTTGGTAAAAAAGATAAGTTAAATTATAACATAAGTTCTTATAATATATTATCCAAGGAAATAAATTTTGACTGTGATACATTTAGAATTAAAACAAATAAATATGAAAATGCTAAATTTACAGAAATGGAAGATAGGATTGTATTTTTAGAAAAAAAAATAGTTGATATACTTAAAAAAATTTAAAATATATAAGAAATTTATAAAAATACTATATTTTAATTTAATTTTATAAAAAATAATTAATATTTTTTTCTATATTAAAGATATAAATAAAATGACTGCTTTCATTTTGGATAGAAAAGTCGGAGATCTTAAAACCTGGGAATTATACGTTGGCTTTGTTTTGCTTCAAATCTTGATTGGTATCGCCGTTACCCTCTTAGTTGGTGTCTTTGATGTTGCTGGTATCAGAGGTGCTTTGTCTCAAGTTGTTAGACAAATCGGTGTTGTCACTAATGCTCAACCCCTTCAAAAGTGGGCTAGTCCCATTGCTTCCGAAATCAAGGAAGGCAAATACTTTTAAATTTGTTAGTTAAATATTATATATTATCATAATTTTTATTAAAAATTTTAATAAAAATTAAATTATATTTTTTGATATATATATAAATATTACTGTATACAGCAAAAAAAATGGTTATTGCTAGTGATTTTCATAAGTATGATTAATTTAATTATTTAATCTTTGTTAAGTGATAAAACTAAATAATATCCATGATATCCAATAGAAGCAAACCCTAACATTAACAAAAGTTCAAAATATAATCTAGCAGTTTTATCATTATTGTAACCAATATATATCAATAATGGACCTACTAAAAGTATATGGATTAAACTTATGTAACAACTTTCTTTTTTTATTATATGTTTATAAGCATTAAACATATGATATAATATTACTATTATACCTAATATAAGTAATATTGGAAACATTAATTTAGGTATATTTGTTCTTTTTATACCTACATATAAAAATAATCCACCAATAATTAGTATGTGAAATAAATGCACTAAAGATTCTTTATTCATTATTACATTAATAAAATATTTTTATTTATAAATAATATTTATAAAAGATTTTAATTTGTAAACTCCGGAGTATAGTTCTTTATCTGCACTTCGTTCCGATAAATTCATTGTAAAAAACATTAAAAATAGTGTTTTTAAAATTCTATGCACAACCTCCAATCTCAAATGGTTTTCTACTAACATCGGCTTGGATAGTTGATTGTAACCAGGGAGAAACTTTGATTTGGGGACATGGAGGCTCAGATCTCAACTGTAGATTTGCATTTCTGAGTGTTTGACCAACTGTATTAATACCAATATTATAACCAGCTTGTAAAAAACTTCTATCTTTCAACGAACCTTCTCCAGAAGGATTAACTTGTGCCCAAAGACTTGATTCATCTTGTGGAAGTAAATCTTGTGCGCTCAATTGTTCTTTAGGAAAAGACGTTAAATTTCTTTCAACGCCATAACTAGGATCTTGACTAAAATGTTCCATATTATTTTCACCAACTATATTACCTTTAGGTAACATAGATATTTTATTCATAACTGGATTTTCAAGTCCAGATGCTTTACCTTCTATATTATTCTTTACATTATTGATTTTACTATATTCATCACTTTCTTGATTAACTTGTTTGAAATTTTCAGTTGCAGAATTTTGAGAATTATTCATTTTTTGAACAGGCATATGCATAGAAACATTATTAGATTTAGAGTTATTTGTATATAAATAATAAATTAAATAAGCAATTCCAATTACAATTAAAATAATTAATATATTTCTTAACATATTGTTAGAATCTGAAATATCTACACTTTTTGTCATTATATATTAATTACTAATAAAAAAAAATTTATCATAATACTAAATATTATTTTTTATAAAAATTATTAAGTAAAAATTATTTTTTTACTATGTTTTTTTATAGGTTGTTCTATTCTATTTGAAATTCTATTTGATTTATTTTCTAATATCTTTTCATTAATGCTCTTTTTATTATTTTTTTCTTTAGATTTTTTACTTTTAATTGATTCTTTTTTTTCTATAATTTGTTCTTCTAAAACTGTTTTAGAAAATAGTTCTTTATCTACAGATAATTTTACTGTATCATTTACTGTATCATTTGCTGTATCATTTACTTCAACTATACTAATATCTTCTATGTTAGTTGCATCTACGTTAGTTGCATCTACATTAGTTGCATCTACGTTAGTTGCATCTACGTTAGTTGCATCTACGTTAGTTGCTTCTACATTAGTTGCTTCTACGTTAGTTGCTTCTAAGTTAGTTGCTTCTAAGTTAGTTGCTTCTAAGTTAGTTGCTTCTAAGTTAGTTGCTTCTAATTCGATTGTTTCATTATTATCTAATAAATTAGATACTTTTTCAATAAATTCGTTATTATTTAAATATTCTTCACAACTTTGTAATTGATTAAATTTTTCTTGTGTAATAAAATCTTCTAATTCCCATTCTTCTGTTATATAATCATTTGATACTTTTAATCCTTTAAATACTACATTACATAAAATATAATCTTCTGTAGTAAGAGTATTTACCATACTTTCAATTTCTTTATTATTTGGAATTGATATTCTTATAAATTCATTATCTTTTTGTTGATCAATCGGACGTCTAACTTTAATATCTAAACCAATATCATCAAATTCAGTATTAAACCATTCTAAACTATGTTTTTTAATTTTTTCTTGAGAAATTTCATGAATTTTATTTACTATTAATAAAAAATCACCAATTTGACCATTAAAATCTAAATCATCATTTGTTTCAAGAATAATATATTTCTTTGCAATAGTTTTCTTTTTATTTAATGTTACATGCATAGGTTTTAATACTTTTAAAAAAGGTGTTTGACACTTAAAATTTTTTCCTTCATTATCTTTAACATGAACAAATCTTTGACTTAAAACAAAATTATATTTTAATTGATCTAAATGATTTATTTCTTCCTTATTAAATCTTTCATAATTATTATCTTCAATATACATTTTTATTAATTATAAATAAAAAATTTTTATTTTAAAAACGCAATATACAATAATTATATTAATACAAATATTTTTGTTGTATATACAGTCAATCCACATTTATTTTTTTCTTTTTTATCTGTTCTATAATCCCATAAACCATTTATTTCTAAATTTAGTTTTAAATATGATTGTTTAGGAAGATCATAAATTGTTTTTAAATAATTATTTTCTTTATCTTGATATTCTATATCTGTTAATATTCTATCTTTCATTGTTTTTAGTCTAACTTCTAATACATCACATTTATTATTTCTTTTTCTAATAATACTTTTAAATTCATCATCTGTAATATTTAATTTTTTTTTTATCAAATTTTCAATATGTAAAATAACTTTTTTAAAATGAATTATTTCACTATTATTATTTTCATCTAGTTCTAATCTCAATAATTGTTTATTATATTCTGTATCAATACCAAATGGAGCTAATAATTTAGGACAATTAAATTTTAAAATAGTACCATCATGATATATTTGAAATATATTTTCACATATTTTCTTAAGTTCTATTTTATTTATATCTAATTTCATTATTTATATATAATATTTATATTGAGTTTATATAACGGAATTATTATATATTCTTTTTTAGAAGATGTCTACACTAAAAAGTAATTTTGTTAATGAAATTATAGATATTGTTATAACAGAAGTATCAAAAGATGAAACCAAAAAAAAAATTAATACATATATTGTTGAACCTAGTTTTACATATATTTTTGATAGATTATATCCTTATTTAATATTAACATTAGTTGTATTTGTTTTAATATTATTAATGGCAATAATAATTATTATTATATTGGTTAAAAATTATAAATATTCTATGTAGTAAAGTTAAGGTAAAAGATAAGATGCAATTTCACATAACTCTGTCGAAAAATAATCTGTCATAGATTCTAAATCTTCAATATAATGAACATCTTCAATTAAATCGTGTAATATTATTACTGACTTACGCTCTTGCCAAATTCTTTCTGTATATAGATACACATCTTCAAAGTATCTATCGATAATTCTATAGAAATTGAGTGAAAATTCGATATCTTTTGAATAACACTGAAGATAATATATTTTTTCATCTTTATGAATAAAATATACAAGCTTAATATGACAAAAAGTATCGCGTGTTATGAGATCATTTTGCGCTCTATATTGTATTGTCAAACCATCTGGATTTGAAAATGATCCGTCAAATGTGAAATCCAAGTTTGGTAATCCAACTGATGTTAGGATTGTTACACCTGAATCTCCATAAGCTCTTGGTGCACCTTGTATAAATTCATCAGGTCGTTCATGTGTTTCCATATATGCTATCATATATTGGAAAAATCCAGGAAGGTTAAGACTCATCAAGAATCTGATAAATTCGTTTGTATTATGTTTAAAATGCATCCTAAATTTAGAATTTATTATGTAGGAATGCCAATACATGTAATTCCCGCATAATGGATTAAATTCACCTTTTGGAATATTCGAAAGATCTACTAGTGTACTCATTTCTAAAAATTATGATATATAAAAGTATATTTTATGTATAACTTTTAAATCATCATTTTTTTTACTATGTAATAAAAATAATTACTAAATCTTCCAGTTTACTACATATTTATCTACTCAAAAAATTATAATACTCCCGTAAAAACTACAATGAATTTATGCATAGATAATGAACTATAGCCCGGAGTTTACGAAGGAAAATACCTATAAAAGGTGTTTTTTTTGATAGGCTTGAACATTTTATGTAGTAAACTGGAGCTTTAGCGTAAGTTTAAAGTTATTTTCCGTAGTTTACGAAGGAAAACACAATTTTAATCTGAGTTGACTATAATATATATTATTAAACTTCATAAAATACATTAGTATCACTAATAGATTCTATAATATTATTCACATTATTATGTATTTTTCTTAGTGTATAGTATTGTGTAAACATATCATTTAATGTAAATAATAGTAAATTTATTTTTTCTATATCTAATTTATCAATATCATAGCTTCTCCAATTTAATAAATTCATTGAAGAATGATATTTATAGAATGATATTGCATAATAGATATATTTTTCTATATCTTCTTTTGTTATTTGAGCAAAATCAATTTTTTTCATATTTTGAAATTTTTCATTTGTTTCAATAATTTCACTTTCAAATATAATTAAATTATTAGTTTGAACTAAATTTGATAAAATATATTCTTCATATTGATTAAATATCCTTCCATTATCAATATAAAAATCAGATACATATATAATATTATTTTGATATTTTTTATATGGTAGTTCAAAAATAAATGTATCAAATGTATATTCTCTAAATGTTATATTATTTACTTCACAAAAAATTTTACAAAAATCTTTTTTAAAACATGTTTTATGTCCATTTAATAATATAGGTCTTTTTTCATTACTATTAATTAAATCCATTAATTGTTTATATTCATATTTTCTATTCATAAAATTTTTATACTTGGGTAATATCATTGCATTACTCAAATGTAAAAAGTATAATATAATGAAAAAACATAGATTTTCAATGTTAAACATTTTTGCGGAGCCTTAGCTTGAGATAATGAAGAAAAATACCCTTTATTAAAAATATTATTCAATTTTTTTCAAATAATCACATGCAATTTTTATTATTTTTTTTTGTTCTAAATCACTTTTTTTATTCCAAAATGCTACCATGCGAGATGTTGAATAATTTTTAGATAAATATGCTTTATGATTATTAATAAAATTATAATATAATGCATCTAATATTTTACACCATGTACCTTTTTTATAATCACTCATTTTTAATATATAATTAGATGACGAAAAATAAGGACGCGTCATTATTAATCCTCCATCAGCATATTGAGACATACTGTATACATTAGGTACCATAACCCATTCATATGCATCAATTGTCCATTCCATAAATATTTCATATACATCTTTAGGATCAACCATACATAATAACATATAATTACCTAAATACATTAACCTTTCAATATGATGAGCATATGAATATTGATTTATTTTATTGATAATATTATCAATCGGTAAAATATTAGTTTTTCCAGTCCACATTAATTTTTTATTGAGTTTATTAGTATGTTTAAAAAAATTCATATTAGATATTTTATTTCCTTCCAATAAATATATTGTATACATATAATTTCTCCAACCAATAATTTGACGAATAAAACCTTCAAATGAATTTATCGAAATTTTATTTTGATATTTTAAAGTCATATCAATGACTTCTCTATCTGTTAATAAACCAATATTCATCATTGGTGATAATACAGAATGAAATAAAAATGGGTCTTTATCAGATACGGCATCTTCATATAAACCAAAGTTTTCAAATTTACTTTTTAAAAAATTGTGTAACCATTTTATTGAATCTTCATGTGTAATTGGATATATAAAATTATCTAAACTACCATAATTATCTGGAAAATGTTGTGTAACATATTTTTTTGCTTCTATTATGTATTCAGTATATTTTGATTTTTGTTCAATTATTTTAGGTAAGTTAATATCTTTAGGTAATTTTTTACGATTATCTTCATCAAATGACCATTTTCCTCCTGTAGGTTTCCCATCTTTCTCTATTAATATATTAAGTCTTATACGTGTCCATTTATAAAAATTTTGATGATTATATTTTTTACCATTATAGAATTTATTTATATTTTCTCTTAATAATTGCTCATTTACTAAAAAATTTGGTGTTTGTAAAATATTTAAATTAGGTATATATTTTAATAATTTATTTTTTAATACATTATCACATAAATCATATGTTTGAACATTTATTTTATTTATTTTTTTATAATCTTCATTAAATTGAATATAATGTACATCTATTTTATTTAATTTTAAATAATCAAAATAATATTTCATTGTTGCTCGATGATATGCTAATTTTAATTTATGATATTTAAAATCTATAAAAAAACGTGAATCCTCTATTAAATATACCTTTTTATCTCTTAATAAATCGATATTTGAAAAAAGATGTATTGGAAATAATAAAAAACTATTCATATTTTTAATTTAGATAATATAAAAAAAACGAAATTTAATTAAAAAATATAATAATATAATATAAATGAAAATTTTATTTGAAGCTGAAGTAGATATAACTGAAATAAGTCCAAATTATTTTTGCACTGATCAAACAAATACAAGTCAAGTATTAATTTCTAGAAATTATTATGATTCTATAGAATTAAAGCTATATGTGCCAAATACTAATATTTCAATAGGAACTTGTTTATATGGTTCTGTAAATTGTCAAAAATCAATTGATAGTTCAAATATAACTCAAAATATATGGCTTGGATTTTCGGTAAATTATGAAGGAAATGTAGGAACATTTGTAATAAATGGTATGGTTATAAATAACGATTTTTTTTCAGTTCCAAATATATCTGCAATTTTATCTGTATCTGGCGTTTTTATTACATGTATGGATAATCATGTTTATACGACTTTATCTGAAAAAAATCCTAACCGTATTTTATTTATTATGTATAGTGATGAGTAAACTTTCACATTTATTATATTTTTTATAATATTATTATAAAAAATATTGACATACGCTTTCTACAGGGATCGAACCTGTGACCTTCTGGTTAACAGCCAGATGCTCTACCGACTGAGCTAAGAAAGCTTCATAATATATAATATTACTATCTCTTTAAGTAGTTTTAATTTATGATATTATTTTATATATATTTCGGAATTTATGAAAGAAATATGTAGTAAACTGGAGCCTTAGCGTAAGTTTATATGTAGTAAACTGGAGCTTTAGTATAAGTTTAAGATTATTTTCCGAAATGTATGTGAAGGGAAATATGTAGTAAACTGGAGCTTTAGTATAAGTTTAAGGATATACTCCGGAGTTTACAAAGGAAAATACAGAAAAATCTTAACCGTATTTTATTTATTATGTATAGTGATAAGTAAATATCAAAGAACTTTCATATTTATTATATTTTTTATAATAATATTATAAAAAATATTGATATACGCTTTCTACAGGGATCGAACCTGTGACCTTCTGGTTAACAGCCAGATGCTCTACCGACTGAGCTAAGAAAGCTTCATAATATATAATATTACTATCTCTTTAAGTAGTTTTAATTTAAGACATTATTTTATATATATTTCGGAATTTACAGAAAAGAACCGGAATGCAATGGAGGTTCATCGCTATACTCCGGAGTTTACGAAGGAAAATTTATGGTGTTTACTTTATAATAGATTTTATAGAAAATTATGTAAAATCATGATTTGGTTTATTTATTTAGTTTTTTTACCAAATAAAACTTGGTAAATACTAACTAAATTTATTTCCGGTGATAATATTATTGTATCAAAACAATCTCTATGTAAAACATGCATATCTTTGTATTTATCATTGCAATATTTATCCATAATATTCCAACCTATGTACATAAGATATATTTCCATATTACGATCCATAGTATAAGTCATGTTATTACAACTTATTGACAAAATGTTGAATTCCTTCATCATATAATTAACAGAGTATCTTGCATATCGGATTAACATACCATGTATAATGATATTTTCAATCCAATTAGACACTGTATTGGATTTATTTAATATATAATCCAATAATTTGAGCGTTTCAGGATCAAAGTACATTATTAATGTACGAAACATGAATTTAAGATGACAAACGTGATTATCCATTGTAGTCTTATTTTTTTTATATATAATTTAGTATATTATACAATAAATTTTTAGTCATCAATTTTTTATATAAAGATGTATTCGATATGAAATCTATGTTTCCTCACTATACAAGCCTTTTTTATATATTTCAATTATTTCTTTTCTCATACTTTTATAATCTGCAATTGGTTTAGGATAATCAATATGAGGATATTTTTTATATGCTTCATGCCAATTTACAATATCTTTTACCGGAACATCTTTTAGTTGAGGTACCCATTTTTTTATATATATACATTGAGAATCAAAATTTTCAGTTTGTCTTTCAATAGACATTATTCTAAAAAAAGGTTGTGAATCTGCACCTGATCCAGAACTCCATTGCCAGTTTCCATTGTTTACTGATGGATCATAGTCTATTAGTTTAGTTGCAAAATATTTCTCACCCATATTCCAATTACAGTTTATAATTTTAATTAATATATTACTTGTTATTAAACGTGCTCTATTGTGCATAAATCCAGTTTCATTCATTTCTCTCATTCCAGCATCTACAATAGGAAAACCAGTTTTACCATCACACCATGCTTTAAATTTTATTGGATTATTTTCCCATTTTATTTTATCATATTGTTCTTTTAATGAATGACCTTCTAATATACGTGGATTGTAATAAACTAAATAATAATAAAATTCACGCCAAAGTAACTGGCTTATTAAACCATTATCTTTACCTAGTTTATTTAAAAATGCATGATATACTTCCCTTATCGATACTAAACCGAACTTTATATATGCCGATAAATTTGTTGTAGGTTGTGTTAATATATTTCGTGTTAAATCATAATTTTTAAATTTATCAATATTATCCAATATTTTAAGAGCATTTTCACGACTACTAATTAATGCTAATTGCGGATTTTTACTATAATTAGTTAATTTTTCTAATTTGTAAACAAAACTTATTTTATCAAATTTATTACTTTTGTAATTGATATATTGTGCTTGTTTAACAGTAAATTTAAAAGCATTAAGTTTAAATGGTGTAAATTTTTGATATTCTTTACCATCTGTTTTAAGATAAGTTCCAATATTATTTAGTAAGTAATCTTCTTTTGTGAAACAATTTATATTATTAATTTTACAAAAATCAATTATTTCTTTATCCCTTTTTTGCGCATAATTTGTATAATCCATATTAAAATAAATCGAATTATATTTATATTTTTTAAATAAATCAGTTAATACTTCTATATTTTCACCATAATAATAATGTATTTGTGAATTATATTTTTCTTTAAGCTCTTTATCTAAACTATTTAATGATTCTAACATAAATTGAAAACAGTTTGATGAAAAATATTTATTTTTACTTGTTATTTGTTCAGGTGTAAAAATAAATATTAATAATATTTTATCAGAGTTTTTATAACAGTCTATAAATGATACATTATCATCTAAACGGAAATCCCTTCTAAAAATAAAAATAGATTTTTTCATTATTATACTCTTCTTAGAAAAAATTTCTACTAAAAAAAATATTTTTATTTATCACTTTCTACTATTGTTAATTTTGCTTTTAATATTTCTTCAAACATATCATTTTTCAAATTTTTTTCATATATATGATTCATATTAATTTGATATATATTATTTTCTTCATGAACATTACCAAGATTAATTATTATAAATCTCAATTTATCGGAAATAGGGTTTTTATTTAAATAATTATAATATTTATCTAAATCATCAAAAACATGACAATTTGGTAATATTTTTGATAATTGTAGATTTTGAACAAAATTAGAATCATTTATAGGATCAAACCCTTTTATTATAAAAGAAGAATATACAGCAGCATATAAATTATTCACATAAATTGTAATTGTCATTGGAATATCAATATGATTAAATAAATAAAATAAATTATTTGCAGAAAATAATGCACCTCCATCTCCTTCAAATACCCAAACATGTTTTTTTGTTGCATAATAAATACCTAAACCATTTGCTATACCAACACCTATTGAAGCCCAATTACTATCACTTTCAAAACAATTTGATTTGGTAAAATTCATATATTTCCCAATGGCATACCAGTGATTTCCAACACCTGTTGTAACAGGTACATCTAATTTATGATTCATATGTACTAATGAAGCTTTATGTGCATATTTTTCAAGTAAACTAATACTTGGTAAATTAATTAATAGTTTTTGATTACTTATCTTTAATGTATTAAACCATTCATTATTTACTTTAATTGATAATTTATCTAAAATTGTTTTAAAATTTAAAAATACAAATATTTTTGTATTTGATAATTTATTTTTTTTTTTGTAATCTATTATATATAAATTCTTTTTTTTAGTTATAAAAGGAATTGAAAACATATCATAATGATATTCTTTTCCATTATATTTAAGGTCTTCTATCATATTACCAATTAACAATATATTGTCACAATTATATAATGCATAATTTGCTGAATGATTACCAATTGATCCAATTCTGCCACAATATAATCCTGTATTATAAATTGTTCTTGCTTTCCACGTAGTTACATATGGTAGATTATTTCTTTTTAAAAAATTTTGTATAGTTTTATCATATTTTCTATGATTTGTTTTACCTAAAATTACCAACAATTTTGTATTATTTATTATTGATAGTTCTTTAATTGTTTTATTTAAAATTAATTTATTTGAAACAAATGTATTTTCCTTCGTAAAATGATGACTAATCTTCATTTCTGTATTTTCTTTTGGTATTTTTAATTTATTACACTTATATAATAAAATATCAACATCTATTGTTAAAATAACAGCAGTATTATATATTTTAGCAATATTATATGAAAGTATTAATTTTTGTAATAATTCATTTGATTTTTTTACATGAAATGAATATTTAACAATTTGTTTTGATATTTTTTCAATATTCCAATGTTGAAAATCTACATTTTTTTTCTTTTCAAACCCAGTAATAACTAATAAAGGTTTATCTTCACATTCTGCATTTTTAATTGAACTAAGTGCAGTTGCTATTCCGGGCCCTGTTCCTAAACAGAGAATACCAACATTATTAGAATAACTACCATATACCTGACTTACAAATCCATTTTGAAGTTCATTTCCTACATTTATCCATTCTATTTCTTTTGGAATATAATTTAAAATATTATCAATACTGGAACTTGGTAATCCAAAAATTTTATTCACATTTTTACTTAAAAGAAAGTCCCAAATCAAGTTTGAATAAATATATTCTTTTTTCATATTTAATATATATATTCTCAAGAAAAATATTTGACTAAAATATTTGATAATATGATATTTTCCTTCATAAACTGAAGAAAATAATTCTTTATATACATATAAATTCATTGTAAACTGTAATATATTTTATGGAAAGATAAACTAGAACAAATGTGTAAGTTCTTCGATACCAAGGAATTTTAATATTTATTAAATATATATGAAAAATAAAGAAATTGAAAATATAATTCAAAATTTTAAATATAAAAATGGTATATACTTTTATCCAAAAGAATTAGAATTTAAAAATACAGATTCAAATATTATGAATGCTGCTCATTTATTAAATGAATCACTTAATCAAAATATAATTGAACCATCTGATTTTCTTGAAAAATTTAGAAAAAATATGGATAATTATTTTTTAGTTAAAAATCCAGATCTTAAAGATGAATATTATAATTTACTTAATACTAATAAATCAAATGGAAAAAAATTAAAATGGAATATTTTATTTTGTGAACCAAATCATATTTTTAGCTTACATATTCATCCAAATATTGAGTATGAATATAGTCCATCTTTAAAATATTCATTGGGTGAATATAGATATAAAACTCAAGTAAATAAAAACACAAATATAAAAGATCTTACTAAAAAAGATTTTGCGTTTAAAAAAAATAAAGTTATTATTAATCCTGTTAACTCTATGCATGTTAGTTATAGCACAAATAACTATAGTATATCTCTTATTTTATGGAGTGGTGAACATATTAAATTTACGCCACAAAAAAGTCCGAAATTTTTGAAAAAAGTTACATTTTAAATTTTTTTATTTCTCTTCTTAAATGAGAACCTTATCATAAGTTTAAGGTTATTTTTTGGATTTATATAAATTTATATTTGAAAGTATTTTTTTATATTTAGGAGAAAAATTTGTATCTTTTGATAAGCATGTTATTATAACATTTAATATGCATTTAATTTTTTCATCTTCATCTGTTAAATTTGTATATTTTTCAAATAATTCATCAATAATTACATTAAATTGATTACCAAACATATCTTTTAATCCTTTCATACATTTTTTTTTAGCTATTTGATATTTACTTTTTACATTTAAACAATTATAAAATAAATTGTATTTTTTTTTAATATTTTCTTTATATTTTTTAAAAGATTCATTATTAATAATTGAAGAATTTTTTTCTTTAATAGATTTATTGGAACCATTTATATCATTATTTTTCAAACTTTTTGTTTTAATTAAATTGGTAATACCACTTGAGACAAAACTTGAATATTTTTTTTTATATATATTTGTAAAATTAAAATTATTTTGTTTTCTAGTATTTGGTTGTATTAATTTGGGTTTTATTCTATTTAAACGTTTAATTGGGTTTTCATTATAGTATTGTTTATTTGATTTATGTGTATTGGTATTAGTATTGGTATTGGTATTAGTATTGGTTGATTTTTTCCTATTAGATTGACTACCTTTATTAGTGGTATAAATATTTTGTAAATTAAAGATAATATTTTCATCTGTTGATATAGGTATTTGTTGTATTGGATTATTTTCATTATATTGTTCTTTAGAACTATTATAAATATTAGTTAAATTAAAATTATTTTGTTTTCTACCTTTATTAGTATTATTATCTGTTGATATAGGTATTTGTTGTATTGGATTATTTCCATTATATTGTTCTTTAGAACTATTATAAATATTAGTTAAATTATTTTGTTTTCTACCTTTATTAGTGTTATTATCTGTTGATATAGGTATTTGTTGTACTGATTTATGCTTCTTTGAATTATTTCTATTATATTTTTCTTCAAACTTATTATTCATATTTGTTGATTTATGTTGTCTAATACTATACTTTTTATTTATTTTTGAATTTTTATTATTATTATTATTATTCGGATAATTATTTAATGGATCGGAAAGGATATATTCGTATAAATTTTTTAAACGCGAAAGCATTAATATATTATAACTTTATATATTTTTTTGTATTTTATAGATAAAATTAAAATCTAATCAATTTATTGTCATAACACATTTTTAAACCTAAAATAATAATAATAATTATTAATATTATTATAATATTCCATAATGTTTTATTTTCTACTTCATTTTTTTCCTTTATTTTTTTAACTTTTTTATTTTTCTTAGTTTTTTTTTCTTCAGCTGATATTGTTTCTATTTTTACACTTTCATCATCTGGAGCTTTTTCACGTATATATATTGGTTTTTCTACAATAATTTCTCGTGGTTGATCATCATAGTATGGCCCTTCATCATCCCAATAATTTACACTAACATTTGGTATATTATCAATAAAATATCCACCACCATAACCACCATATCCTCCATTATAATATGGACCCCATCCACCGCCACCATGATATCCGCCGCCACCATGATGTCCACCGCCACCATGATGTCCACCTCCATGTCCATAACCTCCTCTACCCATTCCACCACCACCTCCTCCTCTACCCATTCCACCACCTCCTCCTCCTCCTCTACCCATTCCACCACCCATTCCACCACCACCTCCTCCGCCACCACCACCGCCTCCACCACCATGAAATTTTTCTATACTGTTATCTGTTTGCAATTCTTTTTTTTTCATTATTGGTGCCTTAATATCATCTGATAAATCTTGTTGGTCAAAATATTTTTGCTGATTAAATTGTGATGGACCATTATAGTCTTCGATATAAGGTGGTGAATTAAAAACATAATCTAATTGTGCACCTTGGATTAATGCCATTATATAAATATAAGATATATATTTATTTTTTATTTATTTATAAAAAAAGATTATTGAACATAATAATACAATTAAAATAAATACCATTAAAAAGTTTTTCTTTTTAGGTTCAGTATTAGTATTATTATCGAAATATTCCTTATGACTAACATCACTTTCAATTAACAAATCAGGTGATGGATATGTGGGATGTTGATAAACAACATATTCAAATATATTATTATTTATAGTATTAGCAATTTTATTATTTAATTTATATGTATCTGATATTACTACATCTCTCGGTTGAGGTTTATTTGAATATTCATTAGATATTGGAACATCAAAATATCCATTATTTACAACAGAAGCTCCTTCATATACATTCATTATATATAATATATATTTATAAAAAAATTTTTACTGAATATATTTTATTAAGTATAATAAAATATATTATAAAGAAAAGAATCGTAGCTTTAGTGTATTTTCCTTCGTAAACTCCGGAGTATAGCGATGAACCTTCATTGCATTCCGGTTCTTTTCTGTATTTTCCTTCGTAAACTCCGGAGTATAGCGATAAACCTTCATTGCATTCCGGTTCTTTTCTGTAGATTCATCGCTATTTTCGGTAGAGCTATTCTCGAAGGAAAATATACAAAAATAAAAAAATTGAATTATAATATTTATATATCATAATTAAACTTCAAAAAAATATATGACTTGCATATTCATTGTATTTTCTTTC
>Ga0214919_10005085_pt1 | contig 18874 bp, 36 predicted proteins | sample LL1503_MetaG_FD_177994 | JGI IMG/M metagenome (GOLD analysis project Ga0214919, IMG submission 177994) | Freshwater microbial communities from Lake Lanier, Atlanta, Georgia, United States - LL-1503 | ecosystem: Environmental > Aquatic > Freshwater > Lake | place: USA: Georgia | collected...
CTTCGGGCTTCCAAAGGAAGCCTCCCTTGCGATTCATTTTGGAGTTGAAAAGCCAAACGGGAATTCGAGGGAGATCAATGGAGTTATTTCTAGCTCCGTTAAGATCTGCATCGGCGGCATAGCCGCAAGACTTACAATTGTAAGTCTTAGATTTCCGATTGGATTTCAATACCAATGAGCAACCGAAACAACGCTGAGACTTGTAAGCGCTCTTCTCGAAAACCAAGGATACTTCCTTAATTTCCGAGATACTTCCTACCTTTCTTTCGATTACCGAGTTTGTCCAGCTGCTCATTAAACGTGATGTTTTCTTACCGTGAAAGATATTCACGACCTTTTCTAACTTGATTTCCTTGATTCCGTCAAGGTTTAACTGATTAATCGACCAATGAATGAAATTTTCGCGATGATCTTGACAGGCTTTAAAGCCCTTAGATCCTTTCTTTTTACGCTTCATCTTGTTACAGATTGACTCCAAAGAGTGGCCATCTTTATCGTGATGCGGTGTTGCTTGTCCATCGGATAGCGTCAAAACCGTCTTAAATCCAGTATCTCCGCCGACGGTTATCCCGTTAAATTTAAGGGATTCTCCGCGTTCCCAGCGAAGCTGAATTGAGTTTTCCGAAATAAGAAAGCCGCCTTTCAAGCTCCATCTTTCGTCTTTCGAATAACGAGAAAGGTATTTATAGTTTTGAACTGGGATGACGATATCTTCGATTCCCTTTCCGAGCGAAGAGAGCTTGACGAAACCGTAAACCGCCTTCGAGTTTGGTCGGAGAAAGAAGTTGGCGCATTTCGATGACACTTCAATCGAGAAGTTTAACGGGATTCCGGGCTTTCTTAGAGAATATTTGGCGAGCTTCTTATTGAGGTTTTTGATGTTTGAAGTTTCGGTTGCTTTTGTCAGGCCATAAAGCAATTTCTTCCTCTTCTCAACCGCGGAGCCTACGGCTCCCAATGCCTGGTTTGATAACGTCGAAAGCATCCTAGCTGAAAGATCTGGATACGAAATGGCGTTATGATCGATATATTGAGGAAGATCCAAGAGATCTCGTGACACATCAAAGACATGAATCACGCCTTTCGAATCTGGTTTGGATTCAAAAACAGAACCCCAGATATAATCGATAAACATCGAATAAGCCACTTTAGAATGACTTAAAAGAAGGGAAACCTCGTTGCGCTTTCCGCAATTGACAATTTTCGTATTATGAGTTGTCGATCTGGTAATCATATTAGATAGAAATGTATTACCAGAAACGAAGCAGAAACCTACAGATTATGCTGATTTTATAGGAACACCGTGAAACGATTTAGGACGGCCAAGATGATCAAGATGATCAAAATGAAAGAGGCCCAGTTAGACCTTGCCGAGATTCAACTGGATGCGGAATTGTCGCAGGCCAAGAAAGATTATCAGAAATATCACGGAGAGAAGGAATGAGTCAGAGACTATGCACTAACTGTCGCCACGGCGCGACACAAGATGTCGGTTATTCAAATTATACTGTTGAGGGAACGGTATTTCTTTGTCTTGAGGAATGCAATCCAGTAATGTTGAATGGCGGCGTATCATGGGAGCTATACGAAGATCATGATAAACCACCATTCGATTGGGCCAAAGAGTGCACCGAATATAGATCTGGCAAGCCGCAAGAATACTGCGTGGAAGATGAGATTCCAGAACCAAGTACTAAAAGGAGCTATAGATGATAGCCGGATTGCCAACAGACCATACGAAGTGGAAGTTCGTCAAGGAACATCGCGGTCCACCATTTGGGATTTTAGTCACGGCATCAACCGGTTCGGGAGATGGCCTTTTTAGCTTTGAGCTGTCCGATTGGGACGGAGAGTCTTCTGTTGTGTTGGCCGAGCGACACAAAGAGGCAGGCTTCCCGCCAAGCATAGTTGACGAAGCACTAGAACTTTACAATCAGGAGAAATAATGTCATACAAGGCGATCATCACCACTATTCAGATTAAGCCTCATTCCAACGCCGATAAACTTGAATTAGCGGTTGTAGAGACAGGAGAACAAGTAGTGGTTGGAAAAGGTATTCATAAGTCAGGTGACCGTGTTGTATACTTTTCGGAAGGCGGCCAACTGTCCCCGGAATATGTCTCGAATAACAACGAGTACCGTAAGAATGAGGGAGTCAATAAAGATCCGGAGAAGTTCGGATTTTTTGACGAGAAGCGTCGAGTCAAGATCATCAAGCTAAGAAAAGAAGTTTCGAACGGCTATGTTTCGCCATTCACTGCTTTCAGCTGGCTCGGTCAGTCTGCCATTGATGAGCTTAATTCCCTTCCAATCGGAACCGAGTTAGACACCGTTGCTTCTCACCAGTTTTGTGAGAAGTATTTCACCAGAGCAACTCGCGAAAGAATGGCCGGAAAGCCTGGTGAGCCAAAGCAACGGTTCAGTATTTCTGGATTCGATAAGCACTTCGATACTTCTCGGCTTGAGCGACATTATAATGCATTGCCTGACAACGCCGTGTTCTATATTAGTGAGAAAATTCATGCTACATCAGGAAGAACCGGCCTTTTACCTTGCTCTTACTCTAGGCCTCCAACGACTTGGTATGGTAAACTTTACAATAAGTTCATGAACCTTATCGGCCATCGTCAGTCAACAGACGTTACAGACACTTTTCTGATTAGCGGTTCGCGCAATGTTGACTTCAATCCACTGATCGAAGCTAATGGTGATGGATACCGTGCCAGAGCTACTAGGTGTTTTGAGGGAAATCTAAATGCAGGTGAGACTGTCTTTTATGAGCTTTGTTGTACCGGTTCTGGTGGCGCAGCTATTCAGAATGCTTCGGTTAACAAGACCGAGGAGTTTGGAAAAGAGATCGCCAAGAAATACGGTGAACATATTGAATACGATTACGGTGTAGCTCCCGGAGAAATCAAGTGCTTTGTATACCGAATGACACAGCAGGTTGATGGCGGCAATACGCTGGAACTAAGTTGGAACCAAGTTCTACGTCGTATTCGAGAGATGCGGGATGAGCATATCGTTCCTGTGCCATTCGTTGGACCATTCTGTAATAAATCCGAGATTAGTCAACGTATCAAGGATTACATTGGTGATGGTAAGGATAAACTTGGTAACCATCCTATTGAGGGTTGCTGCTTACGAGTTGAGCATCCGTTAGTCCCGACCAATATGTCAATTCTCAAGGTTAAAGCACCAGAATTCTGTTATCTTGAAGGCATTGCCAGGAACAATGATGCCTTTATTGATCCTGAAGAAGTGTCATAATTTTCCTTATTCTTACTTGCTGCGCCACTCAACCAATATACGACGTATCTTGTTTCGATAAAGATAACTCGATAGTTTATAGCGGAGAGTGCTTCTTTCCCGTAACGTATCAAGGCACTTATTATTGCTATGATAACTCTGGGCCATACAGAGAGAAGCAGGTTTTATAACCATTCCGCAAGATGGTCGCTGCATTATTCTGCCACAAAATCAGAGATCGTTAAATAATTGACGGTACAATACTTCACGAGGTACATCATGTTCATCCCATCAGATACAAGGATCTTTCACTCCGAGATTGGCGCGAAGGGCTTTGCTTACCCATCACATAACGGCTTTTCTAGCTTGAAGCCCTTAGAAATAGAAAGAGCTCCAATAGTCTTTTCGGAGGAATACGACCTAATGCCAATCACAATCTCTGATAAGGATTCTTCAATCTACTGGATTGAGCGCAAGGTATTCAATACAGCAGAGCAAAGTGTAGAGCGTTTTCCGGGGATTGAGCGGCTCTAATTTCTGCTAATAGATAAGTTAATGAGATGGCATCAAAGATAAACTCATTACTCCTTTCATTGGCATCGTTAGGCCTAATTGCCGAGCGCAATCAGATAATACGCCTTGCGTCGGATTCAGACCAGGATCTTCCGGATCTAACTAAGGACCTAGAGCCCGTAAAGAGAATGCCATATGAGCCAGATGAAACGGCTTGGGCCGAAAATGCTGAAGAGTTTGGAGAAGATATCGAAGAAGAAACAGATCAGCAATTACTAGAAAAAGCCGCCCCTGTGCCGAAACAATTATTTCTCGATACCTATGGCCTCGGGATAGCGGCAAGCGATTTTAATAAAATTGTAGCAAACTCTCTTGCACGACATGGGATTAGGCCAATTGCATCTGAGGATTGGGATGATATGCTAGGTTCTGGGTCATTTGGAGCTGTATTCCGAGCTGTTTATGACGGGAAGCCAGCAGTCGTTAAGATTTCGATAAGTGGCAATTCAATGTCAAAAGATGTTGATGTTTGGAAAAGAATACTTTCAATCTGGGATAGCATTCCGACGCAGTTTAAAAAGCACATCCAGCAGGTGTACCTTGCGTATTCGGAAACGATTCAGTTAACGACAGGTTCGATAAAGCTTCAAGTTATCGTCTCAGAAGAGCTAAGAGGACTGCCGGAGGGAGTTATTAGATTAATTTCCGGAGCGGACATGCCATTTGAAAAAATTGATGATCGTCTTGCTGAGTTTGTTTCAAGAATTAACAAGGACATTTGCGGGCCATATAAGATGGCCCCAGTAACGGTTGGTTCCATTAGAAAATTGATTCAGGATGGCATGGTTCTAGATCTTGCTAATCGTAATGAGAAAGAGATCGCAAAGCGAAAAGGCAAGGCAGATGGTCAAAACGGGAATAAACCCCCAAGTGATTTCGGAACTGTTCGTCAAGCAAGCCCTGTTCTGATATCAGAAGTTGTCAAGAACTACCTTATTACTTTGGCTCCTACAATGAAAGAAAAGCGAGCTGTAGTGTTTGGCATTCCGGATATTGTCTGCGAAGTATTTAAGGTTGCACTTAACGGGGCGGAAAGGCTCCCAGAACATCATAATCTTCCAACGGCAAAGACCTATTCAGCGCCGAGAGAGGTCTCAATGGTTTATGAGACAATCAGGTGGCTAGATGATCATGGAATCTCGTGGGGCGATCTTCATGCCTATAATATGATGCTTGGAAGCGACAACAATATAAAGATCACCGATGTTGGTAATTTCACAATAAAATAACGATAATCAAGGAATAAAATGTACATTTCGCCTATTATAATTATTATCTTTTTCTTCCTATTTTTGTTTTGTTAACGACAATGAAACTTTCAATAGAAGATGTTTTAGGCTCAGCACTTCATCCGACAACATGGTTGTCCTGGATTCCGCAAGATATACTTGAGAAATTACCTTACAATATCAGGTTGATGATTTCAAACATCAATGGGCTTTGGATTATAACAGATGAGGAGGTTGTGGTTGTTTGGTCATCAGAGCCTGTAGAGATCGAGAAAACAATAAGCTATTCTGGATCGGCTCGTGCTGCAGAATTTATTAAAAAGATGATGGCGTCAGTTTCTCCAAATCCAGATTTTGATCTTACCGACATCACAGATGATAATGACGATATCGCTTAATCTATTATTATCGGTAGATAATTAATGGAGATAATGTGACAAAGCAAAATTTGATTAAACTGGCAGATATGCTGGATAAAAGCGGTAATCATAAGGTGGCAAGCAAAATTGATGCTATACTTGCAAGGATTTCGGACAACGAATACATAAAGTGCATGAGATGTGGTCATTGGTATTCCGAATATCATGGTCACCACAAGAGAACTCATTGCCCAAAATGTGGCGATGGCAGCATAGAGTCTGGTATAGAAGAGACTTAAATGTCTTTTGAGTGTGATAGAGATTAATCTCCAACTACGGAAACCAAATGTTTAAACCTAATCTAAGATCTATGCTTCGCAGCTCACTTCATCCATTTGGCTTATTATCCGAATCAATCGATGAGCTTATTGACAATAAGATTATTTGGGGCATGATTCCAAAGAGACTTCAGAACCTCCTTTGGCAAATCGATCTTCGTGCCGGCAATCTCCATCATATGTCAGAACTTGATAATTGGGGAAGCCACGAACCCTTTAACAAGATATGCTGTAAACTCGGCCGACACGATTACTTCTGTCATAGCCTGCTTAAACCACGAGGCGGTGGGGATATCGGCGTTGTTCTGAAATGTATGCGATGTGATTACACCAGCCACACTAATATCGTCAATAAACAGGTAACGGTCGTATCGGACGAATAGCCGCCATTGGCGCCGGATAAGATTTATCTTGCTTGGTCTTGACTTTTAGCAAACCGTGCTTAGATTGTGGTATGCGGCGAGCGATAGCGTTCGGCGTTTAACCTCAACAATTATGGATCAAATGATGATAACCGACAAGTCAACCACGAATCACGTTGGCGCCCTTAACGTAGCATGCCCAAAGTGTGGAGCACTTCCCGGAATCTTTTGTGTCGAGAATCCGCGACCCGATATGATGCTTGTTCGTAGTGAGCGAGTCGAGAAGGCAAGTGATGATGAGGCGTCCCAATGAAAATCAAAATGAATCGGGATACTTTGGATTCATTGTTTGGCAATGCAGTTATTTCCATCGCAACAACACACTGTAAAGATGCTGACGAAGATTTTGCAGTTACATTTCTTGGTTGGAAGTCAAAGACTTATGATAAGGACGACCCAGCCTGCAATCCAGATTCATCAGGAATGATGGAAATCGAGATGAGGATTAATGGAGTGGATGTCGATCCATCAGCTTGGTTCGTAAGGCTCGAACAGCATCTCGATGAACAGGTCAAGAAAGAAGCTAGGAAGCTTCTTGTAGATATGATTCATCGCGTCAAGAACGCTATTGGTGATAAGCTGGATGATGTACAGGATGTTGTATCAAAAGCACTGAATATTGATGATCCCAACGAGGATTCCGAATGACAAACGAAAATAAACTCCAGAAGCTGGCCGACCATTGCTTTGAGATTGAGGCTACCCTGCCAGATTTCAAGTTCAACGATATGGCCAATGCTTCTGATGATCAGATTCTGCGCCAAAGGCTTTATCGTATCCGCTGCGAGATTGGGATGCTGGCCGAGCTTGCCAAGAAAGCAGACCTAATTAAAGGCTCGAAGGTTTCGGAGATTGATGGTTATGCTGCGGCATTGGAAGAGGCCGGTTTCCGCAACACAATTTCGCTGGTAGTGTCGTGATTCTCATCACACCAAGACAGCTTGCCGATATTCTTGCTACAGCATTTGAAGCTGGCCAATGGGGCGATATCGATCCTAACTTGTTTCGCGCCGTTGCAGATAATGTGACAGGCGATGATCAGTTGGAATATCAAAACGCGATGTATGAAGCATTACGTCGAGCGGCAGCCGAGATTAACGAGATGACATCATGAGTGATATCCACTGGCATAAAGGAAACTCTATTCCTTATGGTCCTAAAGGTCAACGAGATCGCTTTGTTTATGTAATGACCGAAGATGATGGAGGCTATCCGTCAGTGACGATATGTCATCTTTACGGTAAGTTTCGAACCAGCGAACCTGACGATATTAGGTGGCATACAATTGCCAAATCGTGTGACGTCAATCGCGATCCGGAACACTTTATGAGATCCTATACTCCACCACTGGTGCCATGGATCAGAATCGGAAATACTGGAAATGAATCAGGGCTTACATCGTGCTGGGAGATTGTGGCCTGGGCGGAATGCGAATTGCCGGTGACGCCAGATTATACTAAGTTGGAGGATTGATGTCGAAGAGCTTAAATTATGTATTTATCGGCCAGTTTAAGTCAGCGTCTAGCGACAAGGTATGGGGAATAATTGAGCTTGTTCCTCCGAAGTATAGTTATGACTCAGGAAAATATATCAGTTTTTGGGGACGTCGCGGCTCGAAATACCAAACCAAGGTAATTGATGGCAATATTTATGAGATTGCTAATCTTTACGATGCCAAGCTGGATAAGGGCTATAAAAAGGTTAACAAAAATAAATTAGACGAAATCTATCCAAACTTCGAAAAAGATCTTGAAACTACGGCATTCTGGACCGTACTAACAAAGGCTGGTGATCTCGGAGAAAAGGCTTTCGATTACGTTAAAGAGAAGACTGACATCATGAACGGGTAACTGGTGCCACAAATCCAATATTAATGCCGTCCTTCGTTTATTCGTCGGACGGCGTTTGTCGTTTTGCCTTATGGTTCCTGCTAATATTCTTCATTTAAAAATGAATCACACTAAATTGCTAGCAAAGTGTCTAACCAAACTGTCTCTCACAAAAGAGGCTTTCGATGTTCGACTGGTTCCTTTTATTACCGCAATGTATGGCCAATTTCAGCTAGACCCAGAAAAATTTATTACTGCAAACAAGAAAGATATTGAGAAGATAGATCGCATAGCCAACGGGCATTATGAATTTTTGAATAGTGGTGGAGAGGGTAGTGCATGGAAAATAGGTAATCGTGGAACATATGTTTTAAAGATTACCATAACACCTGCGCTAAACGTCATGAAAGACAGTGGGAAAATAACAATTCACAAAGAGCCAACACAAGATGCGCTTGACGTCTCAAATGTTCTTTGGTCGAAAAGTCCAGGAGCACGGCACGAGGTAATGATTCGTGCTAATGGAGAGCTTCAGATAATATATCACAACCAAAACAGACAACCAAAGAGAGTTTGGTGGAAGGTAATTGAATATTTAGATAGGTCAATAATAGAGGACGATTCCGATAGCGTCGATGCTATGATCGGGCTGATACTTGATCGGATTCTTGTCATGGCAAATGCACGACGTGAAGAGCTTGGGCAGCACGATTCTCTGTCTGATTTTGATATGTATAGCACAGATAATGCAATTATCATTGGCGCTGATAATTCATCAAAAAGAAAAGAGTTGGCTAGAGAACTGGCGTCAGATGTGAGACAAAACCAAGAGACAAAGCAAACCATTTTCGATCTTGGAACGGATCTGTCCCAGGGTTGGCTAGAGGATTTTATTGACGGAATGCTTTATTTGATGGCAGTAAGAGATAAGAGTGACTTTATCGCTGATAATCTTGGAATTCGCGAATCAACTGGCCGGCTTGTTTGGTTTGATCCATAATCTACTACTTTTACTCCGCACATTATAAGAGGATTTATTAATCATGCTTTCACAACTCGCTAAACTCGCATCACGCCTTGATACCGTGGGCCTAACAAAAGAAGCTGACGTTCTTGATGCCTTCATCAAACGTGCCGCTGATGGCGAATATTCAGAAGTCAGCGGTGAGTATCATCCATCGGAAGAAGAGGAAGAAATGTTTGGCAAGTGGCATGATGACGGCGATTCGAGAACAGAGAAAGAGAATAGATTGTCAAGACTTATCTCGGAATTAAGTGATGTAGATAAGTCTAATATAGACGGGTTATCCGATGAGGATCTTGATTACTTGCTTCGTACAGCAAAAAGTATCCTTACTGATAAGAATGACTGGGAAAGTGTGTTGCAACGTAGTCCGAGGTCGAGTTATTCACCATTATATGGCGGCGGATAACATAGTTATAACTCTGTGGCGCTACCGCAGCGCACACTGAAAACCTCGGAAATATATTTTTATTTATTTTCGCTTGACGCTAATCGTACACTACTCTTCGGTAGAATAGGGAAGGGTAGGGAAGGGTAGGGATGGGGCAACCGGTTTGCTTTAATTCTCCCACAAAATGGGAACAAGATTATGCTATTATTCTTGCTTAAATAATGAATCGCAGAATAGCAAATCTTATTAAATCTCTCGCCGCTTATCCAGAGGCTGCCGAGCTTATTTCGCTACGGGAATTCAAAAAGAATTAGGAGCACAACAATGTTCGACAATCCTTATTTTGAACCATCCGATGAAACCGAAGAGATGAATTATCTGCCGTCCAAATTAATTAAGATCGGATTTTACAAGGGATCACAGAGGGTTTGGTTTCACCGCTTCATTCGCTGGTGGACGAAGTCAACTTATTCTCATGTTGAACTCTTGCTTGACGAAGAAACTTGGGTTTCTATTTCTCCGGCGTTGTTATCTGCGGTGACAACCAAAATTGTCACAACTTACGAGCCAGATGATTGGGACTTTTTAGAGTTCGGTGTTTCAGAGATTCAACATCGTGCAATGAAAGAGTTTATCGCTGAGACGACAGGTGATGGATATGATTGGGTTGGAATGTTATTGTCTCAGATTCTTCCTGTTATGGTTAAGGCAAGAAATCGTTGGTATTGTTCGAGTTGGACATTTGCGGCAATGAGTTATTCTGGGATAATAAAACTTAGATCACTTAGGAGTCATGAAGTTCCAAATTTAAGCCCAGGAAAGCTTCATTCGATACTTACTGAAATATTCTCAATGTGATTCGATCTAAATCTATTACTTTTGCGATAACATTAAATGGAGATAATTTATGTTACGCAAATTAGTTAAGGTGGCCAATCGGCTTGATTCACTGGGCATGATGAAAGAAGCAGATATTCTTGATGCTGAAATTGTTCGTCTTGCGGCTTTCGAGCATGATCTGGGATCTAGTTCTGGTATTGCTGACGACTTCGAAGGAGACGTTGATCCCGATTCGGTATCTTCTGAGGATGCTTGGGAAGCTTTCGAGACAACTCAGCCACAGCATACCAATTCTCCAGAAGAGAAACTAATCTCGATGTTATTTGGGCGTGAAGCGCTTATGAGAGATCCTCGTTTTGTAGACCAGATAACCGGAGAGCCAAAACCAGTTGAAGAAATTGCGGCCGAGTTAGGAATAGATGATCCAGAGATTATTGATGCCCTAGAATCCCTGCTTGATTCGAATGGACTTTATACCGGTGGAATTGATCGGTATACTGGGAGATCAAATTAATCATGCCTAACCATGATAAGCTAAACGGCCTCGAAAAGGAACTTGACAGACTTGGACTCAATGAAGAAGTTGAAGGTGTCAAATCTCTCAAGATGAAGATGACACCGATTGAATTAGCTATGATGTTCGGCGAGTTAAATGGCGAAGTCTTTTTGGAAGATTCAGAAGAATGTGATGAATCTGAAGAAGATTCGGCAGATGATAACGATACCTTTGATTATGCTCATTTCGGTCTTGGCGGAGATTCTAGCCATGATAGAAAGGCCGAAGCCGAAAAGGCAAAAGAGAGACACAGAATCCATGTTGGCGGGTTGCGTCATAAGGCTCGCTTTGAGTTAGATCAATTACTGGAAACGATTGATGATTGTAGGGCGGAAGGCGATCCATACGGCGAACTTGAAAGCCTTTACTCTAAACTTCCGCTAGCCCAGATGCTGTTTAAAAAGTATGAGATGGAATATCTTAAACTAAATAGACCAAAGAAAATCAGACCATCAGGCCAATCAGATGACGACTGATGCCATTAGCTTGTGGCAGATCGTCCAACATTTTATCCCGGCGTTTCCGATAGGCAGAATTTCAGGGTGATATAAATTCTATCTCGATTATCTTTTTGTCGCTTGACTTCTGATATGCCGCGCTTAGGTTCTTCGCATGGAACGAATCCAGATCCGGAAGATACCGACATCGCGATATCTGGTCGATATAAAATTCTTGCCAATTTCCTAGCCTACAGATATAGGATAGGAGCGAGGTCAATTCCAATGTCAAAGGTCATTACTGTCCGTGCCAATCTCTTCGACAAAGATCCGAATGCCATCGGCTACAAGGGGCGTCGTGGGATGAATGTTTCCGTTCATCGTAACGGTGTGATTGACGAGGTTTTCGAGTGGGAAACGAAGTCGTTCAATCTTGACGACCAGTTGAACGCTGCGATTTCCTACTTGAAGATCGAAAGCTATGTCAGCCAGGGTTGGCAGCGAGTGTCCGATAGCCAAATCGGACACTGGAAGCTGGTTGAGAAGGGTGGTCTGCGGTTCACCAATGATGGTTGTACCGTTAAGGTCTTTGGAGAAACGAAGGTGAAGCCGACAAACGGCAAGCTTTCAATGCGGTAGTTTTGTTTCAGGCCATGTAAGTTTAACAAAATTCGGAGTCTAATACAGTGTCGTTCATGTTTGTTACAACCACGGAAAACGCCCCTATCGGGAGCGGTATTCATCCTATTCCAGTAACCGAGCCAAATCGTCGTTCTCTTATGAACCGAAATGTCAATCTTGCTCACCGCTTGATTGCCGAGCATTTCGAATCTAAGGTGTCGCTTGATGACGTTTTGAAGATTCAGGTTGAAGCGGAAGAGGATTCTGACGAGCTTGACGACGAGCCGGAATTGTTCACCGTATCTTCTCGTTAATAGTTATAAACCCATAATCATCGGATTCTGCTATGTCGTTTACTCCTATTTTCTCGAAGCCCGCAGCAACAAAGATCGTTCCGATTGTCGTTCCGGTATTTGCTCCGGAACCTGTCGAGCTGAAAGGTCCGGTTTCCTATACTGATAGCGATGGTGCCGTTTACTCCTATACTCTCCATCTTGGTGGAGATTGTCTCTGGGATAAGGATGGTGTTGTTATTGCGTACAAGCTGTTTCAGGCTTGTTTTGAAGCTGCGCGACAGCATGGCTACCACGATGAAGATTTCGCGGCAGTAAGGCATGATACTACCGGTCAAAAGATCAATCGTTTGCCGCCACCTGTTCCGCCTATGGCGAAGCTTTCCAAGAAGCCGAATTATGGCACGATGGATCAGGATGCCGAGCGCATCGAAAGGGCTGTCAAGACGAAGATTCGTAAGTCTGGAAATTTCATTCCGCTGATTTGATGGCAATGTAAGAAGATTAACGAACACGAAAGACACAGGGTTTGGCTCTGTGTTTTTCGCATTTATATGCTGGAGATTCATGATGTGTTTCAGACCGAAGAGGTCTTGGAAACCGTTTGGGATTCTGGTCTAGTTAATCGTGAACTGCCAGACTACGATTCTATTCGGTTTTTCGTCAATCTCGGTTGGGCTGGAAGTCGCGAAGTCTACGATCCGCGCTCTGAGCAGCTTATGAGCAAGATTGTCGCATTTCGCAATCAGTCGAAGTAATTAGGAGGTGTTTATGGGACAGATCTTTGATCAAGATTCATATGATGAGGGCAAAGCCGAAGGTTTCATTGACGGTTATGCCAAGGGATATGAGGCAGCAACTAGAAATACGCGATTTGCCGAAGAGGAGGATGAAGCTTTTCGAAAGGCACAAGCTGAATCACTTGATCCAAATGTAGCTTGGATTAAAGTTCCATCTTGGGATGAGCTTATTAAGCTTGCAATTGAATATGGCAAGGATTTAGGATTTCATAATCAAAACAACTGGTAGGGAATTATTCGATAACTACTGAGGAACAAATTGAAGCGGCGTTGGCGAAGTTGCACCACTACGGTTAGTGATCTCAGATATAATAAAAGTGATTTGTGTCAAATCTCTCACCTTCAGCAAGGCTTCAAATGCCATTTTATGATTTAGAGGTTAAGGCTGAGAAATGAGCTATCTTGATGATTTTATTGCGGCAGAACGTGCCGCCGCCGAAAAGCGAGTAAACAAAGCGCTTGAGGCAATATCTCATTGTTATGAGAATTATCAGGAAGAGCGTAACCTGCTTTGCCTTTTGCTTTCAACTCCAGATAACGTGATTCAGAATGCTCTCGGCTATTGTCTTAAAATCGAAATCCCAATAAGAACCAAAGACTCTGACAGCTTCGAACCTTGGATGTTCGATGGTTTTGTCGGAACCTATTCTCTAATTGCGAAACTCGAATGGATTTGTCACTGGGTTGGCTATAACATTGTGAAGCACCGAGATCCTGGGGTTGCTTTCTATAAGATGATTTATGTTGACGATATTGGTTGCGACGTAAAGATAGTATTCTGCGCTAAGTCTGATCCCGATGCCATACCATTTATCGTTGCTTCTAGAGAAATGCTCGAAAGAACAAACGGTATTACCGCAGATCATTCAACCGAGGCAATTGAATCAGCGATTAGATTTCATATCGAACAAGAGCATAATCAAGCTAGGATTTCGATTCGGTTTGATTGCGATGATGATTCGGGCATAACTTATGACGGCGAAACATATGATTCGATTATAAAGTGGCGACTTCAAACGCCTGACGTCATTTTCGGTCAGCAATTAGCAGCAGATCTAAAAGCAAAGTATGGAGAATAGATGGGATTCACCAAGGTATTGTCGATCCAAGTTGAAACTAAAGAATTTGTTTCTTCTATTTCGTGCGATAAGTGCGGAAAGGAAGCCGTCTTAACCGGCCCTCAATCATCCAATAAAATCGGATCTGCTCCGGCTGGGTTTCACTGGATAAAGCTTTCCGGCGGTTATGCTTCTGATTTCCCAGAAGATGGCGATGTTTTGGATATTCTTACCTGCGATGCCTGCCTAAAGGAATGGGTTGATTCTTTCAAAACAGCACCGCATAATTCGAGCTTTATTTTCCAAAATCCAGTAATGGTTAGCTTTGGACGAAATACTTTATGGCTAAAACATAATGTACTTGAAACAAATAAGTTTCAAACAGCAGAAGATCTCGACAGGACAACGGACGAAACACCAGATGGCAGAGTTGCCGATTGTTATTCGGACCGAATTGCCGAATCACAGACTGATGAAAGCTTGGTTCAGATTTACCAAACGGCAATTGTCAGAGCAACAGGAAGACACGCTGTTATTTATCGTCTGATGCATCGCGATGCCTCTCAGTTTTACGCTTTAGATATTGATGATTGGTTTTCGCAATACAAATTCCTTGCTCCGGAGCTAACATGACAATTTTGCTTGTTTCGCAACTGATTCTTGTCGCAGCCATGCTTATCACACTCGGTTATGATCTATGGCACTTTAAAGAAAGGCCGGAGACACAGCTTGTTTGGTGCCTTTGGTTTGTCGGATCTGCTATAATTTGTACAATCCAATTATCGTCACTAGCCTTTTTGTATCTATTCTTAATAACAATGATGCTGCTAAGTTGGTGGGCTACGAACAGGCCAAACAAACGAAATGGCGACAAATAAGCGGCGGCATTCTGGAATTTCTGTCTTTGCGGCTCGGACGCCGCCACACTTCGATGATTCAGCGAGGTTGCTTAGGGCCTTTCGGATTCTGCGATGATGGTGTGGCAATGCCAATGATAGCTGCTATCGCATTGATTTCCGGAGTAAGTTGGATCTTTTTGTATTTTATCGCCACAGTGAAATATAAGCCTCCTGTATTCTATGATTTTTGACGACGATTTGTCCGCTTCCCTCTCAACTCAAAGGAGCCCTAAATGACAACGAAACACAGCCCAATCTCTGATACCAGAACGGCAAAGATGGTGATAAATAAACGGCGGCATTGCACGTTAACAACGGCAATGCCGGAATAAGAGGGGCCAAGGCCCCGACTATATATCTGGCGTTGTCGAACGACATAATCGGAACGCTCGAAATCAAAAATCATAGCAATATAATGAGCCTATTGACGCGTCAAGCGCGATTATATCAGGCCAAGTCATCCTTGGTTGATTGCCTATTATAGGTCACTATATTAAGACAGTATTAATGGTATTGTAACCGATCATAAGATGACAATATCAGTTCAATTATCTTCATTAAATGGACCACTCAGCCTTGCCTTTCCGGATGTTGTGGCGACAAGAAATGCTTGCCATTTTCCTAGCCGCCAGATATAGATGGGTGTCAGTGGAGCGGCATTGAATCGTCAAATAATCGTCGGATCAATCGGCGCTATCTCGGTTTTTCTCGCCTCACTTAGCTACTTTTTCCCGTGGTTTGGGGCGGCACTTGTGATGTTTTTTGGATTTATTATGGCGGAAGAAGCCAGCAAGAGCTACCCGCCTATGGCCTGAATGATGCTAATAAGTCTGGGTAATTTAGAGGTGATCAATGAGACGTAACGATGACACGATTATCGCTCTTAGCGTATCCTGCTTTGCGGTTGGATTGGCGGTTTTTAATCTGGTTTGTCCTTGGCTGGTAAGCGCAGTCATTTTCATGCTTGGAGCGATTATCGGATATAGTGCTTTGAGGCTCCATTTCTGGAATTGACTTATGACGGTTTGTGGCGGTGCCAGCACTAACCGGCAGCGGCCACAGAGGCATACGACAAGAGGCATACGACAAGATGATTAATTCTAATTCCGAAGATTCCGAACCGCACTTCTTCGATGCTTTAAGACAGCAAGTTTGCGTCGGCGACATTTGTCTTGTAATTGGTCTGGCAGAAAAGGATGACGAAAAGTACGACGCTCTGGTTCCTATTCTGATTGTAGAAATACTCAAGATGAGAACAGATACTCTTTTCGAATACAGAGTGCTAATCAGCGCCGCAGATACGGCGTGCAACCATTATCAAAGATTCATCATGAAAAATGATGCTGCTACATCGGATCAATTCGTTAGAGTTAATAATCCAGAATTCTTCTCTGATTCCGAGCAGATGGCAAAAATTCTGGTAATGCAATATGACTTCAAAAATGACCACGAAAGGTGATTTTCTGTGGTTGGCATTTCAGCCACGCACGCGGCACCCAAAGCGTGCGTCCAAATTTTTAAATATGGCCATTAGTTGCGGGATATAAAATCCTTGCTAATTTCCTAGCGGCCAGATATAGCTTTCAAGCAAGCCTCGATGATTGTGGCGGGATTTTCCAAGGCAATCAAAGCGGCATCAAGTCAGAGGTAGATAATGTCGAAGTCCAAGTGGATTGTTTGTCGCACTGTTCCTTCCGGGAAGGCAGTCTCTCATTCCGAGTATGCTGGGGTTGTATCTATCCAGCGCCATACTGGCAATCGGAAGCTCCGGCGTCAGGGTATTCAGTCGATGCGTTGGCCGGAAGTCCCGGCTAATCAGCTTGCGACTCCGCGCAACGATTCCAAGAACTAAATAACCTAAAGCCCAGGATTCACAATGTTTTTCGTGTATTGTCAGTTTCCCAACAAGCAGGCAGAAGTTTACGAGTTTCCGGAACATGTTCATTATGCTATCTCGGATGGCAACCTACAGATTCTCGTTGAGGCCGGAATCACTGGCTTTACACGAGTTACCGTAGACGATATCTACGGTTATCGTGAGGTTTGGCGTCGGCCAAGTCGTAACGACCGTAGCAATCAAAGCAACTCTTAATCTAGAGAATACCATGATCCGTTTTCAATATGTTCACGTCAAGCGTCGTCGTCATCCAGTTTCCGTTGCATATGTTATGCAGCCAGATCCGGCGCTTCCATCTGGAATGTCTATTCGGTTTGCTGCGGCATTCTGCAATGATTATGATCGGTTTCACCGAAAGAACGGTCGTGAGCTGGCCACTGATCGATTGAATAGCATGGACGGAATTGTTCTTCCAATCGAGATTGGTACTCAGCCCAGTGAGGATGGCGGGACTTATACCGAGTCTCTCAATCAAGCAATTGTTCGCGAGATCCGTAGCTTCGTCACGCGAAACGTATTCCATATCATGGATGTTTTTTGTGCCGACAATGATTTTGGTTCTTCGCCAGATGGTCTTGATTCGGCAGGTATCTGAAAATCAGTGATTCCGCTGGGTTGTGATGACTCCTTCCATTCTCTCCCGCAACCCAGCGGTTTCGCTTTCAAGCAAAAGTGCCTTATGACATCTTTTGGTTTTTCGACGTATCGCTTTATTTCTGGCGCTGCAATCTTTTTTGCTGCAATTTCAGCAATCGTTATTGCCGTAAACGCCACAGGAATTCTTGACAATTCGTCTCGTAACAAGGAGGTCGATGAGGCATGTCGTCAGTATTCTGAATCGAATATAGCAGCATTCTATTATAAGCTTGGTTTACTGGATAAAATTAGCGTTCAGCTTTCCAGTACAACACTGACGCCAGCAGAGCGTTATGCTCTTGCTTCGCAAATGGATCTTTTGGAATATAGAATGCGACAGGATGTTGCAAAGATTCCGATTGGTTCTAGAACGTCCGCAATGGCAAAATATTCAAACTAGAGAATAAAGATGTCAAACAGTTTCCGTGTCGTATTTCCTGATGGTACTTCCAATCCAATTGAGGGCGCCGTGATTCGTATTACTGGAGAATCAGGCGATGCCGATGTATCAATTCCATATCTCATGGATACTTTAAAGGCGATTAATACAGCTAAGGTAGCATTGGAAGCTTCGCTTTTGTATCCTCCAGATTCGAAAGATCCAGAGTATCTTGATTCGCTCTACCGTCTAGAAGATGCTATGGGAATATTGTTTGAAGGTATTATTTTGCCTTCCGTTACCAACGAAAATGAGATCGTTACACTTTCAGATCAAACAGTGCCAGAACCAGAATTTTGGAATTAAGGAGATAAGATGACGACATTTAAGGTGGTATTTCCGGATGGGACAGAGTCTTTGGTTGAGGATTGCACTCTTCGATTCACCGATGAGAGCGGAGTATCTGATGATATGCCGATGGTTGACATGCTAGACGGTTATTTCGCTGGAACCGAGCTTTGCGATACGATTATTAGCTCACAGGATATCGATCCGAGCGATAAGGAGGCCATCCTTGAGGCCGGAGATGCTGTTCAGGCTGCCATCGAGTATCTCATGGCGTGCAATGGATATACCGATGATTCTGCTGACGACGAATCGGAGCAAGATTCAGAAGAGATTTATAACTGATAACGGGTTTTGGTGCAAAATGTCAAATATTAAGAAGCTAAATAACGCCCAGATTATCGCACTATCCAGTGCTCTAACCAAAAATGCTGTTGATGCAGCAAAGAAGGATCTCGGACCCTCTTCATCAACCATTGTTCCTGCTTTTACCGTAACTTGCGATGGCGGAATGGTTACCATTGGCGATTGTGTTGAATATACGCCAACTGTTGATCTTCCGCTTCTCGATGTTCTGGTTATCGCACTTCATAAAGCTGGATTTCAGCGTGATGGCATTATGAGGCTTGTAACAGAAGCCGCCAGTGACGCGCTAAAGAAGGGTTCCAAGGTCGGAAGCGAAACTAAGGGAACGATTT
>Ga0214919_10005086_pt1 | contig 18873 bp, 25 predicted proteins | sample LL1503_MetaG_FD_177994 | JGI IMG/M metagenome (GOLD analysis project Ga0214919, IMG submission 177994) | Freshwater microbial communities from Lake Lanier, Atlanta, Georgia, United States - LL-1503 | ecosystem: Environmental > Aquatic > Freshwater > Lake | place: USA: Georgia | collected...
CATGGCAGCGGCGGGTAAACTAGACGTGGTCGTGAGTACTGATATGGACTTCCTCCTATCTGGCGTCAAACGTCTGTGGATTCCATTCCGTATTACATCGTATGACGGCTTTGAGGAGATTCAGATGGACGAGTTACTAAAGGGAGAAGGTATTACGGAGGAAGGGCTTCGTGATATTGGCATTCTCTGTGGAGTGGAACTTCTTCGTGGGAAAGTCAGTGTCAATACGAACATGGCCTTTAGTTGGATTCGGCACTATAAGAGTATTGAGGCGATTTTGGAAAGTAGGATTGAAGAGCCGCAGTTGGATATCCTGAAGGATAAGGAACTCCTGGAGAAAGTGCGACAGCATTTCGCGCCAGCCGTGCCATGGGACATTCATATACGCCCCGACCATCGTGAATATTGTAAAGAATTCTTGGATAATCTCTAAGGTACAAGCAGAAGGGCTATGAAGTGGGGAATCTTCATAGGGGCTGCTATAGGTCTACTATCACTGTACATCCTTTTCTATTATTTTATTTACGAGGGCTTCCAGACGGCTGGACAGAACTATCGCAGCGCCTTGAATATGGACAGGGGTAGTGTTAGATTTATGGCAAATGGCGTGGATCAGGAGACGGCGTGTAAGGCGGTGATGGCTACTATTGCCACAGGGCCGGATCAGGGGAAGCCAGATGTGGAGAATACGGTGAATAAGTGTGCGGCGTGCCTTGATATAGCTGGTTGTGGTTGGGCGCCAATCACGGGAGGTGCGACAGGTGTTGGAGCGTGTATACCGAGGCAGGGACAGTATCCCATTTCTCCCCAGTTTTTAGTGGACTATTTACGTACAAGTATCACGAAGGGCTTAACACGGACATTCAATACGGCGGCGTTTGCCTCATCTAAGAATCAGTGTGTGGGGTCTTGTAGCAGTATTAAGAACTGTAAGGATTGCGTGAGTGGGCAGAGTGTATGCTCTTGGTCTTTGTCTGCGGCTGGTTCTGGCGGTTCTACGATGGGCGCGTGCGTTGACGCGGGTTCTACCACGAATGGCACCGCGTATATTGGAGGTGGCCAAAGTGCGCAATGCCCTATGCCCGCCTGTTCTACTATCACCGATTGTGTGGCATGCTCTCAACAAGTAGGGTGTGGATTCTGCGGCACGACATCCAAATGTATTTCCGTAAATGGTATGGGCCAAGATTCTAGCAATGGAAGTACGACCTGCCCTCAGGCCAGCATTATCCTACAGGCATATCAGTGTCCTTGCGAGGGCATTACTGATTGTGCGACATGCGCTGCGAGACCTGGGTGTGGATTCTGTAAGGCGGAGGTGAAAGATCCGAGAAATGGAAGTTCTACTGCCAAATGTAAGAATCTCCTGGACTATAATACTGGAAAGCAGATATACTTATCTCAGAATGGGGCGGATGGAACCCCTGTAGGGAATATTGACAATCTCTGCCCCCCCGACGGTTTCCTTACATCTGCCTCGCAATGTACGCCGTCGCCGCGGCAAATGGGGAACATGCGTGATGAATCTGGTAACTACCGGCCAGGGGCCGCAGAGTTAGGTATGACAGGGGATAACACGGCCCTCTTTGGCAATAATATAGACTTGGCCTCACAAGGTGGTAGTGTGATAGGGACTGGATCAGGGGCTGTGAGCGCTGCGAGAACCTGGACAACTGCCTCTGGGAATGGAAATGTCGTGCCGCTTGGAGCCAGGATGCCAAGTTCTATGTGGAACTCTGGCGATTTATACGCAAACCCGCTCGAGAGTTACGTGAAGCTACTAGTGCGTTCTGAACTTGCCTCTGAGGGTGTGCCTGTGAATGAGCCGTTCCAAGTGAATGAAATGAGCGCGATAGGGAATGCGACGGATTACATGAAGGGGGTCTTCCGTGGAGTATTTACAGGCTCTAAATAGAATGGGAGGTGGCTTGTTTGGAACACCTCTATACTTGAATGTGAAGTGTCTTATATTTTCAGCGGGAGTTATAGGGGTCTACTGGCTTCCTCATCCTGCGTCGTTTTATCATAGGTGTGTGATGGCATTCCTATTGGCGACTGCGGCGTATATTTCGTTGGCATGGTATGATGTTCTATATGATTGTAATGATCATCTAGGACCTACGATTCTTGGGTGGATGTCCATGCCATTCAAGCCGGCAGAATATAGGGAGAAATATAATCAGTTGCCTGTGAAATATCAGAAGATTGTGCGTGGGGTAGATATAGCGGTGTTATCCGTAGTTTTATTCGCATTTATATACCCGTTTATTTACAGAAAATAATGACACGGCCATTGAATGAACATTTGCTCTGGAAGGGGGCTGTACAGCGTGCGAACTATCCGAAGAGTGTCGCGAAACCTGATATGGTTTTGCCGAAAATATGTAGTCTAACGGGGCGGGAAATAAACCCGCCTGATTTACATTCGGAAATGAATAAGGGGTACGTACAGTACAGCTATCAGTATTGGTTGGGAGTAGAGCTTAGGAAGCATTTGTATCGGGATAGGAATAGGGTATTTTAACCCGGCACTTAAAATTAAGCACGGGGTCGTTACAATAATATGTAACGACTAAGATAATGCCTCCGCCTTTTAAGGACTATGCCTTTTATGGTGATAGATACGTCAATATTAATGATCCAAATGCTGAATGTGGAGAAATAATGTGGTACGACAGGGATATAGATAGAGATAATACACCAACAGAATGTCTAATATGTATTGAGGCAGAAAAAGAGATGTACACGAAATATGCCCATCCCAAAGCACACTTAGAAGCAAATAAAGAGGCAGAAATATATGCCGAACAAATGGCAGTTAAAGAAAAAAATACGGAGGATTATCTTGATTATTACACATTCTATTACGGAAGAGAATATGTAAAGATATACAAAGATTTGTATAAAAAATATAAAATGGAGTATAGTCGTATTCTCTTAGAAAAGGCATATGAAAAAGATGATAAAATATGTAATCATCATAACGAATGTATTCAATATCATTATGAACTTAAATAACGGTCCACAAGGGAACTACAGGGGTTCTACAACATTTTTTAGACATTACGAATATCTAAAAAATGGCGGTCTTCGCAGGGGTCGAACCTGCGACTTTCCGGTTAACAGCCGAATGCTCTAACCAACTGAGCTAGAAGACCAGCCTACATTTACAGATGTAGACTGTTCTTCTATCATACGCCTTCGCAGCGTGAGCTGGAAGACCAGTCTACATTTACAGATGTAGGCCGGCCTCCTATAGGCAAATCTCCAGAGCCGGATTCGAACCAGCGACTTGGGGAGTATTGCGCAGTAACAAGTTACTACAATCCCCCGCTCTACCAACTGAGCTATCTGGAGTACATATACCAGCAGAGCTGGTATATCTTCCCCAAACAGCATTTCGTGTCCTGCGTACACTTGAGCTGCCTGGAGTTCATACATGTTCTAGTTTATTCCCCCCCATCCATCAAGGACATTGTCCTATCTGGAACGTCTAGACGCCCCACGGCGCCTAGATCTCTTTGTCGTTTTCCTTTTAAGCGCCTTGCGCTTGGCGCGTGTGTTTCTCTTGCGTTTTCCCCCGAATAGTTCTCTCCGCACATTTCCATTGTTCGCAGCCGCTGCCGCGACCTCCTCATCCATCCCCGCGTTATCATTGGGAAGATTCAGAAAGCGCCGCATAGGCTGTACGTTCTCATTCTGGCCATTGTTATTGCTATTCATTTCCTCTTCTCCTCCCACACCCATTACGAGTACAAGAACGCGCTGGATAACATCCTTAATCTCCTCTCCATTTTCTACAGCCCCGTTTCCGAACATTTGATTCAAGAGGGATATAGAGAGTTGATAGCCGTTTTCGTTTTCATCATGTGCGAAACCTACTAATATTCCTGGAGGGGCTTCCATCGCCTCTAAGGCGGCGACCAAGGCTGCCGGCGGGGGTGTATTATTCAATAGACTCTCAAGTAGTTCCCAGTATTTTACCACAGTCTCCCTATTATCTTCATTATCAAGGGGGTTTACAGCAAACTCTTCGGACAGCTTGAAAATCTTCGTGATACACCTATAAAGCAATACATATTTTATTCCGAAATCAGGATAGAAACGAAATAGAGGCCCCTGCATTCCATACCATTCTAAGATCTTAGGATCTAGCGTTTCTTGTACACCTGCTTGGGCCATTCTAATGAATCAAATCAAATAAAAAAAGGCTCTGCCGAGATTCGAACTCGGGTTACCAGATTCAAAGTCTGGGGTCCTGACCACTGGACTACAGTGCCAAAAATGTGCGAGGAGTGGGGATTGAACCCACGCGGATTTCTCCACAGGATCTTAAGACCTGCTCCTTAACCACTCGGACATCCTCGCACTGGGGTTGCGAGGATGTAACCTTACCAGACTATAGGTCTGGTTCGGACATCCTCGCGCTTGGGCTGGGTTTTTTTATGTTTTTTAGAATATTGTAAGTGTTTCTATTTTGTGTGGTCGCCAGGTGTGATTAACACCAAATACTAAGGTGTTTACTAGGGTCTCTACGCAGCGGCCACCACAGGCGCCTTCTTCACGTAGTGGCGGTTCAGGTAGCGCTGCAGGTTGAAGTAGGTCAGAGGCTCGGCGTCGCCGATCGCCAGCAGCTTCTTCAGCGCGGCGTCGGGCTTGATGTCGTGCTTGTTCTTCAGGCCCTTCTCCTTCACGTAGCAGTTCACCGCCTTGGTCACCTCAGAGCGGCTCATCAGGGTACCCTTGGCCTTGCCGAGGAACAGGCACAGCTCCTCCGTCACCTCCGTGGGGCGCTCGAAGATGCTCAGCTGGCGGGGCTTGGCCTCCGTGCCGTCCGCGGGGGGCGCACGGCGCTTGCGCTTGCGGGCATCCTTGATCTCGCGGTGCACGCGCTTCTCCAGCTTCTTCACCTGCGCCAGCATCGCAGACGCCGTCTCGCGCAGAGTGTTCAGGTTGGCCGTCACGGCCTTCAGGTCCTCGTCCAGGGTGGTCGTGGGGCCGGCCGCCACAGGGGCCACCGCCGCCGCCTCCACGGGGGTAGAGGACACCACCACAGTGGCCGCGGCGGGGGCGGCCGCGGGGGCAGCCGCCTTCTTCACCGCCTTCTTAGGGGCCGCAGCCTCCACGGGCGCCGCAGCCACCACGGGGGCAGCCACAGCCACGGGGGCAGCAGCCTCCTTCTTCGTCACCTTCTTCGCGGCAGGGGCAGGGGCAGAGGCAGTCTTGGCGGCGTTCATTATACCGGGGGCTGAGGAAGTATTAGAAGACATTTTACGCGGGTTCTACGTACTATATGTGGGTACAGCGAGTCAATTTTGTATAACGGGGGTAACAAAAATATTCGTTTTCCCTAAATCTGATTTTTTTTTTTGAAACATGCCGGGATTTTATGGGTACTTCGGCCGCCAGCTGCGTTCAGAATGGGTTTATGCCTCTTCTACACCCCCCCCACCCTACAATATCCTTATTACACAAATATTATAATCATATATCATGAGATATAATCTCTGTGATGTATTCACGTATATGTGTTTTGTCATATTTTCAAATCCCGGCATCCGACAGATAGAGGGGATGGAAGCTACCACCCCCACACTGAAAAACTCGTTTCGTGTATGTATGAGTGAAAAAAGTCGTAAGAACCCTCATACACAGTGTAGTTTCAGCGCCGTGAATGGGGAGTACTGCCAGCGGCACAGTAAGAATCCCAGGCCCTTTCGCAAACCGTCATTGGATGAGACGACGGTGATCGTATCACGATCCGACATAGCCGCCGCCAAGAAGATACAGCGATTCTGGCGATTCTGGCATCCATTCATGCAATATAGAACACAGGGGCCGGCCATGCACTGCCCCGAAACCGCCACGAATCAGACCGAACTATTCACCATGGAAAATATCAAGACGATACCACCCATATATTTTGTAAGTATATGGGACGAACGGAAAAATATATGGGCGTTTGATATTCGCACCGTGGTTCACACCATGACGACTGGTGTGCCATCCAATAACCCCTATACGCGCGACGCATATACTGCTAGAGCGCAAGATATACTACATGCCCGCATTAACTGGCTGCGCTACCGAAAGTTCCAGATAAAGCATGTGAATACGGACATTCTTACAGAGGAACAGTGCTGGAATCAGAGAGTCCTGGACATCTTTTTAAAGATAGAGTCGCTCGGATATTATGTGAGCTGCGACTGGTATCACTCCCTTTCCAGGGATGCCCATATAGAATTCTATCGCCATCTATATCATCTCTGGGAGTGGAGACTTGGTCTCACCATATCACAGAAGGAGGCCATCGTGGGTACACATTCCATATTCCGTTTTCAGCCGAGTGAGAGTCCTCCCAAACGCCTGGCATGGTGGGCGAGGCACAATATAGATCTTATGGAGCGTTTCATAACACAGGGGGTAGACAAGGACAATAGGAAGTTGGGAGCGATGTATGTACTCATGGCTCTCGCGAGAGTATCAAGGGCCGTGGCAGAATCTATGCCGTGGTTGCTAGAATGACTTCCAGGAGTATTGACCTTTTATAAACATTTACAAAATGTTTATAAAAAGTTTACATAACGCTCTAAAAAGTGTGTGTCACTAAGCGGTTGTCATGATACGAATACGCACAAAGGGGAGAAGGGTCCGTTATCCCATCCGTAATATTGTATTCAAGCACTTGATGTGTCTTTTTATTCTGTTCAAGAAACTTCATCGCGGTTTCAAAATCTATACACACGCGAATGTCTTCCAGTTCATTTCCAGACATGAAACACACTATAAAGCTCTTCATTGTTTATATTCATATAATAGTCTTTAGACGGCGGGGCAATAAATCGCATTAAAAGTCGCTATGTTTCGCCCCCCACGCCACGGCGATACCCAGAATATCCTTGATAGGGGCATTAATCTGTACGACGGGCATCTTGTAGTTCGGCTTCTTCACGCGATAGGCAGCCCAACGATGATGTCCATCCACTACATAGTGGTCCTGGGACACTACCAGCGGCACAGTGATTTTATCAAGAACCCCCTCCTTCTCTATCATATTCTTGATGCGCTTACGACTTATCTCGCTCTGAGAGGGGCGCAAGTTCTTCGCGCGCATGGTCGTTCTGCGGCTACCGATACGATAGGCCTTCTTCACGAACTTGCGGAAACGCATTACATCTGTGGTCGCGAGAAGTTGCGGCATGTATTTACGAGGAATGCCGAGATCCCCCTTACAAATACTTCCACGACCGATACAAAGATCCTCGGACTGCTTATTCTTCTTGTGGCGTCTCGTCAGCTTCTGTACCCAGTTCTTATAGCGCCGCGTCTTTGTCCACTTCTTTTTAGGATCTTCTACATGAAACTTGTCGCCGCGTTTCGTTTCAACCGTAGTTATCTTATTTTTACGCGTTGTATTGGAACGCTCCACCATCTATTTAGTGGAGGGATAATATCTGCGCATCCAGTCCAGGTCCTTCCTATCGGGATTCAACCCGTAAAACCCTTTCCCAGTGAAAATAGGTATGAGCGACGTGAAATATTCCTCGTACATGGGGGCGATCCGATCAAAGCAGAAGTTATTCTCTGCGAACTCACGACAGGCTTTTCTGCTAATACGGTCCACGTGTTTCGCGGCCCATATGAACTGCTCTAGATTTCTACAGCGATAGCCGGTCACGCCATGGAGATTGTTTTCCGCAAATCCCCCCCAATCCGACGTTATAATAGGAGTTCCACATAACATTGCCTCTATTGTAACACCCCCAAACGGCTCGTTATAGTGGGTGGGGGCCAGCAGCGCCTTCGCCCCTCTTAAGAGTTCATTGCGCTCTTTCGGCTCCATGTAGCCGACAAGTTCCACATTGGACGGGGGGTCAAATCCGAGTTCCTTCTTGAAATCTCCCTGTCCTGCTACCTTCAACTTCATCCCCGTTCTCTTGGCGATTTCAACGGCGATTCCTATACCCTTGGACTCAATAATACGCCCTATGTAGACGAAATAGTCGCCCGCCTTCGGACTGAACTCAAAGTCTTCCATGTCAAAGTAGTTGGAAATCACCGCGTCAGTCCATTTCGGCTCCCACTTCTCTCTTCCGTAGACGTAGTTCATGATGGAATAGGTCTCATAAATACAGAAGGGGGTGGACGGGGTGTTGAAAGAGCCGATGCCGGGTTCTACAGAGATCATATCAGGATGGGCTTTCACTACATCTGCGTGGCCGATTCCCCAGAACAAGAGGAGATAGTCCAGATGCTTCTTACGTTTCCCCACTTCCACGATGGCGCGTTGGTTATAGGTTGTATTACAGAGGTCCGAGGTATTGTGCTTGAAATGCTCCTTCTTCCAATCATAGTGGCCATAGGCCTGCTCAAGAAGGGCATTATCCGTGATAGGGATATGCTCGGTACACTCCACTTCCGAGTCTTTGTGGCCATAGTGGTATACAATGTGGCCGCGGCGGTGCATCATTTTACAGAACTTGAGGGCTTTCTGTGTCCAGGCACAGGCGCTATAGTCTTTGCGCGTGATTGTATGGGGTACACAGAGAATGTGGAATCGCAGTGGTTTACAGGGAGGTTTGGGGAATGGGGCCGCCCCGTTCCAACCGCCGCCACTCAGGACAGATCCTCCATCTTGTACACGTGCTATTTTCCTTGTACCACGCCCTTGTAGCACCATCTACTATCAGTATATAATATATCGTTAACCACTGGGCGTGATGATTCGGTTGTAGTTACAGTTTACATTATCAACTATAGTGGACGGGAAATAGAACATATTACCGGGGTTTGTACAAGGCGCCTTGTAAAATGTAGAAAGATTCTGTTCCGTGAAGGGGGGTGCCAGATTATTGATACACGGGTAGGGCAGGGCAATAATATTGGACGTATTTGTATCAGGCTGCGTATAGTCCTTGGCCACGGCACACCCCTGCGCCTTCTGTAGAATACCTGTGTAGTCCATATTCGTTCCTACCCCCGTCGCCACCGAGTTTGTCGCACAGCCATTGCGATTCACGACGAGAGGGACCGTCGCAGGCGTAGATGTGGAAGATGCCTTCGCCTGTACAATCATGGTCATTAAGGAAGAATCTACGCAGCGGCGTCTGGAGACAAACTGTTTCGCCTGGTCCTGTATTTGACGCATACGTTCGGACTCTGACATCACCATATTAACTTTCTCTGATAGATGGGAATATATTCGGAACCCCCCCGTAAAAAAAAAGCGTGGTTACGCGGGCCGGCAAAATTGACTCCGCCGCCGCCCCATATAGTCAGCATAGCAAGTGTTTGGAATGTCTTCCGTTGTTGCACCCTCCGCCTTCAAGTCCTCCAATGTGACCTTCTCGCCGGTGAAGACCCTTGATTCTGGTGGTCGTCAGGCGTACCTGAACTACAATGGCCAGCCCCTACTGATGCAGGTGGGGCCGCTGGAGACTCCCTTTGGCATGTCCGTGTTTGACAAGAACGGCCCGCCCAAGTATTCCGTGGATCTGAAGCTGCGCGGCTACGACGATCCTACCAACAACCCTAAGACGGCGGCGATCTACGAGGCCTTCCACTCCCTGGACGAGTACATGCTGGACCAGGCCGTGAAGAACTCTGCGACCTGGTTCAAGGGCCAGAAGAGCCGCGACGTGCTTTCCGAGCTGTACACGCCTAGTGTGCGCTTCTCCGTGGATGCCCAGGGTGTTCGCAAGCCCTATCCTCCCACTCTGAAGGTTCAGCTGCGCAAGCGCAACGAGAAGTTTGAGGCGGAGGTGTTTGACGACAAGAAGCGTCAGCTGACGGACATCCCGCTGGAGGATGTGATTGTGAAGGGTTCCGTGCTGACGGTTCTTGTTCAGTGTACCGGTATCTGGTTCGCGGGCGGCAAGTTTGGCCTGAGCTGGAAGGCCGTACAGATTCGCGCGGACAAGGTGCCTCAGACCTTCCGTGGCAAGGCGGCCTTCCTGGATGAGGATGGTGGCGCGGAGGAGGATGCGCCCACGCCTGCGGCACGCCCCGCCGCCGCCGCTGGCAAGGGTACTCCCTCTCACTTCGCGGCTCTCCATGACGACGACGACGAGGTGGATGATGAGGAGGCCCTGGCCCCGCCCGCTGCTGCGAAGGCAGTGGCCGCTGCTACGGTGGCCGCTGCCGCGCATGTAGCCGCCGAGGAGGAGGAGGAGGACGAGGCGCCCCTGCCCGTACCTGCGAAGAAGGTGGTCATGAAGAAGGTCGTGAAGAAGGCGAGTGCCTAGATACTTTGCGCCGGAAATAGAGACGAATAAAGAATAAGAATATGATTCTTACTCACTATTTTTTTAACGCCTATCTATTACTTGCAGCCGCATGGGCCTGGCGCCGCGCGATTGAAGGAGTTGCCCGCGTTGGCAGCAGCACAGATGCACGCACCCTGTCTGCGCGTGGTAATAACCTCACCGGACTGGAACGTGGGCTGCTCCGTGCGAACCGTCGCACCGTTGATGTTCTGATTCGCACTCAGAGTCTGGTAATACGCACTGAGCGTCCCAGCGCGCTTGCGAAACGTTAAGTAGGAGGCATCATATACGGCAGTAGGCATCTTTCTACATACAGGATACATGTTTAATTTCCAGGTAACACCGGGTTATAGGGTTTATTCGGCAGGGGACACGCCGCCATCTGTGGCTTCGGTTCACCCGCCGTCAAATACCACTGAGGTATGGGAGGGCATACGGTTAAGACTGGCGGTCTCTTCGGATTCACGAAGGAAGGCAAGGCCCCATTTACCCCCCCATACCCACAATCTAGCGTATACTGCTCCACTTGCGCGACCCGAATAGATTCAGGTACAGCGCCCCCATTTCCCGCGTATCCAGCACATTGCGTAGCCAATAGGAAGTCGCTCGAAGTAGGTACCGGAGTATTTATAGGCTTCTTACAAGAAGAACCACACGCATACGGACTGGTAAGTCTGGCCCGCGCCAACGCCTCTTGTGATACCATAGCCCTCGTCCTGGAAAGTATATTTGCGATACGTCCGCCCTCTGTATTCATACCTACTCGCTTTTGCGTTTTTTAGTTCCACGCTTTGTAGCGCGAACTCTGCGTGTCAGACTCCCCTCACCCCGCTCCTTCTTGATCCGATTCACCTTCTTCTTCAGGAGAGACTGATAGCTCACTTGATGGCCACGGCACTCAAGGGCGAACGGCGAGAACTGAGAGGCCTTCGCAGTATAGTTCTTCTTCGACAGACCAATCAGAGTTTTTACGCGACACGGCACATTACTACCGAGTATATCTCTCGCCTGATTGGTAAAAATATACATACTCAGATACAGGGTAATGAGGAACTCGATGCTCCCAATATAAATCGTCCGCCCATCCGAGACGGGAATACTCCTATAGGAATGGCACGCATTCTCCTGAATGATGAGGGCGATCATCTTACCATCCAGGCGCAGTTCAATACGTTCAGGCACGATTTCACCCTTGGCATGATGGCGAAAAAGTACTATATCACTACTTATGAGGCGTTTGAGGGTGAGGGCATCGGCCTTTGCATCCGAACTTGTTAGGAAGATAGGTCCGCCTTCTTCCATCTTATATTTCGCAGCGCGATGACGAATCCCTTTAGAGTACATGGATTCCACCGGGCCGTTACATAGAATACGCTTATTATCAATAATAAAGTCTATAATCTTCTCCCGTATTTTACAGGGTACTTTCTGGGTGTTTTCTCCCTTTGATGCACCACATCCGCGAATAGGAAATAGGTTATTAATGAGCTGGAGACGCTCAAACACCTTGCCCCATCTTGCTACTTCACCTCTCGGCCTACTGAGTTCCAGATACATCATCATGCGAAGTACCATATCATCCGTATAATGAACGCCGTCGCGCACAATAGAACGCCGTTTTAAAACGTCATATATCTCCCTGTTAATATGCGTGATATCGGCGACTGCGACGAAGTTCACAAGCACCTTCTTAGTGCCGTCGTGCATTCCATATTTATGATAGACGTCCTTGAATCCCGCGGCGTTCAAGCGATCCACTATCTCTTTCACATCTTCTTCCAGGTCGGGAGTATAGAAGTCGTAGTCGGGTACGTCCAGTTTCGGGTCGTAGAACTTCTTGGAGTCGGGTAGAATCGCATTCATCGCTGTTCCGCCGTAGCATACGCGTTTCTTATCTTTCAAGAACTCGTAGATAATAGATAGGGCCTGCGCTAAACTTTCGTCGGCGGCTGTCTCCTTCTTCAGACGAAGTTCTGCGACGTCGATCGCCTTCTCCAGAACCTGCTCCAACTTTTCCTTCGTCTTAGGACCATTTGAATCATATCTATGTATATCTTCCTCCATGTGAAGATATACCTATCTATGTATAAGGCATATTATTTAGCTACGGCGCTTTGAGCGTTTCTTGGTTTGGCGTTTAGCGCGTTTAGTGCGTTTAGTGCGTTTAGCACCTCCTCTTCTGGGCGCAGAACCAGGATATACTCCACGCGGGGCGGGGGCGAATAAGCTGGACACTCCATCGTGAACATAGGGAGGAGGCGGGCGTCTAGTAAACATGTTAAAGGGTTGCTCCAGTTCAGGCAGGGAGAAGGGTCCGTTATTCACTTGCCTAGGCCCAGGTGAACGACTACGCAAAAGAGGTTGGCTCCGATAGGCCATTATGTCATCACGCCTCGCCAGTAAGTTCTGTAGATCCACGAAATACGGTTGCGCGGCGTCTTTCGCATCTTCTAACTGCCCCAGCGTCACACCGTTCCCTATGACGGTGTCTCTCGGATAACGACTATTTCTAAATAAGCTGTGTAGCTCTATAAAGGGGGAAGGTACGCCACTCTTTTTAAGAAGGGCATCCAGAGGCTTTCTACTATCATTATAACGGGCAGTAGCCTCCGCGACCTCTTCATCCATTGACCGCTCCATCTAATATTACGCAACATTTCTAAATACAGTGGGTTTCGGATGGTAGGTCATATTGGCATACTCGGTCGTCAGAGCCATAACATTCGCATGTGTATCAGAGAAGATATCTATCGGCACGCAGTTTATGGCCAGTGTATTGAGTGCGGTGTCAATATCTGCCGGAGCGGGATTTGTGATGCGGTCACCCATTGCTATTACGTAGCGTTTCATGCCATTCGCAGCGAAGTTCTCCTTTTTCGCCGCGCTCATATTCAGTACACGCTTCAAATCTACAATGACCGCCGAGGGATTCACAGATTTCGCGGGAAGTTTCGTAATGCCGAACTTGTCGTCTTCGGAGTCCAGATATACACGCATATTGACCCAGAAGTCCAGATCCTCCGCGGGAGTATAGTTCGTAACCTTGGAAGAAGCCGCGCTGAACAGGGACGTATCGGCATTGGACATAATAATCACTTGTCCCTCCAGCACTTGTATAGGGGTTGTCAAGAGAGTCTGCTCCTGTTTTTGGCGCGTGAAGTTTCCTACAGGTGTGAGGCCGAGGTGTAGAGGGGCGATAGGCTGTAGCTGCCGCGCGATTCCACTGAGAAACTGGAGGTACTTCTCAGGGGCCGTTATGGGGGAGGGGGCGCGATTGATATGGAGATATAGAACAATAGGGTACGTGTTATTCGGCACAATACGGTTGAATCCCATCTCCGCGATAATCTTACATACGTCTGTGATACTTCCCGAGTTTTTGCTCAGAAGGGATCCGGCTGCGTCACGCACAATGAGCGTAGGCTGATTGGGGGCTTCAAAGCCATCCTTGCTCACTTCCATATAGTCTATTTGTAGGGTGAGGCAGCGGAATCCAGATTTGAGGGCATTGGCTGTCATGGTAGATACGTCATATACCCCGCTGGGATACGGTCCTTGGAAGCCTGTATCTTTAATACAGAGTGGCTGAAGATTTACGAACTTGGTCTCGGCAGGAGTCATCGCCTGTGGAGTTACGGCCTGAAATCCTTCTTTAATAAGCGGAGGCGCAGAGGCAGTAGCAGAACTCAGCACAGCGGCCGTATTGGGTTTGTACCATGGTAGGCGCCATGCTTTGGGAAAAAGAAAGGGGGGTAGTATACTATTCAGTCCGAGAGCTACCCACACGACTAATACTATCGCCACGCCTATGACGACTTTCATGGAGGTTGATATGCCGGTGGATCTAGGAGTGCTTACTGTCGGGGTGGTAGCTGTCAAGGTATTTCCCAGATCTGATACAGCCCCTACTAAGTTGCTAAGGGGATTCGCAGAGGAGGTGGGTGTAGGAGCGGAGGATGTCAGGCCACTGAGCATGGAGAGGGCAGAAGAGGAAGATGTTGCCGCAGCCTTCGCACTAGTAACTTCCTTCTGCGCAGCCTTTACAGCAGCCTGTAATGTGGAACTACTGGGATTTTTAGCGGCAGCTGCGACTGCGGCTTGTAGCGCGGATGTTTTGGAAGAAAGTGCGGTGGTGGCAGCTTTCGCAGCGGAAGTGGCAGCGGCTTTCGCGGAACTTGTACTACCGGTGAACATGCCTGATAAGCTACTAAAAAGACCGCTCATTCGGCACCCTACTACCGTGATGTGTAGAAGTTAAGCGCCTAGAGAAACTGCTGTGCGAAGGCGGAACGAGTCATTACGGTTATACCACGCTTCACAGCCTCCTTCATTTTCTCCGATTGGCTCTTGGTTGTGTCGGAGACAACGAGAATATTGGTTTTTCCGGAAATGGCTGCGACGACTTGATGTCCCTTGGCGCGCACGGCATCCTCAAACGCAGCGTCGCGGAATCCCGTGATACAGATGGATTTGGCATCTGCTGCGGGGGCAGTAGCTACCACGGGGACCGCAGAGCCTTTCGGGTGAGATGGGAAGGGGACCCAGGCCAGATTGGCCTGTCGCCAGGTAATATAGGCCTGGATACAGGGGATGAAATGCGTTAGGGAATCGGCCGTCCAGCCTGTAGGTTTCATCGCCGTCGTCCATTTGGTAGGGTTCGGCTCTAGAGCGAATAGTGCGGCCAACTTAGTCTCACCCACCCCACGAGACATCAGAGAACTTGCGATCATGAGAGTGATTTCATCTGTATTGGGGAGAATCGTGCGGATATTGGCGTATAGACTCGCACCCGTTTTGGGGCCGAGTAGTTCGGACAGTTTCACAGCGGTACACTCGTATACTGCCTTCATGTCACGCACATTGCCTGCTACAAGGGCCTGGGCGGTGGCCGGTCCTGCGCCGGGAATAGAAACCGTTTTGAGGAAGTGATGAAGTTTGGCCGTAGTAATGGGATCCCCGCCCTCCACGGATTTAATATGGACGGATGTCTCTTCCCAGGCCCACGAACCTTCAGGGGGGAGAGAGGGACTGGCCGCTGGAACTAGAACAGCATCCAACTTCGGAATAACATCGCCACTCCGCCGAATACGAATCTTCGCGCCAGGGCCAACGGACTCTGCGACAATATTCCTAGCGTTGTGACCTGTACAATATTCAATGGTGGCGGAACCGATGACGACCGGTTGGAAGCGGATACGGGGAATCAGATAGCCCTGGGCGGAGGGAGACCAAATGACTTCTTGTACGACGGTTTCCGCCGACTGTTCTGCAAGAGGCATCTTGAATGCCACACAGTCTTTCGGGTTCTTACCCTTTACAGGGGGAGAAGCTACGGTGTCCATACCGAGTACGATACCGTCCGTGTCATACGGGCTGTGTAGACGCCTCACCTGTAGATTCGTGGAGAGCATTGCCTCTGTAACAGTGGACGCTGTGACATTCCACGCCACCTCGTAGCCTGCCTCTCGGAGTAGGGCGAACTGTCTAGAGCGACTCACCATGGAGGGTTGTAGAAGTTCATAGGCTACAAAGTGAATCTTCTGTACTTCTTCTACAGGGGGTGCGGAGCGATGGACGAGGCCATTTACGATATTTCTGGCGAGGAGACGACCTTCACTGCGCGGCATAATGAGTTCGCCGCGCACAACATACTCTGGAGGGCAGGATGTAACGAGACCCTGGGGGCCGAGCCGCACAATATGGGATATATCTTGGCCAATCAGACCATTCCCTCGCAGAAGTAGCTTGCCTTGTGACGGAATCCATAGGGCGCTCAGACCGTCCAGTTTCTCTGAGAGGACGAATGCCCCTGGGCGTGTCATGAAACGTGTTAGTTGAGATTCGCCAGGTTTAATCTTGTCAAGAGAAGGCATCGGAAAAGGGAGTTGGACGGCACCCTCTTTCGGAGGAGAACCTATCTCGGATAGGTATGGATTGTCTCGGTCCAGTTCTGTAAGACGTGAGACAAGACCATCATAGGTATCATCATCCATCTTTAAAGGGGCGCCGTTGTAATAGGCGTCGGAGGCTTCACGGAGCAGGAGTACAATATGCTCGGGGGTCGCCATTTTGTATACTATATTATAGGATCAGCCCTTAAATTTTATAATAGTTCTACGTGTGTGATGAGGTACCGGAACCAGTAGGGGTTTTAAGGAAGGATTTGCTCGTAGTCGTTGATACCGTGCCGGTCGCAGAGGCTGTAGGAGTTTGGAGAAATGATTTACTGCCGGTTGTGGAAACGGTTCCAGAAGATGTAGGGGTTTGGAGAAAGGATTTACTTGTCGTCGTGGAAACTGTTCCAGTCGCAGACCCTGTCGCAGTTGTTAGAAATGTTTTACTCGTCGTTGTGGAAACGGTACCCGTCGCAGAGGCTGTAGGAGTTTGAAGAAAGGATTTACTGCCAGTTGTGGAAACCGTTCCAGAAGATGTAGGGGTTTTAAGGAAGGATTTACTCGTAGTCGTTGATACCGTGCCGGTCGCAGACCCTGTCGCAGTTGTTAGAAATGTTTTACTCGTCGTTGTGGAAACGGTACCAGTCGCAGAGGTTGTAGGAGTTTTGAGAAAGGATTTACTGCCAGTTGTGGAAACCGTTCCAGAAGATGTAGGGGTTTTGAGGAAGGATTTACTACCCGTTGTCGAAACCGTGCCAGTCGCAGACCCTGTAACAGTGCTTATAGCTGTTTTTGAGACGGTGCCTGATGTCGTAGGGGTTTTGAGGAAGGATTTACTACCCGTTGTCGAAACCGTGCCAGTCGCAGACCCTGTAACAGTGCTTATAGCGGTCTTTGAGAGAGTGCCAGGACTTGTTCCACTGCCGGTGGCAGAAGTCGTAGGAGTTTTGAGGAAGGATTTACTGCCGGTTGTGGAAACTGTTCCAGAACTAGTTCCACTTCCTGTAGAAGAAGAAGTAGGAGTTTTGAGGAAAGATTTGCTTCCCGTAGTAGAAATAGTGCCAGAACTCGTTCCACTAGTTGTGCCTACAGCCGTACGAGATGTACTAGCACTTGTAGTGGCCGTAACAGAGCTAGTCCCACTTGTAGTGCCTGTAACAGATGTAGTTGGACTTATAGTTATCCAAGATGAATAGGTTGGTGCGGTACTTGGAGATGGGATTGTGGAGGAGGAGGCGCAGATAGAAGGGGTCGTACTGACCGTTGTAGAGTATGTTCCAGCTAGGGAGGGCGATGATATCTGTGATACAGATGGAATCAGGGAGGGACTTACAGCGGGTGTAAAAGTCTGTACGACAGAAATAGTAGTGGACACTGTAGACGAAGGGGACGGGGCTGCCGACACTGTATTTATCTGCGATACAGATGGTGAGGGGGATATGGTACAGGATGTGGTACTATAACTGGATGGGTACGGGGAATCAGATAGGAGGGGAGTTGTGCTGGCCATCTGGGATACAGATGGTGAAGGGGTGGGGACAGAAGAAGGGGTGGGGGCAGAAGATAGGGTGATCATGGGTGTTGTAGATGCGCTGATAGAAATAGTTGGATTCATTGTAGGTGAGGGTGCCGCAGAAACACTGGGGAAGGGTGAAGAGCTTAGTGAAGATGTAGTACTGGAGGATACACTCGCAGACGCAGACCGCGTAGTGGCGAGCGATTCAGTGAGCGCCGATGTTATTGACGGCACTACAGTCACCGTGATGAACGGTGTAATACTATTTGCCAACGACTCACTTCCTATAGGGGATGGTGTAACCGCACTGCTTGGAGACTCGGCCACCGTATTACTATAGGCGCTGGAGGCAGTTCCATCAAGAGACGCAGATATAGGCCCTGTAGAAGATGGAATGGGACTTGGTGATAGATTAGGGGTTGTACTAGCGGCAAGCGATTGGCTGTAAACCGGGGATACAGACGCATCCTGTGTAGAAGAAATACTCACAGAGGCACTCCTACTGGCTACGTAAGTAGCTGTCGCCGCCCCCGTAGAACTTGTCCAACCGGAGACACTGGAACTACCTGTCACACTTCCACTGTGTATAGGGGATGTCGTGGCGAACGCAGATATACTGGAAGAAGCAGTGTCCGAGAAGGCAGAAGAAGGTGATTTTGTCTGGCCAGGAGACTTGGAAGGGGAACGTGTAACCGCTGGGCAGTTCGTCGGAGTCGCAGATACAGTTGGTGATTTGGACCGACTACTAGATCCCGTATAGGAGGCGGAGACAGTAGGAGTCCTGGAAGAAGTAGTAGATCTTGTAGTACTCGGCGTGGTACTTCTAGAAATGGTCGTTGTCCCTGTCGTAGAAGGGGAGCTGGACGATGTCTGAGAAGGGGTGGGTGATACACTTGGGGACGGCGAGGCAGAATCGGAAGGGTAGCTGGACATAGAGGCAGATGTGGAGCCGGATACACTCGGATCCACCGTCACTGATGCGCTAGTGGCAGGGGACGCAGAAGAAGTTGCCGACGGAAATCCAGAAGTAGTGGGTTGCGAAGAAAGTGAGGGAGTCGCGCTCAATGTTCTTGTAATCGTCGGCGAGGGACTATCTGTGAGGCTATTCGTCCATGTGAGTACAAGTGTCGCAGTGGAAGTCTTGGACCCGTCTATAGAGCTGCTCCCACTTACGGTAACTGTCCTGGATACTCTGGCA